>Ga0190304_1000165_pt1 | contig 30950 bp, 27 predicted proteins | sample 48700712_MG_FD_161670 | JGI IMG/M metagenome (GOLD analysis project Ga0190304, IMG submission 161670) | Hydrothermal vent sediment bacterial communities from Southern Trench, Guaymas Basin, Mexico - 4870-07-1--2_MG | ecosystem: Environmental > Aquatic > Marine > Hydrothermal vents > Sediment ...
GTTTAACTTGCACCTGTCAACGGAACCACTTTCATCTCAATCACACGTTCAGTCTCACCAACTATCTCCAGAAATATATCGATACGTCCACCTGGCAAATATTTAACCACCCTATCTGCCCATTCTATAACCACCACACCCGGCACCCTTAGGTAATCCCACAACAGTGGGAAATCCATCTCCCCTCTATATAGATCTACATGGAACACCTTAAACCTACATTCGTATTCTACCACCCATATGAATGATGGGCTCTTAACCTCCACATCTTTACAACCTGCACCTTTAATTATACCCCTCACCAACACAGTCTTACCTGACCCCAACTCCCCATACAGCGCTATGAGTTCATCCCCTTTAAGTTTAAGCCCTAACTTCCTACCAAACTCCTCCGTCTCTTCTGGACTATGGGTTACGACCTTCATCAACCGTATTCATGTGCATCGACCTCACCCCGTAACACTCTCAATACACCGTAAGCAAGCGCCTCCATTTCTCGTTCACCAGGATATACCTTAACCGGTGCAAGGAAGTCCACCCTCTCCTTGATTAAGTCAACGAAATCCTGCTCATTTGCCAACCCTCCCGTAAGTATTATAGCATCTATTTTACCTTTCAAAACAGCTGCACCCGCCGCTATCTCCTTAGCTATTTGATACGCCATAGCTTCATAGATAAGCTTCGCTTCACTATCGCCAGCCTCTATCCTGCGTTTCACTTCCCTCAAATCATTAGTACCAAGATATGCAACCATCCCTCCCTGTCCTACTATTTTCTTCCAAAGCTGTTCCCTGGTGTACTTACCGGATAGAACAAGTTCAATCAACTGCCACACAGGTAACGTACCTGTCCTCTCAGGCGTAAATGGTCCCTCACCATTCAATGCATTATTAACATCCACAACCCTACCATCTCTATGTACACCTACTGAGATTCCACCTCCCATATGTGCGACTATGAATGCACACTCCTCGTAGTGTTTACCCAGCTCTTCTGCTGCAATACGTGCAACATACTTCTGGTTCAGTGCATGAAATATACTTTTACGCTCAATTTCTGGCAATCCCGACACTTTCGCGATAGGTTCCATCTCATCCACCACTACCGGATCTACAATGTAAACAGGTACGTTATATGGCTGTCCTATCTCAACCCCCAAGATTGCACCCAGGTTAGACGCATGTGCACCATATTTCATGCTGCTGAGATCATCCAACATCCGTCTGTTCACCCTATACACACCGCTTATGAGCGGTTTCAACAACCCACCCCTTGCTGCTATTGCCGAAAGTTCCACCTCACGTAATCCATGCCGATGCATACTCTCAATTATGATCTCCTTACGCATAGGTAGCTGTTCGATGAGTTTCGAATACTTACGTAACTCCTCGATTGGATGATGTAGCTTCTCCTCCCATACTTTACGTTCGTCCTCAAAATACGCTATCTTCGTGGATACAGAACCTGGATTTATCACCAATATCCTAAACCCCATATCTTCTCCCTATTAAAACTTATACCCTATCTTACGTAGAAATTGCTTACGTTTAGCTATTTCCGTGTCATCTTCCACACCTATAGGAGTGAACCCATCCACCACACCCAACACTCCCCTACCCTGTTCTGTTTTTACCACAACGACTTCGAGCGGGTTAGCAGTTGCTGCAAAGATATGGCATATCTCCGGTACACGCTTCAGGTGTGGCATTATATTTATCGGGTACGCATCCCTTATGATAAGCACAAAGGTATGACCTGCGCCTATCTTACGGGCATTCTCTTTAGCAACCTCTACCAATTCATCATCATTACCCGCATACCTTATAAGACGTGCACCCGATGCTTCGTTAAACGCAAGCCCCCATTTTACACCCGGTACCGCACCTACGACTGCCTCACCGATATCCTCCACACTTTTGATAAAATGTGTTTGCCCCACAATTATATTGGCCTCCTTCGGTATGTTCAACTTCACAACCTCCAGTTCCATCTTTACCTCCTTTACCTCCTCCATCTATTTAATTTCTTATGGATATCGATACCGTCAACATTTACCAAACCCAACCTCACCTTATATTATCACCATGACGATGCTGAAGATAAGGTCAGCATACCCTCGTGATGCGGAACACATTACCCAGATACATCTATCGGATGCACCCTCTCAAGTTGTTGCAGTCACCGATCCCTACATCCGTTGGTCCCATGGTGGCCCCTGGATGCATCCACTCACTGCACGCAAGTATATCGAACGTGTCACCCATCGTGGTGGTAGAATCTTTCTCGCCGTCGACAAATACCCCATAGGGGAAGCAGATGTATGGGAGAGCCACGAATGGCACACCCGCATATTACATATCTCATTATTATGGGTACACCTAAAGTATCGAAATAAAGGGGTTGGCAGCAGCTTAATGAACCACATACTCCAGCATGCAAACCGCATAGGTGTAACTCACATAACCACCTGGCCAGAAGAGTCTGCATTAAGCTTTTACGACAAATGGGGGTTCAGATTACACCTACCTCAAACCTATGTAAAACTGCGTGCCAAGAACTGGCACCTAAAATACGAGAGAATACCCTTCACCCCACGTAAATTACCTACCACATTCACCTTACTGTTGGGTAAAACTCAATGTTCACGTGAGCATTGGGAAATAGTACCCTGGGAGGCAAAGCTACTCAATCGCTACAAAGCAACTCGCTTCTTCGCATTACGTGGAGTCGTACAGAACCTACCGTATTATCTCTACCTCACAAAATGGCCATGGGACGACCACTACCGGGTCTATCTGTGGGTCAAAGAGAAAGACCCAATCTTCATACCATTTATCCAACAACTCGCGCACGATAATGGATGGCACTACATCACAACGGTGATACCGAATGAGTTACTACCACCTAACGATTATATAAAAATAAAACCCATCAACCTATGGCGTAGAGATAGTTCTTCATCCCCTGTATATCATTGACAGCTTACATTCTTCAGTAACTTATAAGGATAGGAGGTACCATGAACTATAAACCAATACATGCACCCCGTGGCACTCAACTCAGTTGCAAATCGTGGTCACTTGAAGCCCCCCTACGTATGTTGATGAACAACGTCGATCCCGATGTAGCTGAGATACCTGAGGAGCTCATCGTCTATGGAGGTGCCGGCAAAGCTGCCCGTAACTGGGAATGCTTCTGGGCAATCGTCGAGAGTCTCAAAAACATGGACGAAGACGAAACCTTACTCGTACAATCCGGTAAACCAGTCGCCATATTCCGTACATCCACATGGGCACCAAGAGTGTTGATCGCCAACTCACTACTTGTACCTAACTGGGCAAATTGGGATTACTTTCGTAAACTTGAAGCTATGGGCTTGATAATGTATGGTCAGATGACTGCCGGTAGCTGGATCTACATCGGTACCCAGGGCATAATACAGGGTACCTACGAGACGTTTGCTGCCGCTGCCAACAAACACTTTGATGGTACACTACGTGGCAAATTTGTACTCACCGCAGGTATGGGTGGTATGAGTGGCGCACAACCCCTTGCCATCACGATGAACGGCGGTGTTGCCCTCGTTGTGGAGGTCAACCCCGCACGTATCGAACGTCGTCTAAAACAGGGTTTTGTCGATACCATGGTATGGGATCTCGATGAAGCCCTAAAGCTTGTTGATAAACATGTGAAAGCGAAAAAACCCTATTCAATAGGGCTTGTAGGTAACGCATCCGACACACATCCCGAGCTCGTACGTCGTGGCATAATACCGGATCTGTTGACGGATCAAACCTCTGCCCATGATACACTCAACGGCTACGTACCCGGTGGTATGACCTACGAAGAGGCGATTGACCTTCGTCACCGTGACCCCGATACCTACGTTAAACTTGCGTATGAATCGATCGCCCGCCAGATGGAGGCTATGCTTGAGATGCAACGTCAAGGTGCAGTAGCTTTCGACTATGGTAACAACATACGTGGACAAGCCGTTAAGGCAGGCGTCAAAGATGCATTCAACATACCCGGCTTTGTACTCGAATACATACGGCCACTATTTTGTGAAGGCCGTGGCCCATTCAGATGGGTAGCCCTATCCGGTGACCCCGAAGACATCTACCGTACAGATCGTACCGTGCTGAAACTGTTCCCCGAAAATGACATACTTACACGATGGATCAAACTTGCCGAAGAGAAAGTCCCCTTCCAGGGGTTACCTGCACGTGTCTGCTGGTTAGGCTATGGTGAACGTGCCGAGTTCGGCTTACGTATCAATCACATGGTACGTAAAGGTCAGCTCAAAGCCCCTATAGTGATAGGACGTGACCATTTGGATACTGGGTCGGTTGCTTCCCCCTACCGTGAGACCGAACAGATGAAGGACGGTTCCGATGCAATAGCGGATTGGCCTATCCTTAATGCATTGCTGAACACCGCATCGGGTGCAACCTGGGTCTCAGTACATCATGGTGGTGGTGTAGGCATAGGATACTCCATTCATGCAGGCCAGGTCATAGTAGCTGATGGCACAAAAGCGTCAGACCTCAAACTCGAACGTGTGCTCACCAACGACCCAGGTATCGGTATCGCACGTCATGCAGATGCAGGTTACTCCAAAGCCATCGAGGTGGCACAATCCAAACATATAAGGATACCGATGATAGAGTTTCGCTCCCAGCTACAAGAAATACTAAGTAAGGAGCAACCCACCCAGGTAAGTTAATAAGTAAAAGAAAGGAGCTCACATGGGATACGTCGAAACACTAAGGGATAAAATTTTAAATCGCCATTCGAAGATCGGCATAATAGGGTTAGGCTATGTGGGGTTACCGCTTGCACGCGAGTTCCTGAAACAAGGGTTCAAGGTGCTTGGATTCGACATCGACGACACTAAAGTCAACATGATAAACGCAGGTCAAAGCTACATCAAACACATAGATTCCGATTTCATAACCCACTACAGGGAGAAGGGATACCTCGAGGCAACCACTGACTTCAAACGGTTAAAGGAGGTCGATCACATCTTAATCTGTGTACCAACCCCACTTGGTAAGCACAACGAACCCGACCTCTCTTACGTATTGAATACCACTCGCACCATCAGCCATAACTTACGGCCGGGTCACCACATAGTACTTGAGAGTACAACCTATCCTGGCACAACGGAAGAGGAGCTGTTACCCATACTCGAGGAATCCGGCCTAAAAGTGGGTGAAACGTTCTTTTTAGGGTATTCCCCCGAACGTGAGGATCCTGGCAACAAAAAGTACACCACTGCCAATATACCCAAAGTTGTGAGCGGTATCACCCCATCCTGCTTGGAAATTACAAAGCTACTCTATGATCAAATTGTCAAGGAGACTGTCCCTGTATCATCAACCCGCATAGCCGAGTCGACAAAGCTACTCGAAAACATCTACCGTGCAGTCAACATAGCACTTGTAAACGAACTAAAGATCATATTTGATCGCATGGGTATCGACATATGGGAAGTTATCAAAGCAGCTTCTACGAAACCGTTCGGGTTCCACCCTTTCTATCCAGGGCCTGGACTTGGTGGCCACTGTATACCAATTGACCCATTTTATCTCACATGGAAAGCACGTGAATATGGGCTCAACACCCACTTCATCGAGCTTGCAGGTGAAATTAATACCTCGATGCCATATTTTGTAGTGGATAAAACCGTCCACGCACTCAACCAACACGGTAAATCACTAAAGGGTGCCAATATACTAATACTTGGGGTAGCTTACAAACCCGACGTCGACGATATGCGTGAGAGTCCCGCACTTAAAATTATCGAACTACTTCGTGAGCATGGTGCTATCGTTGATTACAACGACCCACATATACCTGAATTACCACCCACCCGCAAGTATCGTTACAAAATGCGTTCTGTACCACTTACGCCTGAGATGCTCAAAAAATACGATGCCATCATCATAACAACAAACCATACCGCTTATGATTATGAGATGATCGCACAGCATGCTCGTTTGATAATTGATACACGTAACGCTATGGCCGGTATACCTAATATACGTGCTAAACTTGTAAAGGCCTAACCTCCGCGTTTGATATAAGCGTAAGCGTTGTGATTGTGAATACTTTCCAGGCTCTCAACCTCTATTTCATATCCAAGTACACGTCCGTCATTGTTTAACTTAACTGCTACGTTACGTGCTACATCCTCAACAAATGAAGGATGCTCGTACGCCCATTCAGTGACATACTTCTCGTCTTCACGTTTTAGCAACGCATACACAGGTGTAGATGCACAATCCTCCACCATTTTGATAAGATCTTCTATCCACAGCAACCCACGAAAATGCACCCTCACCCTTATATAAGTGCGTTGGTTATGTGCACCTTTTTCTGAAATCTCCTTAGAACATGGACATACTGTATTTACTGGCACTTCTACCCACAGGTAGAGTTTGACCTTATCTTTCAATCTACCGATAATCCCACAATTATAACCCATCAAACTCTTAAGGTTAGATGCAGGTGCTTGTTTCTCAATAAAGTATGGGAAAAACAGCTCCACATGCGCAGATTCGGCATCAAACACCTCTTTCATACGATGTAAAATCTTTCCAATATTTTGTATCGCTATTTCACCCCTGTACTCATTAAGTATTTCAACAAACCTACTCATATGGGTGCCACGAAAATTGTGTGGCAAGTTCACATACATGTTTACCCTTGCAATAGTGTGTTGAAATTCATGTGCCTTGTCACGCAAAAGTATAGGATACGATAAGTTACGTACACCTACTTTATCAATAGGTATGCATCGATCGTCATTCTCACGTTGCACATCCCTCATAATAGCGTACCCCCTGACGTTCGTCCTCCCAAACTTCTACATACATCAATCTCAAATTATCCGGTATTTTGCGGTTCAAGTTTGTAAAAATATATTTTGCGATATTCTCGACCGTTGGTGGGTTCACCTTGAAATACGCTAAATCGTTCAAATACTTATGATCTAACTCTTCAAGTATTTCAGTTAACCATCCCCTCAACACACGTAGGTCGATGACCATCCCATTGGCGTCTAAATTATTGCCCTCAACCGCTACCCATACATGGAAATTATGCCCATGTAGCTCCTCACCACAAATACTGAGCTTATGTGCAGCAGCAAACTCATCCCCCACTATGAGTCTAAACATATCAGATCTTCAAACATATTGTGATCGTGCTTACATACCCCAGGTTATAGCGCCATCCACCCAACATGTAAGAAAAGGTGACAGGTATACCCTTAGCTATTAAATTATAATCGAACCCCACATTCCAGATCCTTGTCCTATGTGCGATAGGTATCCCCACATTGATTTGCAAATCTGGTGTCAGCTCCATCTTCCCATTGATAATATAGAACAATGGTGTATCGCTATCCTTACGTATTTCAAGATTACCCGTAAAGTTTCGCCCTTTATAACTTAAATCTACTGCCAGCACGATAGGTAACCGCACCCTATAACATCTTTCCGTAGTATAGTACCCCATGGGGCCCAAATTATCGACCACAAATCCAACCTCCCAATTTTCACCAGGTCTATGCGTTATACCCATCCCTATCGCCCAATGCATTATACTCGACACGTATATCCTCTCGTAGATCAATTTAGTTGCAACACCAACCATCGTATTATCCCATACACGTGCATAACCACAGGTAAACACACCTTGATATACACCATAGTATGCATGTAGCCATCTTCCAGTTTCATCCCGTAACTCCATATCTGCAACACCTGTACCCAATCCACTTACTTTAAAAAGATTACGGTCACTCTTACGCACCCACTTAAATGCAAAACAATCGCTCCCCATAAAGTATCGTGTGTACGAGGAATACAGTCCCTCATCAACATCTTCAGCCGGGTTCGAGTATTTGCACCACTCATAAGTTGTGATCGGTAACTTAATAAACGCCAACCCCACATCAGGTTCGATCCTCTGTGTCCAATTGTAGATTTTATGCACTGTATCTTCTAACCAATCCCTGAAACGTTCCCACCCACTACCCGATATCAGTATCAATAGTATTAAGGTATAACTCATACAAGGTTAAGCAATTTTTCGATAACCATATCACTTGTTACACCCTCAGCTTCAGCCGCAAAGTTAAGTATAAGCCTATGCCTCAACACAGGTAACGCCACACTTTTAACGTCATCCCACGACGGTACTGGCCGTCCTTCGAGTAACGCACGTGCCTTTGCCCCTAATATCAAGTATTGTGATGCACGTGGGCTTGCACCCCAGCTTACCCACTCTTTTATAAATTTGGGCACACTACTGTTTTCGGATGGCCTGGTGAGATTAACAAACCGTACCACCTCTTCAATAAGCTTAGGTGCCACCGGCATACGACGTACAATATCCATTAGCCTCAATATTTCCTCACGTGTGAGGATGGACGAAACCTCAGGTTCATACCCTATGGTTGTGGTCTCCACAATTTTCACCTCTTCGTTTTCGGTTGGATAGTATATATTCACTTGGAACATAAACCTATCTTTCTGTGCCTCGGGCAACGGATACGTACCTTCATGTTCAATAGGATTCTGTGTAGCTAATACAAAAAATGGGCGTGGCAAATCATAATCTTTACCTGCTACTGTAACCTTATATTCTTGCATCGCCTCAAGTAGCGCTGATTGTGTCTTAGGTGGTGTACGATTTATTTCATCCGCCAGTATAATGTTGGCAAAGATGGGCCCCTTCACAAACCTAAAATAGCGTTCACCTGATGCAGTCTCTTCCAGTATCTCCGTACCAGTGATATCCGATGGCATAAGATCAGGTGTAAACTGTATCCTCGAAAATGACAACGATAACACACGTGCTAACGTCTTAACTATCAAAGTTTTCGCCAACCCCGGTACTCCTACAATAAGCACATGACCACCCGACAACAATGCTATCAGTATTTCCTCGATAACACGATCCTGCCCAACTATGATCTTATGTATTTCGTTTAATATTTTTTCTTTCGTATCACCGATACGTTCCAATATCTCAGTATCGTTCATCAACTTGCAACTTCTTCCACCAGCGCACGAAATGCATCAGGTTGATGTTCAGCCAATTCTGCCAACACCTTACGGTTAAGCCCTATCCCCTTCTCCTTCAATCTGTGTATGAACTGACTATAGGTTATACCATGTTGTCGACATGCAGCATTAATCTTCACTATCTGTAGGCGTCGCATATCGCGTTTCTTCTGTCGTCTATGGATATAACTGTACATAAGCGCCTTCATGGCTGCATTCTTCGCCACCCTATACAAGCGGCCACGTCCACCAACGTATCCCTTCGCCAGTTTCATCCATTTCTTCTTGCGGGTTTTGGGTTTAAACTTAGCTCTCGCCATATTACCCCCTATCCATACGGTAAAAGTCGTCGTATTCGTTGCTTTTCTGCTGGACTGACTACATCCTTCTTACGTAATGCACGTCGCCTTTTAGCTGTCTTCTTACGCATAAGGTGGCTACCACCTGCACGTAACCGCAATATCTTACCGCTCCTTGTGATCCTAAACCTTTTTGCCACCGCCTTCTTAGTCTTAAGTTTAGGCATCTTCACCTCACTTTTTCTTAGATTTGGGTGCAACTACTGCCACCATATTGCGATAACTTTCGATAGCTGGTGGATGCTCCACCTTCGCAATATCAGATAATGCATCTATGAACTGTTCCAGCACCTTCCTACCATCATCCATATGTATAGCCTGTCTACCACGAAACCTCACCACTATTCGTACCTTGTTACCCTCTTCCAAGAATTCGCGTGCCTTACGTAGCTTTACTTCAAAATCATGATCCTCAATCTGTGGTGAAAACTTCAATTCCTTCACCTTTATTGCAGTAGATTTCTTCTCCTTCTTCCCCTTCTGATATTTATATTTCCCATAATCCATAATTCGGCATACTGGAGGAAACTGGTTAGGTGCCACCTCAACCAGATCGAGTCCCGCCTCCTCCGCACGTCGTAAAGCCTCTTGTATGCTCACGATACCCACCAATCTACCATTCTCATCCACCAGTTTCACCTTACTTACTTTTATCTGTTCATTTATTCGTGGGCCTTCCTTCTTAGGCCTTGGTAGCGGTCCGCGATAATATCCCATTAGGTCAGAGGGTTCTCCTCACCCCTTAAGAGCTCCATAAATGCATCCCATTCCATAGAACCGAGATCACCTTCACCACGCTTGCGAACCGCAACCCGCCCACTCTCCATCTCCTTCTTCCCTACAATCACCATGTAAGGTATCTTTTTCTCAGCTACCATACGCACTTTATAAGATATTTTCTCGTTACTTGTGTCAAGCTCAACTCTATAATTCAATCCCGTCAACCTCCTATAAATCTCCTCTGCATATGGGATCACAGCATCAGTGATGGTAGCCACCACTATCTGTACGGGTGCTAACCAAAACGGCATCGCCCCTTTGTGATGCTCGACCAACGTACCCATAAATCGCTCCATTGCCCCCAATATTGCACGATGTATCATGACCACATTATGTGGTGTATTATCTGCCCCTATGTAGGTTACGTCAAACCTCTCAGGTAGATTAAAATCAAACTGTATCGTAGGGCCTTGCCATTTTCTACCCATTGCATCACGCAAGTGTATGTCAATTTTTGGTCCATAAAATGCAGCCTCTCCTACCATACGCTTGTAAGGTATATTGAGCTTCTTCAAAACGTTTTCAAGTGCCGCCTCTGCATGCTGCCAATCTTCATCCCTTCCTGCAAATGACTCCTTATCCGCTGGATCCCTCACCGATAATGTGACATCGTACTCCCTGAACCCAAACTTCTCCATCATATAGCGTGCGAGCTCTATTATTTCACAAATTTCTGTCTCTACCTGATCCGGTCGACAGAAAATATGTGCATCATCTTGTGTAAACCCCCGTACCCTCAACAGCCCATGCAATACACCGCTACGTTCATATCGATAAACCGTACCGAGCTCCGCATATTTGATCGGTAAATCGCGATAACTACGTATTTTCGATTTGTATATCAGAATATGGAAAGGGCAATTCATTGGCTTCAAGACATAATCTTCCTGCCCCATCTTAAATGTGATCATATTCTCACGATAATACTCAAAATGTCCAGATATCTGCCACAACTCCGCTTTCGCAATATGTGGTGTATAGACAAGTTGGTACCCACGTTTGATGTGCTCTTTTATCCAGAACTCTTCAATTATCCTACGTATTGTCGCACCTTTAGGGTGCCACAACACCAACCCAGGACCTGGCTCACCAATACTATAATACTCCAGCTGTGTACCTAATTTACGGTGATCACAAGCTTCTGCCTCCTTCAGCAGCTGCAGAAAATGGTCTAACTTTTCCTTGCTGGTAAACGATATCCCATAAATCCTTTGCAAACGTTCGCGCGTTTCGTCACCCCGCCAGTAACTACCTGAGGTAGATAACAGTTTGAAATACTTTATCCTACCCGTAGATGGCACATGTGGCCCCTTACAAAGGTCGATAAAGTCTCCCTGTTTGTAGCAACTCACCACATCATCCGATATCTCATCGATGAGCTCCACTTTGAACTTTTCACCCATCTCCTCAAACATCCTCCGTGCCTCATCTCGCGGTAATTCCACCCTCTCAAACGTAAGATCTTTCGCTATAATTTCGTACATCTTAGCCTCGATTTTCTCCAAATCTTCTGTCGTAAATGGTCTATCAACTTCGAAGTCATAATAAAACCCGTTCTCAATAGCTGGTCCTATTGCGAGCTTTGCGTTAGGGAATAACTCCTTAACTGCCTGTGCCATAATATGTGCAGTAGAGTGCCAATAGATTTGCTTACCATCGTCGTCATCAAATGTTATGGGTTCAATCACGTCACCTTCTTGCGGTTGGTACGACAAATCTACCAGCTTACCGTTAACTCTTGCCGCAATGATATCCGGTTCCGACAGTATTGAAATTAAACGTTCACCTTCCTTTATTTCCTTTACTTCACCTCTGATTTTCACTCTCATGGATAAAAATAAATGGGCGGTACTGGACTCGAACCAGTGACCTCCACGATGTCAACGTGGCGCTCTTACCAACTGAGCTAACCGCCCATAAAGCGGGCAACGGGATTCGAACCCGCGACCACCGGCTTGGGAAGCCGGCACTCTACCGCTGAGTTATGCCCGCTTCTTTAATAAAATATCAATACACTCGAACCCGTCAAGCAGCCATTTTGCATCGTCAGCATTCAATTGAAGTTGACAACGTTTACTTTACCCTAACTTTAAGGTACCCAATTATAATAAAGTAATTGAAATAAAAATAAAAGGAGGAACTGTGGATAACAAAAATGACAAAGCGAAGGGATTAGCGAGCCTCTCGTTTGTGGGATGCTTATTTATTGGGCTCGGTGTGGGATTAGTATTCAAACAACCAGCTGCAGGTATACTCATAGGTATGGGTGTAGGATTCATCTCAATGGGCATAATAAAATTTAGGTTTGGCATATGGTAAGTCTCAATAATGATGGATAAACAAGCCCTTACCAAGCTCATCAAATCCGCTGTACTACCGGGATGGTACCACGGCCTACGTGGATGGACAGTCACAGGGTTACCCAACCGCAGCGAGAAAGTTCTCCGTGGTATTGATGGTTCAATAATGGCCACCACATGGAATTTCTATTTAAACTTCTGGTTATGGATAGACGACGAGCTACTCACACCCGAAACCCTATCTCTAAATAAGATTGAACACCATCTCGATAGCGATCACTTACCTATATTGACGTTTGAGCTCCATCATAAGGATATACTGATGCGTAACACCCTAACCGTAATCGATGGTGCCACCAATGGTATAGGTCTCATAAATGTAGATGTTGAGAACCTCTCCCCCACCAGACATAAGGTGGTACTGGGTTTAGTAGTACGACCGTTTAGGGTTGACGAGAAGCTGGGCACAATCTACCACCTCTCTTACGCGGATCGCATATTATCTATCAATGATAAATTCCATATATTTGCAGAAGGTAACCCACACTTTGTCATAACTTCATTATTCGAAGGTACTGAACTATCGCCCAAAGGTGACGATAAGATACCTCAATTACTGAGTGGTGCCTTAATGTACAACCTGAGGATGGCACCAGGTGCCGGCAAACATATCAAATTTCGTTTCAATATCGACCCTATGGATCGTCGTTCTGCTACCCCTCTGTTGCACAGGTTATCCATTTACTTACCCATAGATAAGGTACGTACGTACTGGAGGACATTACTCTACAGGACACGTTGGCATATACCAGCACCATTACCTGATGCCATCTATGCATCACTGGCTTACATCCTTATCAACATGGCCAACAACCAATTACATCCTGGCCCTACGTTTTACGATTATTTCTGGTATCGTGACGCCGCATATATCGTGGCTGCTTTACTACGCTATGGGTATGCAGATTTCGTGAAACGCACTTTACCAACTTTTATGGAAGGTCAATCACCCACTGGAGAGTTTCCACCCATATTGGACAACAAGTTACGTCCTGTAAAGCCCATCAAACGTCTAAAAGAGTGGGATTCACAAGGTCAAGCCATCTTCGCTATCGCTGAATACTACAGATTCACACGTGATAAGAAAATACTCGAAACTTACTATCCACACATCCAACGTGGTGCCGAATACATTTTAAAACAGCGTGCTCGTCGGCTCAAGGAACGTCTACGTAACACCCCCTACTATGGGTTGTTACCACCGTCGTGGTCCGCTGAAGACCTCGGTTCTGACAAATGGCACCATTACTGGGACGACTTCTGGTGTGTTATAGGGTTACGTGATGCTGCATTCATCAGCAAGATATTGGGCAAACAGGATAGCCATCGCTACGAAACCGCTGCATCGGAGCTACTCAACTCAGTTTTCAACTCCATACAGCTGCTTATAAAACGCAAAAAAATCAAATGGATACCCAACGGGCCAGAGGATTTAACCTCTTCATCGATGGCACGTGGTACATCACCACTATTGTGGCCCGGTATGTTGGTGGATACCTCCAACAGCTTAGTACGTGAATCGTTTGATTACTACTTCAAGAAGTGGATACAACCTTATGGTGGCGCATACTATCACCAGAAGCATTTTTGGCCATATGGGTTAGAATTGGCCACTTGCTACCTTATACTTCAGCAACCACAGCGTGCACATATGATATTAGATTGGTACCTACAGCATCAAACCGTACCCGGTACATATGCATGGGCTGAGGTTATTGATGATACCGGCCGTAGAGTAGCCGGCGATGCACCACATGCGTGGGTAGCTGCTGATCTGCTCAACCTCCTACGGATGATGTTTGTTATGGAGCGTAACGACAGAATCGTAATATTCGCAGGTGTAAAGGATGAATGGCTGGACCAACCCATGGTGATCGAGAATCTACCCACATACTTTGGGCAGATCGATGCTATAATCTATGACCCCGCTACTCGTTCAATAAAAATACGATCATCTATCCCATACGAAAGGTTTGAACTCACTCGATCCGATCTTAAGTTAGTACAATAACATATCGTGGATAGGAAAGCACTAATTTCAACATTACATCAACTCGGCATAACTCCCAGCAAACTCATGGGACAAACTTTCCTTCTGGATGAAACTATAGCCCAAAATATTGTCACCATTTCTGAGGTCACCGATAAGGTAGCCATCGAGGTAGGGCCAGGTCTTGGCATACTTACAAAGTATTTGCTACCAAAGGTGAAACACCTCATATTAGTTGAACGTGATCCATTGCTCGCCAGCTATCTTAAGCGTACCTTACCCGCATCTAACTATACACTTATCACAGCTGATATATTGAACCAGCATATACCACGTTTATACAAGCGGGGTAAAGTAAAAATCGTCTCCAACCTACCTTACTCCATAATTTCGCCATTCTTACGATGGCTCATACAAGAGAAGACCTATATTGAGGATACTACATTGATGTTACCCCAAGATGTCGTGGATAAACTGCTTGCCACCCCCGGTACCAAGAAATACTCTGCACTTACTGTAATATACCGGATTATGACACGTATCACACGATGTTTTGTTGTACCACCACACGTATTCTATCCGCGACCAAAAATCTTCTCCGAGGTCATCAAGATAGAGTTCAACGAGCTCGATCTTCCACAAGGGTTCATAAAGTTTGTAGAACATGGGTTCACCGCACGTCGTAAGAAGCTCAAAAATGTTTTCAAACAATACAAGTTCGACAACCTCGGTGATAAGCGACCGGATCAACTCACCCCAGATGAATGGCTTACGATATACAACAGATTAAAAAGATACGATAACCACTAATGGTGGTGTACCTTTTATTGGCACTCAACCTGTGGCAACTAAAGGTGCTCAAAACCCCCCATTATAAGGTATTCTATCCACCAGGTTACCACCAATCTGCCATCGAGCTCGCATATTATCTTGAAACCTATCACGATAGTGTGATCAACCTGATAGGCTACGATCCCGGCACAGTCTGTGTCGGTATACAGGATTTGGGATTATTAACCACAGGGTTTGCTGACCCAATATCTAATCGCATCATGGTTATGGCATCCACACCGCTACCTTACGATTTCCATATTGGGTCGCTACGCAACTGGTGGCGTTTAGTAGGTATACATGAGTTCACCCACATATCGCATCTACGTATGGTGTATGGTTGGAACAGATCCTTGTATTATCTGTTTGGTGCGATAGCGTTACCAAATATGATATCACCCGGCTGGATAATAGAAGGTATTACAGTGTTTACTGAATCACAATATGTGCCATATGAGGGTAGGCTAAATGATGGCTTATATCATGATTATATGAAGGTACTTACATATTACGATCGTGTACCATCGTTGACTGAAATCACATATTATCCTTATGAATTCCCACTGGATAACATCTACCTGTTTGGTGGTACACTTTGCGATTATATAAATCATCGCTATAGCAGGCATACGTTTAGAGAGTTCCTAAGAGCTTACTCAAGTAAAGCCTACAGAGTACCATTATTACCCTACTTCGATCTCGACCGTATTGCAAGGTCCACATTTGGTAAAAGTTGGCCCACCATATGGAGGGATTGGCGATCCTATTTACAAACATCGACGTACAAATTCAATGGTATTAGGCTTACCAATGATGGCTGGTATGTAGCATGTCCAGTTATGAAGGATGGTAAGATTTTCTACTTACGCAGATACGGATATAAGAGCGCACCACTTCACACGAGGCAGGTTTGGACCCTAATTGCATACGACCTAAAGACTGGCCAAACGAAATCGCTACTCACAAACCTACCATTCATACCGCTACTCAGTATAGAAGGTGACTCACTCTACTATGTAATCTACAAATTGCGTTTCGGTTACCCCAATACATATGATGATGGTTGGGGTTACGAATCCGAATTGTGGGTCTACAACTTACACACAGGTGAACGTCATCGTGTTTTACAGGATGCATTATGTTGTTTCACCGTAGATGATGGTACCATCTACTATGCAAAAAATTGTGGCCACATGTGCGATATTTACAAATATGAGGGTAATCGTACCACCCACATATCACATCACAATGCGAATATTGGTGAACTCATCGCCACACCTCTGGGGCTAATTGTATCATACAAACGCTATAACACCAGCTGGAATATTGGCATTTTAGACCAACAAACACGTACCATCAAACCATTGATAGCAACACCATGGGTCGAAAAGTCACCCATCTTACAGGATAGCCTACTTTTCTATACCGCCAATTATGGCAAAACCTACAGAATATATGCGTATAGCCTTAACAGCGGTCATATCTATAGGGTTTGCAACACAGGTGTAGCCCTATACCCGATACCACTTGGTGATACACTTTATTACGTGAGCCTATATCCAGAAGGGTTTGACTTAACAAAGGTTAAGCTCACCCTTATCAACTTAGATACTCTATATTGTTTAGAAGAGGAAGCACCTCGGTTGCCATCCTTTAACAAGAGCGTGGCCATCCGAACTGGTCACTTTGTCGAAAATTGCATCCCATTGTTTATCCCACAGGTAAGGCTCCCTATAGCATACTACAATACGATGACGGGCTGGAATATAGGGTTGCTCACATATAGTAACGATGTTATGGGATATTCAACATTACTCACGTATTGGGACTACTCATTGAAAACACACAGGGTAACCCCATATTTGGAACTATCGTTGATGCTACCCGTACCTATCTCATGGACAGTAATATACGATGCCGGCTTAAGCATAGAAGTACATATCCCTTATCATAGGGCACTTTCATCACTATGGCGATATGGTAGCATAAGCTTATCCTACAATAAAGGTATGTTAGGAGCAGAGTTACAGTTGAACTTCTCAAGTGGTATGAACTGTTACTGTTTCACAATAGGTAACCTTGGTGTAAATTATTGGACTGATATCACCTTACAGCGTCGCTTCCCTACACACAGAATATGGGTACGATTTTCTCGTGGATATGGTCACCCACATTCGTCTAAGGTGAAGATTGGCGGTCTACATCATTATTTTACAGTAGAATGTGAACTACCCTATAGAGTATTCAAGCTACGTAAGGGATGGTGGAACCCCAACCTCTACATCGAAGATATATTTCTAATACCTTTTGGCTATTATGCACAAATAGGAGGTCACACCTCACGCTGGATGTTAGGTCTCCTTGTGTCACCTGAATTGGGGATACTGTATCGACCCCGAATTGTAGCCCCTACTTTCGGTATAGCCTACACAAGCGAAGCCAACTGGCAGACGCTGTTCGAGATACGGGTGCCACCTTTATCCAAAAGATCTAACCAACCGCACTATCGAGTATATCCACGGTAGACTAATAGCCAGCCAACCAATAGGCCTATGTAATGCTATACACCTCCACCCATATACCTTATCATATAGTCTTACCCCCAAGGGTACCATAACCGTGCCAGCAATCGCAAACATTGTACCCTGCACCCCTATGTAGTTTATCACCTGTGGCAACCCACCCACCCAATGTGGATGTTGAACCAGATAGGTTATAGTCAAGCTGAACATTATCGCCGATAGATAACCGGTGGAGAACCCCACAACTACAGGATAGTAGTTACGTGAGCTATACCTACGCCATAAAATACGTGATATATCGTAGCTCACCCCTATAAGGAAAATTGCCACCATATGACATGCATAGAATGGGTGGTTCATAAACTTGAACAACATAGCAAGCGCAGAGATTATCGCACCCGACCCTATCGGTAACCTCATACTCATACCAAGTAATAGAAGTGCACCCGCCGTTAGATATACCGAGGATTTCGGTATATGATGCCCATAGAGCCACCCACCAACCGCAAATTCGTATATACCCCATAGGGTTGCACACACCAAAAGTAGGAAGATGTGGCGTCGCATCACTTAGTTAATATGGGAAGATCCACTTTTTGTCAAGCTCCATAAACCCACGACAGATTATAGGGTTGTCATTTCTCAACCAGCGCTTATTATAAAAGTATGGTTAGCAAGTATCTGTCCATGTTAGAAAAAGGAGCCAAAATGCGTGTATGGTGGATATTAAGCTTATCCTTTGTTATAGCATGTGCGACAGTACCACCGGAGGAGACGAAACCACCTACAACTCCCACTCCACCCGAGGAAACGGCACGCCCAAGTAAGGCCACATTGTATTTCTCCTTTGGTTACGATTACTATCAGAAGAAACTGTACCCAGATGCAGCCAAGAATTTCGCCAAAGCTATTGAAGAAAGTACATCCTACGTATCAGCATATGTGATGTTGGCCCGCTCCTACACCAATATGGGTGAATTCGCGAAAGCCGAATCCGTCTATTTTGCGCTACTGGATGCCGTACCCGGTGAGATCAAGGCATACTATGGGTTGGGTAAACTTCACACCATTATGGGGGATTACGAACGTGCTATCGAGTATTACAATAAAGCGATCGAGTTCAACCCCTCCTATGGTGAAGCCTACTATGGGTTAGGTTACGCATATGAGAAATTGGGTGATACCGAAAAAGCACTCGAGTATTATCAGAAAACATTGGAGTGTGACCCCAACCTCGCAGGTGTTAAATACAGGATGGCAAAGATCTACGAAGCACGCTCCCAATACGATAAGGTGGTAGAAATGCTGTCACCGTTGATAGAGGAACATCCGGAGGATATCGATTCACGTAAGTTGCTTGCCGATGCATACATAGAATTGGAGCAGTTCGATAAGGCTTTACCACATATGCAATTTCTGCATGAGAAGTTTCCCAATAACCTCGAATATTGTGTGAAGCTTGCACGCTGCCACGAAGGTACAGGCAACTATGAGGTCGCACGCAACCTATATCTAACCGCTATAGAGAAAGACTCCTCCTATGCACCAGCTTATTACCAGCTCATACGTATGGATATAAAGATAAAAGCGTTTGAGGAAGCCGAAAGCTATATAAGGATAGCTAAAGCACGTGGCATTAAAACACCCATAATATTTGCACTTGAGGGTGACCTCTTCCGTGAACGTGGCGACCTGGCATTCAAACAAGAAAGGTTGAAAGAAGCGCTCAACCTCTATAGGCGTTCAAAATCAATATTCGCTAACGTAGCGAAAATGGGCAACCCTGACTGGGCTGAATATGCACGCAAGAATATCGATATACTCAATAAGAAGATAAAGATCACAAAAGATAGGCTCTGGTGGGAGCAATAATGCAGATATTCCTCGATACCGCCAATCTTGACGAAATCCGTAAAGGAGTGGAATGGGGTATCGTCGATGGTGTAACCACAAACCCTACCCTATTAGCTAAGGAGATAAAGCGTACCGGTAGGAAAAAGGAGGATATACTCCATGAGATTTGTGAGCTGGTCAACGGTCCCGTAAGTGCAGAAGGTGTATCACTCGATTTCGACGGTATAGTTGAGGATGCGAAATACCTATCCTCCATACACCCCAACATCACGGTAAAGATACCCGTAACACCCGTTGGTATACGTGCAATCCGCAAGCTACATGAGCTCAACATAAAGGTGAATGCCACGCTGGTGTTCTCACCCAACCAAGCCATACTTGCAGCCAAGGCGGGTGCCAATTTTGTAAGCCCATTCATAGGGCGGCTCGATGACATAGGTGACGCCGGCATGCGTATAGTTGAACAGATTGTCACCATATTTGAGAATTACAAATTTACCACCAAGGTGATCGTTGCTTCAGTACGTCATCCAATGCATGTGGTTGAAGCCGCTCTTATAGGTGCAGATATTGTTACGATGCCGTTCAATGTACTCGAGAAGATGTTCAAACATCAGCTTACAGACGTGGGAATAGAGCGGTTTATCAAGGATTGGGAAGAAGCCGCCCGCATACTGGGTGAATGATAGAACGTTACACGTTGCCACCGTTCGATAAGCTATGGAGTTTGGAGAATAAGTACAATGTTTGGCTAAAAGTGGAGCTCGCCTTCCTTGAGGCACGTGCGGAGTTGGGTGAAATCGACCGTACTACTGTAGAGTTAATAAAGAAACGTGCAAAATTTGACATCCAAGAGATTGCGCAAATCGAACGTCAAGTGCAACACGATGTTATAGCGTTTCTCACAAATGTAGCCTCCTACGTAGGTGAACCCGCAAAAGAGCTACATTATGGGTTAACTTCATACGATATGGTTGATACTGCACTTGCACTCCTTATGCTGGAGGCTGGTGAAGCCATCCGCTCCGCATTAGAGGAGCTACTGGAGAGTTTGAAGAAGAAAGCGCTCGAAGAGAAATATACACCAATGATTGGACGTACGCATGGAATACATGCGGAACCTATCACGTTGGGAGTGAAATTCCTTCGCTGGTATGATGAGATGTCACGTAACTACGAACGTTGGCAACATGCACTCGAAAACATAAGGTATGGCAAATTCTCCGGCGCTGTAGGTACCTACACACATACGACACCAGAATTAGAGTCACTCGCCTGTAAAAAGTTGGGCTTGAAACCCGCACCTACTTCAAGTCAGATCATCGACCGTGACCGTCACGCTGAGTACATATTAACACTTGCAATGATGGCGACATCACTCGAAAAGATAGCAACCGAGTTACGTCAGCTACAACGTACGGAGATACATGAGGTGGAGGAGTTCTTCGGTACACACCAAAAGGGGTCATCCGCTATGCCACATAAGAAGAACCCCATCCTAAGCGAACGTATGTGTGGGTTAGCCCGTATCGTACGGGGTCACGCAATGACAGCCTTACAGAATATGGTGTTGTGGAACGAACGTGACATATCGAACTCATGTGTTGAACGGATAATTCTACCTGAAAGTACCACATTGGTGTATTACATGTTAAAGAAGACAAAAGACAATCTCGATAACTTACGAATCCTACGTACCAATATGAAGCATAACTTAGAACTAACGAGGGGTGTGATATTTTCAGAAGCTATCATGTTGGCACTCATAAAGAAAGGGCTCACCCGCCAATCCGCTTATGATATGGTGCAACGTGCCGCTTTCAAGAGCTATGAAACTGGCAAGCATTTCAAACATGTGCTGCTGGAGGATACTAACATACGTAAATATTTAGATGAAAACGAAATCGATTCGCTGTTCGATCTCCAACATTACTTCCGTCATATAGATGCAATCTACAAAAGGGTGTTGGGTTGATCACCTCCGGTGCTGGCGTATACATAACGCAATAATAGGGGTAGCCACGGTATTTGTAGCTGCTTATATTGTGAAGTTTCCATGGAATTCAATAAACCCATATCTGGCTGCTGTATTCACGTTTTTGGCGATAAGTGCTACCAATCTTATGAACGATGCTCGTGATGCACATATCGATCGTATTGTTCACCCCACACGTCCCATACCACAGGGTAAGGTTACACGTACGGCTGCACTTGCTGAAAGCCTCATATTGTGGATCTGTGCACTTGCAGTCGCATGGTTTATATCGTTCAATTTCTACGTTATAGCTATTATAACGTTGTTACTTGTGGTACTATATAATTTCTATTTACGTAGGTATGGGGTAGCGGGCAACCTCATAGTAGCAATAACGGGCGGATTACCTTTCATATATGGTGGGTTAAGTGTAGATAACCCAAAGCTTGTGCTACCCTTCTACTTCTTAGCGGTAGCACTACACCTGGCACGTGAATTGATGAAGGACGCTGAGGACATAGAAGGTGATCGTGCTGCTGGTATCAAAAGTTTACCCATAATTTCGACAAAGTTAACCCTTGTGCTCATAGGTATCGGTATAGCGGGCTTCATAGGGATGTCGATCTTCATATTCTTTAGGTTATTTCATACGTATTACTTTTTGGTATCAATATTGCCACTCGATGCACTGTTATGCTTAATATACTATCGGCTCATACGATATCCAATTACACCAGTGTTTAGGGTAGCACAACGTACCACCAAACTGGTGATGCTACTCACACTGAGCGCATTATACATCGGTAAGCTATCCATCATGCGGTATGTACTTACACGTTAATAATATCGTCTGGTTAGCAATATTTTTCATACTTGGTGCTATATTTGGTAGCTTCTTTAACGTATGTATCTACAGGATACCGAGAAAAAAGTCAATCATCTCACCACGCTCATACTGTCCAATGTGTGGGCACACCATCCCATGGTACGATAACATACCTATCATCTCCTATATTCTATTGAAGGGTAAGTGTCGTTTCTGTGGTGCCACCATACCCGTAAGATACCTTATCGTGGAGCTACTCACCGCATGCATGTTCAGCTCATGCTTTTACATATTTGGGATTGGATTGAAATTACTCGCCACCCTTGTCCTGCTATCATTTTTACTTGTAATAGCTTTCATAGATATAGAGATGGGTATCATACCAAACACAATAGTATTACCCGGTATGGCTATCGGTGTCATCCTCAACACTGTACAGGGTAAATTCATCGATTCATTACTTGGACTCTTGACAGGTGGAATAACAGTTTATATTTTAAGTGTGATGGGCAAAATCTTGTTTAAGAAAGATGCAATAGGTGGTGGTGACATGAAGTTACTTGCGATGATAGGTGCTTATGTAGGTTGGTATCTCACGTTATGGACGTTATTCCTTGCATCCGTCATAGGTTTGATTTATGCCATTTTTTCACGTAAGCGTAAATTGATGTTCGCACCCTTCCTCGCGATTGCCACGTTCATATTGTTAGTGCTACGCCATCCTTAGATATGTCCTTTGACAATTACGGAAGCATCTAATAATGGCAAAACGTGAAGAAGAAAACGTAATACGGTTAATTTGTGACAACCTCGATGTTGCAATCCACATTGTGGATCGTAACATGAAGATAATTTATGCAAACACATACTGGGATAAACTAACCCGTGGCAATCTACGGTCAGCCAATATGGTGGGTAAATCACCTTATGAGCTATTTCCTTTCCTTCTTAAACGTGGTGTAGACAAAGAATACAAGCAAGTGTTTGAAACCGGCAACCCAGTCATCACCGAGGAAACCACCGAATACCAAGGTGAGCTCATCCACACCCGTACAAAGAAATTACCTATCAAAGATGCTCACGGTAACGTCCAGTATGTCATAACCGTTATCCAGGATATAACCGAAGAGGTAGAACTACGTGAAACTCTGCGTCGAAAGTTATCCGAAATCTCCACCGTGCTTGAGATAGATCGTTTACTTATTGCAACCCCTGAAGTTGACCGCGTTGTAAAGTTGGCCACCTCACGTGTACATGAGTTGTTGAATGCCGATCGTACCGTCTTCTCACTATTTGATAAATCCACAAATGTTATCAAACCCGTAGCTGTAGAAGGCCTTTACAAGAGGCAAATACTCGCACTTACACTCAAGCCGGGTGAGGGATTCACAGGTAAGGTGATTTTATCCCGCAAAGGTGCCATACTAAACGATGCGCATCTCAGCGATATGGCTATGGAGGTGCCAGGCACACCGCGTGTGGTAGAGTCTCTCCTGTGTGTACCACTCATATTTAAGGATGAAGTACTTGGTGCATTAACCATTAGCCGGATGGGTGAAGGTAAGCATTTCACAGACGATGATCTCAACTTCTGTGAAATCATAGCCGCACAGGTTGCTGTAGCATTACAGAATGCACGTTTACATGGCCAGCTAAAGCAGCTCGTTGATGAACGTACGAAAGAGCTACAAGCTGCATACGATAACCTCAAAGCCCTCGAACGTGAACGTCGTGAATATATTTCAAAAATAATGGCTGAGGTAACACCCACATTGAACATTATCAAAAACTGTGTATCTACTTTACTCGTAGACAAATCTGCACGCGAGCATTACGATAAGATTCTAACCCGCATAAGGGATAAACTTGATACTCTCACTAAAACGATTAATAAATTAACGAAAGCCGAGGAGATAAGCAAATGAAAGGGGGTGCCAACAACACTATACCGATGCTATTCGAGGTTTCGCCACATAATTTCATGTTGTTGGATAACACCGGTAAAATACTGCAGACCAGCAAAGCAGTAGAGCAATCACTCGGATACAAACGAAAGTCTATTGTGGGTAAGAATTTCACCACACTTATACCCGAAAAATACCATAAAGCATTCATTGATACCCTCAATAAGCGTACAGATTCTACGTTGATGTTGGAAGTTAAATCCCACGATGGCAACCTCATACCCGTTGAATTATCGTTGTTATGGCTACCCACAAAGGAACCACAGATATTATTGAACCTACGTGACGTTAGTGAGCTAAACCGTCTCGAGAAGATGCTCACCCGGTTAAAGGGGTTGGAGTCCCTACGTCGTAAACAGATTGAGAGCATCCTCAACATAACCGGTAAATTGTTATTAGAACGCGATCTAAATAAATTACTACAGCTTATATGTGATACGATCACTAATGAACTCGGTTGGCGTCAGGTGATACTTTCACTTCGTGACTATAAGACGATGACGTCAAGACCTGTCGCCGTATCAGGTTACGATGCAAAGACTGCAGCTGAAATCCTATCACATCCACCTGTAAGTATTAAGGAGACAGAGAAGTTCCTTCGTGACGAATTCAAGATCAGCCGCTCCTACTTCATAGACCATACACACTGGGAGGAGCTTAAAAAATACCCAAGCAAATTATACATAACACCCGTAAAAGACCTCACACCGGGTGGTTGGCACGAAAAAGATCTGCTACTCATACCAATTTATGGAAGAGACAATAAAATATTGGGGTTCATTTCACCCGATAACCCAGTAACTGGTGAACGGCCGACCATCGAGGATATTAAACTGCTTGAGATATTTGCTGACCAAGCTGCGATTGCGATAGAGAATCTACGTGAAATTGAACTCCTTTTACAGACTTCTACGCTCATTAACTTAGGGATAGGGTTAGAGGAAACATTAGAAAAAATAGTAGATGCTATAGTTGAGATTATGGGGTCCTGCTGTTGCTCATTACGGTTAGTTGATAAAGACAGAAATGTGCTCGTGACAAAAGTAGTACGAGGGTTGGGCGAAGAGTATTTAAAATACAGAAAAGAAATACCCATTGGTAAACATTCATACGATATAAGTGGATTGGCGGCAATGGACGGTAAGATCCATTATGTACGAGATCTCAGTGAACTCGGCCTTCCACGGGAAGTGGAAGAACACATTATTAAGAAATACAACTTAAAATCATACATTGCTATACCGATTAAAGCGGGTAAGGAAGTGTTAGGTGTTGCCAGTGTCATGCTACACGAGTGTAAAGAGTTCACCGAGGATGAACTGAAACTACTTTCAGTATTTACTGAACAAGCTGCATTAGCTATCACCAGAGCACGTATGTATGATATGGTTAAAGAATCAGAAAAGAAGTATCGAGTTATATTTGAGAGCACCGGTACCGCGATGATGATGCTTGAAGAAGACACCACTATCTCCATGGTAAATGCTGAGTTCGAAAAACTATCAGGTTACTCACGAGCTGAGATCGAAGGTAAGATGAGCTGGACAGTATTTGTACATCCCGATGATGTTGAACGTATGAAACGTTACCACTATGAACGGCGAAAGAAAAGGGGTAAAGCACCAGAAAACTACGAATTTAGGTTCATCGACCGTCACGGTAACCTCAAACACATGTATATAACTGTCAGTATGATGCCTGGGACAAAGCAAAGTATTGTATCACTTATTGATATCACCAAACTTAAACGTACTGAGGAGGAGCTCAAAAACCGCAAGGAGTTTCTGCAAACCATCCTTGATAACACACCCGACCTTATCTTCACAATAAAGAAGGACGGTACAATTGGATTCACAAATAAGCGGTTGAAGGATATACTCGGGTATGAACCCGATGAAGTAAAAGGTAGACATTTCTTGGATGCTATCCCAAAGGAGTTACACCCCTACATGCAGAGAAAATGGAAAGAGATCCAAAAAGGTATCCCCGGTGTTTACGAGACAAAAGTCATAAAGAAAGATGGCTCTATCGTAGATTGCCTTGTATCACATGCACCTCTTAAAGGTACGGATGAGTACGTTGCTATACTTAAGGATATAAGTGAGTACAAGCGTATCCAACGTGAACTCGAATTACGTAAGGCATATCTCGAAAACCTGATAAGACATACCCCTGTTGCTACAATAACACAGGATAACAAAGGTAGGGTCTGCGAATGGAACGCAGCCGCCGAGAAGCTATTCGGTTACAAAGCTGACGAAGCAATAGGTAAACCGCTCGACGACCTTATAGCTAAATTTGACCTCGATACTCTCAAAGAGGCAACCAGTTATACACAAAAGATCCTAAACGGTAAACCCATTACACAAGTTGAGACTATAAGATTCCGTAAAGATGGTACCCCCGTAAATGTTGTTATGTCAGCTACCCCGATTATAATGAACGACAAAGTCGTTGGCGTCATAGCCACATACATTGATATAACCAATAGGGTTAAGCTCGAACGTGCGCTACATGAATCAGAAGAACGCTATCGTAAGTTGGTTGAAGCCATCGATGAAGGTGTATGCCTTCTATATAAAAATGAGATAGTCTTCTCCAACCCCGCGTTTGAGAAGCTTACCGGTTACACAAAGAACGAGCTACGGTTAAGAGATATCCATGATATACTACCGCATTACGATGAACTTCTGTCGAAATCTACATCCGAATGTGAAGCTAAGGTGATCACAAAATTTAACACCGAAAGAATCGTAAAGGTTACCTTATCACCCATTAAATTAGGGAATAAGAAGTTCACCCTACTCACCCTACATGATATAACACCCCAGAAAGAGGCCGACCGCATGAAGTCAGCTTTCATCGCAAACATCTCACATGACATAAGGACACCACTGGCATCGGCTAAAGAGGCGATATCGCTTGTGCTCGATGGTGTCGTGGGTGAGCTATCCGATGCACAGCGTCGGTTCTTATCAATAGCGATTGAGAACATAGACTCACTTAATTCGCTTCTTAATGAATTGCTTGAAGTCTCAAAACTCGAAAGCCGCAAACTCTCATACGAGTATAAACTTGTAACAATTGAACCAATCATAGAGAAAGTGATAGAATCACAATCCCCAATAGCCAACCGCAAACATATTGAGATAGTGAAGAATCTGAACCCCACCCCCGCAATCTACGCTGACCCTACCTGTATAAGGCGAGTGGTGTTTAATCTCCTCTCGAATGCGATAAAGTTCACCTCCGAAGGCGGTCGTGTTGAGATATCCACCTGCACTGTAGACGAAAACTCACCCATAATCAAACAGCATAACCTAACACCCACAAAGTACGTAATGGTATCCGTATCCGATACAGGGCCTGGTATAGCACCTGAAGATATGGATCGCATATTTAAGCGGTTCGTCAAACTTAATAATACTGCACCACGTGTAGGTGTAGGGTTAGGTCTATCCATATCAAAGGAGATAGTTGAAGCACATGGTGGTAAAATCTGGGTAGAAAGTGAACCAGGCAAAGGTAGCACATTTTCATTTGTCATACCTGCAGCGTGATGGCTAACAAATATCGTATATTGGTGATTGAGGACGAACCCCAAATGGCAGAGTTGCTCAAGATGCGGCTTGAGGCCAACAACTACGAGGTCATCGTTGCCTACAATGGTATAGATGGGTGGCGTAAATTACGTACAGAGAAGCCTGACCTGATCTTGCTCGATGTGATGCTACCCGGTATGGATGGGTTTCAAATCTGTAAACTCATTAAGCATCACACTCAATACAGAAATATTCCAGTCATAATGTTAACCGCACGTACCGATAAGGAAGACATTAAAACCGGTAAAGAAGCAGGTGCTGATGCATATATTGCCAAACCATTTGATGCAAATATTTTATTACAAAAAATACGTGAGCTCCTCGGAGGTGACTATGGAGAATAGGTTAAAACCTGAAGACCTTGAACGTACATATGGGGTACCATTCGTTGAGTTAAGCAAGTTCTCACTCAACCCCACATTGATAAAGATGTTTGACGAACATACATTACGTAAGCTTAAATTCATACCACTGTTCAAATCGGGTAACACACTCGTTGTTGCCATGGTGAACCCCTCCGATGTTAAGACAATCGACGAAATAGCACGTATGACAAATATGGAGATAGAACCCATGGTTTGCGATGAACGTGAATTACACAATGTACTCAACAGCATATTCACAGGTTCACAACCAACAACCACACCCATAGCTAAGCCATCGAGTGGTTCGGATCACTTCACTGTGGTTGACATCAAGGGTAAGGCCACAGATGATGTGGAGAAAATAATAGCTGACGAGCTCGAATCCAAATACGGTGTACCATTTGTTAGGTTATCCGATTTTATGATAGAACCATCACTTGTGAAGATGTTTAGCGAAGATACCCTACGGCGGTTGAAATTCATCCCACTTTTTAAGTCAGACAATGTGTTAACAATAGCGATGGTAAACCCCTCAGACGTAAAAGCTATAGATGAGATACGACGGTTGGCCAATATGGATATTGAAACAATGGTATGTGAGGAAGAAGACCTCGAACAAACACTAAACACCATCTTTTCACCCATAAAAAGTGAATCACGTTGGCGTTACATATCAGCCGATGAATTAAAGAAACAGATAGAGGAGGAGCCCACAATCTCCGAGAAGATAGAGGTAAAACCCGAACCCCTACCTCAGCAGGTATTACCTGAAGTGATCGCCGAAGATGCTGAAGTCATCCGTTATATCAATGATCTACTCACACGTGCCGTACGTGAACGTGCAAGTGATTTACACATCGAACACACCCAAGACGGTCTCGCAATAAGGATACGTGTAGATGGTATACTTCATCCGATGCAACAACCACCCTCACATATCCGTAACGCTATCATACCACGTATAAAGGTGATGAGCAACCTCAACATAGCCGAACATAGGATACCACAGGATGGTAGATGTAGCTTCGTTGTCGATGGTAAAGAAATCGACCTACGTGTATCTACATTACCTACGATATACGGTGAAAGTGCCGTCATACGTATACTGGATAAGTCTATTGGCTTGTTATCAACAGAGGAGCTTGGCCTATCACCTAATGAATTGAAGCTGTTCGAAAAACTGCTTAGCATCCCATACGGGATGATACTTGTCACAGGACCTACAGGTTCGGGTAAGACAACCACCTTATATGCGATATTGAGACGCTTGATATCCACAGAGAAAAATATTGTAACAATCGAAGATCCTGTCGAGTACCGCATACCGGGTATCCGACAGACACAAGTTAACATAAGAGCTGGCTATACGTTTGCTAACGGGTTACGTGCAATATTGCGACAGGATCCTGACATCGTTATGGTAGGTGAGATACGTGATAAGGAAACTGCGAACATAGCCGTACATGCAGCACTTACAGGACATCTGGTGTTGAGTACACTTCATACAAACGATGCACCTGGTGCGTTACCCAGGTTGATCGATATGGGTGTGGAGCCATTCCTTGTTGCATCATCCGTTGTGGGTGTGATCGCACAGCGTCTCGTACGTAAGATATGTCCACGCTGCCGTGAACCTTTCACACCAACACCAGAGCTTATAAAAGCTGAAAATCTACCCGATAACGTGACACTATATCGTGGAAAGGGTTGCAACTACTGTCGTCGTACAGGTTATCGTGGTAGAACGGGCATCTTTCAAATCATGCTCGTAGACGATAAAATACGTAATCTGGTGGTATCCAAAGCACCTGCAAGTGAGATCGAGCGTGCTGCAGCTGCCAACGGTATGCTATCGCTACGTGAGTCCGGTATGCAGAAAGTATTGGAGGGTATCACAACACTTGAAGAGGTCTTAAGGGTAACACAATGACCTATAGATACGTAGCTAAGAGCTTTTCTGGTCGTGTCATAACCGGTACGATTGAGGCAAACGATATCGCCACGGTACGTGAGAATCTCAACAAACTCGGTTTCATACCCATACAGATAAAGGAAGTACCAGCTCGCAAGGAGACCAAATTATTGGTCACACGTAGGGTGAAGGATGTTGAACTCATCAACCTAACACGTCAGTTCGCGACACTACATCGTGCAGGGTTACCGATACTTACCATCGTACGTACGCTGGCAGAACAGACCACTAACCGATACCTCAAATCCGTACTCGAGTCCATAGCAAAAGATATCAACGAGGGGGTATCACTCTCCGACGCTATGGCAAAACATCCCGAGGTGTTTTCCAACTATTACGTAAGCTGTATAAAGGCTGGTGAAAAGGGTGGTGTACTTGATCAGGTGTTCGATCAGCTACTTGTACTGCTTGATAGGCAACGCCAAACCCGTAGCGAGATAAAAGCAGCCACCCGCTACCCCATGATGGTTATC
>Ga0190304_1000166_pt1 | contig 30947 bp, 33 predicted proteins | sample 48700712_MG_FD_161670 | JGI IMG/M metagenome (GOLD analysis project Ga0190304, IMG submission 161670) | Hydrothermal vent sediment bacterial communities from Southern Trench, Guaymas Basin, Mexico - 4870-07-1--2_MG | ecosystem: Environmental > Aquatic > Marine > Hydrothermal vents > Sediment ...
TTTTAAAAAGTAGAGTTGGTTGAAGGAAAAAAGTTTTTTCTTTATTTTCTTTAAGGGACTATTTATCTGTCAAGGAGGAGCGCAGCGAGCTGCGGAATGCAGGCGAGCGAGCACTCCTTGACAGCCCTAGCTCTAAATAAAATATTTGTATGGTTGCGGTCAGTTTTTTGACCGCAACCCTTAAAAAATGTTTTTTTACAATGTTATGGCTTAAAATTAAAAACAATCCGCGATGATACCTCAAGGTTAACTTTCACCAACCTTCGATTTTTCAAGAGCACGCCGCGCAGCGCTGTCAAAGCCGTAAGCCCAAAGGGTGCGAAAACGGAAAGCGGCGTGCTAAACTAGGGAACAGGTTGGGTAAAGATGATATACATCAGAGTTTTTCAACAAGCTGTTTATATATAATTTAACTTCTCAATAAACAGACCAGCTTTTCCTTTTTTATTATATCTTGAAGTTCTAACAAAGGCATCAATCGTGTCAAAGTATACCGCTGACATCAATTTATGAATTACAGGGTCGGAATGTTTCCATTTCTTAATTCTGCATCTGAAGGTCTAATATAAAAAGGCACTAAGGTAGTAGGATCTGTTTCTTGTGTTTTCTCCAAAGTTTCCAGGGCCAATTCTCCTATTACTTCTGGATGAATGCGGTGCAGATGTAAGGGAGGAAATATGGCCCTTTGTTTTAACTTACTTGAAATAATAGATTTATAAATATCCACTCCTGTGCCTGCAAAGATAGTCTTACATCGATGACCCTTTAAAAGTATTTCAGGAGAGATAGATTTATAATCAGAAACACGCCTTATTTTACCATTACTACCTTGATAAAAAGCAGTAAAAACTTGATTCTTACGCGCATCAAGCATAGGACAGATAAGATAAGGAGTATGAAGAAAATTATGGGCTAAGGCATCCAGTCCATTTACACCTACTAGTGGTTTTTTTAAAGAATAGGCCAAACCTTTGGCAGTAGCCACCCCAATACGCAGACCCGTGAAACTACCAGGACCTTTTATTACGGCAAATAAATCTATTTCTTTAATAGCCACTGCTGTAAATGCTAAAAGGCACTTTAAGCTTCTTATAAGACGCTGATTATGGGTCAAGGGTAAATTTAAATCAAATTGTCCTTTAACTTCTCCTTTTTCTATTAAAGCCACACTTCCTAAAGCAGTTGAAGTATCAATGGTTAATATCCTCATGGCAAGGGGCTTTTATGGATAAGTCTCAAAACATCATTATAGGTAACCATAATTATTAAGGCTATTAAAATAGCTAAGCCAATTTTTTGGGTAATCTCCAGAGTTTTTATACTTAATGGACGTCTTCTGATTGCTTCTATGGCAAATAGAAAAAGATGACCACCATCTAACACTGGAATAGGAAAAAGATTAATAATACCTAAATTGATAGAAATGAGAGCAGCAAAAGAAAACAAAGCAGCTAGTCCTGCTTTAGCCTGATGGCTGGTTAACTCCACAATGCCTACTGGACCAGCTAAAAATTTTAAAGAAATCTTACCCAAGATAAGATTTTTAAAGGTAATAATGGTTAATTTAGTGGTAATCCAGGTCTGTTTTATAGCTTCAAGACCTGCTGTCCAGGGAGAAAGGCGGGCGATTTTAACTTCACCTGCAGCCACAATACCAATCACCGGTTTCTCCACTATATCTCCTATAAGAGTTTTTAGCCTCTTTATTTCAGGTTTTACCTTTATTACTAATCTCTTTTCTCCTCTCTGAATAAGTAAAGTTAGAAATTCTCCTCTGGATTTTTGGATTTTTTGAGCTAAATCGTCCCATGTTTTTATAAAGTCATTATCTACTGCTAAGACCAAATCTCCCTTTTTTAAACCAGCCAGGGCCGCCGGCGAGGCAGGTTGAACATCTCCAATTTTAGGCAAAACCCATGGTTTACCTAAAATAGCAAATAAAAAAATAAAAATTACTAAAGCAAATAAAATATTAAAAATCGGACCTGCCAACACAATCAAACTCCGCTTCCAAAGGGGCTGATAAAGAAAAGCTATTTCCTTTTCTATTTCAGATACGCTTTCGTCTGGGGACTCACCCACCATTTTTACATACCCACCCAGAGGAATAGCTGAAAGAATATATTCTGTCTCTCCTATCCGTTTACCTAATAATTTTGGACCAAAACCTAAAGAAAAAGTCTTCACTCCTACTCGGCATAATCGAGCCATCAAAAAATGACCCCATTCATGCACAAAGATTAATGCACCTAAAATAACAACAGTCCAAAACAACGGCAATTTCCCCTCCTTAAATTATCTGATATCTTGAGCTACTTGGCCAATCCAATCTGGAATATTTGAAATCAAACATTCAACTTATACTAAGCCCAACGAACCAATATTGTCAAGCTAATTAGGAATGTGAGGAGTAACTCCCCAGGCTGTTGAAAAACTCAGATGCATATTACCTTTTACCCAACCTGTTTTCTACTTTAGCACCCTGTTTCCACACCCTTTGGGCTTACGGCTCTAGCAAATTTGGTCTTGATGGCTTAACGGAGCAATCTGCTGAGCTATAAATAGGTTGGTGAAGTTAATCCTAAAAGCTGAAACAACCAACACCAAAGGTTGTATAAGAAGTGCTCGCTGCGCTTGGAATTTTCTCTAAAAATCAATTGCGGATTTTGGGCATACCTGTTTGTCAAATTTTTAAAGATATGATAGAAAATAAATGTGATTTATGCGGTAAAAGATGCCTTTTTCAAAAAGGCAAAAAAAGAAGGTTATGTGGCACGTTCTGTCTATAAATTACAGGAGATAGATAAACGCTATCAGCTTTTTAAAAAAAGAAACAGGGTTTTAGATTTAGGTGCTTCCCCAGGCTCTTGGCTGCAATATATTGCCCAAGTAGTGGGGGAAAGGGGATTAGTATTAGGTATTGATATCAATCCCTTAAAGTGGACAAATTTACCTCCACATGTTCATTTTTGGCAAAGAGATGTGATAGAATGGAATTATATGGAGGCTAAAGAATTAAGCCCCTTTTTTGATGTGGTAGTGAGTGATATGGCTCCTTTAACCACTGGTGATAGGGCTGGCGATGCTTATTGCTCATTTAAATTAGCAGAAAGGGCGTTAAACATTGCTTGTGACTTAGTTAAACTAAAAGGTCATTTTGTATGTAAATTGCTTGAAGGAAGAGAAATGAAAGAGTTTTTGATAGAATGTAAAAGGATTTTTTCTTTTGTTAAACTATTTAAACCAAAAAGCTCACGTCCTAAGAGTAGAGAGATTTTTTTGATTGGTTTAAAAAAGAAATAGGGGTTAACTATGTCAGGTCATTCTAAGTGGGCACAAATTAAGAGAAAGAAGGCAGCCACAGATGTTAAAAGAGGTAAGATTTTTACCAAGTTAATTAGGGAAATCATCACGGCTGCGCGATTGGGAGGTGGAGACCCTGATAGCAATGCCCGGTTAAGGGCTGCTATAGAGGCGGCGAAGGCAGAAAATATGCCCAAACAGAATATAGAACGGGCAATTAAGAAAGGAACAGGTGAATTAGAAGGAAGTTATTATGAAGAGGTTTCTTATGAAGGATATGGAACAGGAGGGATTGCTATCTTGATTTCTGCTCTCACCGATAATCGTAATCGCACAGTGAGTGAGCTTAGATACTTGTTTAGTAAATACGGTGGGAACTTGGGTGAGACAGGTTGTGTCTCTTGGATGTTTGAGAAAAAAGGTGTGATTTCCTTTGCCAAAAATGAAATAGATGAAGAAAGATTAATGGAACTGGCGATAGAGGCAGGAGCAGAGGATATTAAAATAGAAGAAGATGAGTTTGAGGTGATTACTAGCCCTGAAGAATTTGACCGCATAAAGCAATTTTTTGATAAAGCAGGTTTAAAATATGAAAGGGCAGAAATTACTATGATTTGTAAAAATGTAGTAAAGATTACTGATAAAAACCAAGCAGAACGTATACTGAAACTTATGGATGCACTTGAAGACCATGATGATGTACAAAAAGTTTATGCCAATTTTGATATTCCTGAAGAAATTTTAGAGGCAGAAGCAGTTTAATGCGGGTTATGGGTATAGATTTAGGTTTATTGCAAAGTGGTTATGGTATAGTAGAGCGGAATGGACTGAATTTTTCTTGCCTTTGTTGGGGAGAGATTGTTTTACCTAAAAAAGAAACAGTAGGACGACGATTGTGTGTATTTTATGAACAAGTAGAGGCAATTATAAAAAAATATAGTCCTCATGAGATGATAATAGAAGAAATTTATTTGGCAAACAATGTCAAAACTGCCCTTGCTTTAGGTCAAGTAAAGGGAGTAACTGTGTTTTTGGCAGAAAGGTATTGTTTACCTATTTTTTCCTATAGTCCTTTAAAGATAAAACAGGCAGTAGTGGGATATGGTTTGGCTCATAAAGAACAAGTGAAGATTATGGTGCAGCGATTGTTAAATTTAAAAGAAACACCTGGTCAGCATGCAGCAGATGCCCTAGCTGTAGCTTTATGTCATTTACAGCATTTACGCCTATGATTGGTTATTTAGAAGGAACTCTATTTTTGAAACTCCCTAATTATATTGTGGTTCTGATAAATGGGGTGGGTTATCAAGTAGAGGTATCTTTGAGCACTTTTTCGGATTTACCCCAACCAGGAGAGAAGGTTCAGCTTCATATATATACTTATTTAAAGGAAAATCTTTTGAAATTATATGGATTTTCCTCCCAGGAAGAAAAGGAGTTTTTTGCCAAATTGATTGGAATTTCTGGAATTGGTCCCAAGTTGGCCTTAAATGTTTTATCCCGTATTTCTCCATCTGAATTTGGAGATATCATCCTAGAAGCTGACATTCGCCGTCTTAAGGCCATACCTGGAATTGGCCATAAGATGGCCCAAAAGGTGTTATTAGAATTAAGAGATACCTGGAAGAAAAAAACCAAATCTATTAAAGAAGAAAAAATTGACGATACGATGTGGAACAGTGCGCTTTCGGCCTTACTAAATCTTGGTTATCAAAAGCAAGAGGCGGTAAATGCCTTAAAAAAGGCGCTAAAACAATTTTCTTCTCCACCCCGTCTGGAGACTTTGATTAAAGAAGTCTTGAGGCAATTATGAATAATGTTCGTTTAGTAGAACCTGTAGCCAAAGATAAAGAGGCTAAAGAGGAGATAGGACTTCGCCCTCGGTCTCTGGATGAGTTTTTAGGTCAAGAGGAAATTAAGGAGAAACTAAAGGTATTCATTGAGGCAGCCAAAAACAGGGAGGAAGAGTTAGACCATGTCCTTTTACATGGTTTACCAGGGTTGGGAAAAACCACTCTTGCTTATTTGATTTCTAAAGAACTTGGAGTTAATTTGCGAGCCACGGCAGGACCGGTTTTGGAAAGACCAGGTGATCTGGCAGCGATTTTAACCAATTTAAATCCTAAAGATGTGCTTTTTATTGATGAAATCCACCGTTTACATCCTGTAATAGAAGAAATTTTATATCCTGCTATGGAAGATTTTAAGCTAGATCTGGTTATTGGCCAAGGACCCAATGCCCGCACTATTAAAATAGATTTGTCACCTTTTACTTTAGTAGGAGCTACTACCAGGACAGGACTATTGACCTCACCATTAAGAGATAGATTTGGAGTTTTTATTTACCTTGATTTTTATACTCCAGAAGATTTGCAAAAAATCATTCTTCAGGCTGCTAAGCGTTTAAATGTAAAAATTGAACCAGAAGGGGCGGCTGAAATAGCCAATCGTTCTAGAGGTACTCCTAGAATTGCCTTGCGGTTTTTAAAAAGAGTGCGCGATTTTGCTCAAATCAAAGCAGATGGGATTATCACCCAACGGGTTGCTGATGAAGCTTTAGAGTTTATGGATATAGACAAATATGGGCTGGATCGTCTGGATAGGAAAATTCTCCGGACTATTATTGAAAAGTTTAATGGAGGACCAGTAGGAATTGAAGCCTTAGCCGCGGCTATTGGGGAAGAGAAAGATACTATTTCTGAAGTTTATGAACCTTATTTGGTGCAAAAAGGTTATTTACAACGTACTCCCCGCGGACGCATCGCTGCTCCTGCTGCCTATCAACATCTTCATATAAAGATAAGTAAGGAACAGCATAGCTTATTTTAAATTTATAAAAAAAGCAGATGTATATTACTTTACCCAACCTGTTTTTAGTTTAGCACGCTGTTTCCCGTTTCACTAAATTTAGCAAGGTAATTACTCAAATCTAAATCTTTTTTCAGTAAATAGTTTCAAGCAAGTATTCACCACTTTAGGGTCATAAAGAGTGCCTTTACTTTGTCTAATTTCTTCTAATGCCTTGTCTAAACCCAGGGCCGGACGATAAGGACGGTGAAAACTCATAGCCTCAACAACATCGGCTACTGCCAAGATTTTCGCTTCAAGGAGGATTTCTTCACCCTTAAGGCCTTGAGGATAGCCAGAACCATCTATCATTTCATGATGTTGAAGCACAATTTGAGCAATTGGTTCTGAAAACTCTATATTTTTTAATATATCATATCCTATCTGAGAATGGGTTTTAATTAGATTATATTCAGCTTCGGTTAACTCACGAGACTTGTTAAGAATTTCAGCCGGTATGGCTATTTTGCCTATGTCATGAAGGAGTCCTGCTGTGTAGATTTTCTCAATCCGGTCATTAGGAAGTCCCATTTCAGTAGCTATAGCACAGCCCAATTTGGTTACCCGCCATTGATGTCCTGCAGTATAGGGGTCTTTTATTTCAGTGATTGCTGACAGAGTGCGCACTATCTGCCAGAAAGTTTTTTTAAGTTTGTTATAACTTTGTTGAAGTTTTTCCTTTGCTCGTTTCTGCTCGGTGATGTCGTAATAATGCTCAACCCGTCCACCTACTAATGCACCAGTTCTAATTGGTATACTCCAATGCAGAAGAAATCGTTCTTTCCTTTTGCCAGAAGGAAGGACATGACATTCAAATTTCTCAAGATAAGTGTTATTTTTATAACTTCTAAGTGTAATCTCTTCAAATTGCTCAGCGTCTTCAAAGATGAATTTTATTCTTTCCTTTATGGCTTTGCGTTTATCACAGCCAATAAGACTATTTTTATCAATACCAAAAAAATCCTCTATAGTTCTGTTAGCCCAGACAATTTTTAAATCCCTATCTATGATAAATATCCCGCTGGGCAAAGAGTCAATAGCATCATGGATAAGACTTGCATATCTTTCTTCACTCTCCCTCAGTTTTTCCTCCGCCTGTTTGCGCTGGGTGATGTCCCTTACTATTCCTATTGAATGCCATTGCCCTCGTATTCTCACAGCCGAAACAGAAAGTTCTATGGGAAATTCCACTCCATTTTTCCTAATACCTGATAATTCAAGGGTTTTTCCAATAACAGGGCCTTGTCCTGTTTTTTTAAACTTACTAAATCCCTTTCTGTAAGCTTTATGGTATTTCTCTGGTGCAAGAAAGATGTGCACTTCCTTACCTATTGCTTCTTTCTCGGTATAACCAAATATTCTCTGAGCAGCCTTGTTCCAATAGGAGATATTTCCTTCATTATCCATCATAATGATACCATCTTGGGCAGCAGCACATATAGCTCTGAATTTTTCTTCACTTTCTCTCGATGTCTTTTCTAGTTGCTTACGCCCTATTTCTCTTTTTTCTAATTCAGCAATTCTTTGCCGCAATTTTTTACTTTCATTTATTACTTCTGCTTTTCTCTCGCTTTCTTCCATTTTTATACCTCTTAAAAAGAAATTAATATTTCTTTAAGTAATTACTATAATTAAACTAAAAAATCAAATTTTAATTGGAACAGTCCTGAAGAATGAATTTTTTGCACCTTGAAGTCCAAAATGTGCTGAAAATTCATGCTAAACTCCTGCCCGTTAATATTTTTTAAACTCTAACTCCGCAAAGTTTTAGGGAATAAGTTTAATCCCAACATACTTTCTATCTTCTCAGCTTTTGCAGGAATCTCGCTCAATCTTTTCTCTCCATCACTATATATACAGCTTCACTGCGCCCCCTTTGGGCTTACGACTTTGACAGCGCTGCGCGGCGTGCTCCTGAAAAATCGAAGGTTGGTGAAGTTAACCTTGGGGTATCACTGTCACTTATAACGGATCTTCTCTCCCAAACAGGTATTCTATTGGGAAATGCGTAAGTTAACTCTATTTTAATCTCAATTTTGTTGCCACTATATTTTTTATTGTTATGTTTTGACAAAAACTCGAAGTTGGTTTAATGTATTTTCACTATGTATGTGGACATCTGCAAATATAAAATGGTCACTACATTTGATTTTCCCAATGGCAACTCTCCTTTTTGGAAGTGGTATTGGGTTTAACCCAAGTTTTTCATAGATATCAGGGCGATGAGCTTCAGGTATAGTGCAAATCCTAATATGGGTTACTACAGCAGGGATTAAAAACAAAGTGTCCGAAAAATCTACATTGTCAAATTAGGAGAATTTCAGGCAAAAACCGACAAAGTTGGGTTAAAACTTTTAAAAATTGACAAGGTGTTACGGCTCATAGTATATACTTAATAAATGGAATTTAAAAATGAATTATAGTCATTTTTAAAATACATGGCCAAAAGGATAATAATTATAAATGATAGTAACAATGAAATCACTCAAAAGATTAAAAACATCATCCAAAGAGAAGATGCATATCTTGTAAATATAAAAGGCAAATCAGAATCTTTAGATGTCATAAAAGAACTTAAGCCTGATTTGATTTTTTTGATAATTTTCCACTCTGATTCAAAAGAAAATTTAGTGTATAGGTTTAAACAACAATCTCCAAATACCCCAATAATAGTTTGCACAAATGGTACTGAAGATATTTTGGCTCTCTTAAAACAAGGCGCTGATGACTTTGTAATGCCAGATACAAAAGAGGCAGAGATAATTGTAAGGATTGAGAATATACTTAATAAGCCTCCTTTAAATGCCATAGATGAAGCGAAAGGAAATCTCATTCAAGAACTTGGCTTGAGGGAATTTATTGGCAAGTCCCCCCAATTTTTAGGTATTATAGAAGCTATACCTAAAGTAGCAAAATGTGATGTAACTGTGCTCATCACTGGAGAAACGGGTACAGGAAAGGAACTCTGTGCCAGGGCTATTCACTACTTAAGTAAAAGGAGAAGGTTTCCATTTATTCCAGTAGATTGTGGGGCGATACCACTACAGCTTTTTGAGAGTGAATTGTTTGGCCATGAAAAAGGGGCATTTACGGATGCTAAAGAGAGAAAAGTTGGGCTTATTGCTGAAGCAGAAGGGGGGACAATTTTTATTGATGAAGTAGAGATACTGAGTTTAAGGAGCCAAGTAAAGCTCCTTCGGTTTTTACAAGAAAAGACATATCGCTCTCTTGGAAATACAAAATCAGTAAAGGCAAATGTACGGATTATTGCAGCAAGTAATAAAGACTTGAGAGAAAAGATCACAAGAGGGAGGTTTAGGGAAGACCTATTTTATCGTTTAAACATTATTCATTTAGAACTTCCTCCTCTAAGGGAAAGAAAAGGAGATATCCCTCTTTTGGCCAATTATTTTCTTAGAAAATATGCATGTAAAATAGGAAAAAAGGTGGGTTTTTCGGAAATGGCCCTTGGAAAACTTTGCTCATATGAATTCCCAGGTAATATAAGAGAACTAGAAAACATTGTGCAAAGGGCTATGATAATGAGTAAAGGAGATATTATTCAATCAGAAGATATTCATATTCCTATAATAAGGAAATCTTCATCTTTAAAGATATTTAAGGAGGCAAAGGCAGAAGCAATAAGGAAATTTGAGAAAAATTATATTATCCAACTTCTTAGGATTCACCATGGTAATATTACCCACGCAGCAAAGGCAGCAGGTAAGGAAAGGAGTGCGTTTGGAAAGCTAGTGAGAAAATATAATATTGACACTACCCATTATAAACATAAACGTATCTGCTAAATCATTTTTAGATTGCTGGGTTAATTTTATCTCTCTTATTTTTATTAAGATATCAAATAAATGAAGGTATTCTTTTTATAAATGGGGCATTTATATCCCATTTGCAAAATTAAAGAAATCATCAATCCAGTTCTAATGCACACAATTTTGTGGCATTGTTTTTGCTACTTTCAACGAGAAAACAGGAAGGAGAAAAAACTCGAGGAGTAAAAGAATTAACGAATCTCTAATTTATAATATCTTACACTATCTCTATAGGAATCCGGATACCAAAGATACTTTAGAGGGAATAAGCAGATGGTGGTTGCTCCAAGAGAGGATAGATCAAAAATTAGAAGAGGTGGCCATTTGCCTAGATTTTCTCGTCTCTAAAGGATTTATTATTGAAAAAACTATAGATAATAAAAGAAAATATTATCAGCTAAATAAGGAAAAATTGAAAGAAATAAGTGAGATTTTGAATGAAAAATCTAAATCTTTAGATATTGAGCGATTTTAGCATGGTTATTGCGTTAGAATCACTAGATAAACTAATAACGATTTTAAAGAAGATCCCAAATGAGATTATTCTGCCAGAACATATAGGCACAAAGATGCCAAAGGTAGTAGACGATTTGCCATCCATTGTTGCTTCTATCAAGAAAATCACAGAATCGCCAATTGGAATTGGAGGTATTATCTCATCAGAAAAAATTGAAGAGAATGTGATTAAGGAAATAAAGGGGTTTAAGGCAGTGGCTATTTACCAGATGGATATTTGGGTAGACTCTCCTCAAAAAATTGAAGAAATAACAAATACTATGATGGAGATACTTTTTAAGAATAAAAATGAGCTAAGAAAAAAGGGATTTGTCAGTTTGTCTATTAAAAGCATTGGCGAAATAGAATCTAAAAAAATAGGTAGGGAAGACGCATGGAGGAAAAAGGTTACTTATAGTGGGACATATGAGATGATGGTTTCAGAGACCATGGGACCTGAGGGGATTATCAAAAAGATATGCGTGGATATCAATAGTCAATTTAGGGAATCAACAGAGATACCATGAGGTAAAAAATATGTAAAAAAGGGGGATAACATGGCAGAGGTAATAACAGAAATGATTTTACCTGGAGCTTATATAGAAGTAAGGCCAGAGGCCCTTATCAGGGCTGGGGCAGTCAGCGTAGGAAATGTGGGCATCGTGGGAACAGCAGAAAAAGGGACAGATTATGCGGTTAAGATTGTATCGAGCTTTAGTGAGGCAAAGGAGAAATTTGGTGAAGTAAGCTCAGACTTTACACTGGTAAGAGGTTTGCAGTTGGTATTCAATAATGGAGGAAGAAATGTCTATGCAGTAAAGATTGAGAATAGTTTTATTTCAAGCTATGCAACGGGATTAGATAGTTTATTAAATGAAGATGTTCACATAATTGTTACCCCTGGGGCTGAGGCCAGTGACATTTTGAGTACACTGATAACCCATTGTGAAAAAGCAGAGAACAATCAGCGGGAGAGAATAGGGATTGTAGGAAGTTCTATAAAAGGTGCCGTTCCTAATGATGATAGGATAATTTATGTGGTACCAGGAATTAAGGTCTATGACCCAATTGAAAATAGATTGGTTGATCTCCCTGGTTCTTACGCTGCTTGCGCGGTTGCAGGACTCATCTCCTCCTTGCCTTGTCATCATAGCCCTACTAATAAAACCATCTCTGTTGAAGGGTTGACAAGAGAATATGCATATTCCCAACTTCAGGATTTGATTAAGAGTAGGATTCTGGCTTTAGAGAAAAGAAACGGTTCTTTTCGGGTGGTTAAAGGCATAACAACCAATGATGGGGCATGGAAGCAGATTACAACCAGGCGTATAGTTGATTATGCTAAATTTGGCGTGAGGCAAGGCAGTCTCCCCTACATTGGTAGGCTCAACAATGATAGGGTAAGAAAGGCATTGAAAGGGACACTTGATGGTTTTCTATCAACAATGAAACAGGACGAGATGCTTATGGAATATACATTGGATGTTACAGCTAGCAGAGACGATGAAATTGAGGGAAGGTGTATAGTAACCATGACTCTAAAGCCAACATTTAGCATAGATTACATAAAAGTCATTATGTACTTAGGATAGGGAGGTATAAAATGCCTAATATTAATGTCTTTAGAGGGTCAGATGCATCAATTATGCTTTCAGTAGAGCAGACAAATGAAGGTACTAAGGCCAAAGAGATTATCGATGCCTATCAATTAACCCCTGTAGGCAGAGCTACAAATGTGGAGGTACGGGTTACTTCGGAACTGAAACCATTCCATGAACTTGGACAAAGATATCCTACTGAATTAAGACCAGGAAATGTAAATATCAGTGGAACTATGGAAAGGGCTTATATCAATGGGGCCTTGCTTAAGTTGCTGCTAGGAGAAGCTGCTGTCAGCAGGCCTGCTGGTACCTGGGTACAACCTTCATTTAACATTGTGTTAGATGTAACTAACCCGGCTGTTCCTGGAGTAAGCAGTACAATTACCCTCCATGGAGTTAAGTTTCAAAACTGGTCATACAAGATTCCAGAGGATGATTTTGTATTAGAGGAAGCAGAATTCCTGGCCCTGTGGATAAGTATTGAGGACAAGGAGTAATTAGATGTCCCTGACTGCGGAAGAGCTCCTGGCAGGTGGTTCTCTAACTCATGAGATAGAGATTCCAATTGAGATCTTGTATCCCAACGCAGAGGAAAAAATTTCAGAAAAAAAGAGGTATACAGTTACAATAAGACCACTGAGGGTAAAGGATATTCAAATAATTATTAAAGCGGCCAAGGATAATGAGCTCCTAACTTCTTCTTTGCTATTACAGCAGGCTTTAGTAGAACCAAAACTAGGTATTGAGCAAATCCTCTCTATGCATTGTGGTCTGGTAAAATTCTTGATAGAAAAGATTAACCAGGTTAGTGGATTATCAACCTCAAAGGACAATCTCTCTGAAATGGTTCAGGCACCTTTAGCTAAGGCCTGTTTTATTTTGGCAAGGGAGTTTGGCTGGACCCCACAGGAAGTGAGTGAGATGACGATAGGCCAGATTTTGCTATATATAGAAATGATAAGAGAAAACCCTCAGTCAGGGTCACAACCAGAGAAGTAAAAGCAACCTATGGATGAATGGATTCAAAGAAAATTATTGCTGAAAATAAATTCATACCGTCTTCCTTTATTAAAATCAAGACCTTATCACTTGACACAGGTTTTGGTGAATACTCTCAGGCTATTAAAAATCATAGGCACTGGTAACTTGGAAACTGATTTTCTTTATACCCCTTGGATAGATGTCTTAGTCTATCCCTTTCCCAGAGGTCTTTTTAATAATTTGGTCTCCTTTTATCAAAAAAATGAAAAATGGGAGGGTCAAAAACGCTTCTTTGATACAGAAAAAAGAATGAAAAAAGTATCTAAGGAGGCTTTTTGCGAAAAAAGGGAAAACCTCTCTGAACTACATAAGTATAAAGTATTAAAAAAAGCTAGATTAGCTATAGTTCATCAAAGAAATGGGCAAGAACAAAGTCCACTCCAACCTCACTTTGGCACACAAGGATGGCTAAAAAGGGGGGGTAAATGGTCTTCAAATGACTTACACGAAGAAGCCTGGTCTCAAGTTAAAGTAGACAAAAAAGATAGGACGAAATTAATTTTTAAAAATATGATTTCTTTTCAACCAGAAGAAAAGGTTAAGATATTGGAAGGCATTTTAAAAAGATTTAAAGAAGTACACTCTGAAAATAGCTACAAAAAAGAGGTTAAATATTCAATTGATTTTAGCTCAATTTTCTCACCTTCTGCTAAGTTTTCTCCTCCTAAAGAGAGAGGGCAAAATATCAGATTTACAGAGATATTGATAAAAAAACTGTCAGAAAGAATGAAAGAAATTAGTGAGCTTCAAGATAATATTAACATGAGGTCTCATATCTCAACTAAACTAAATTTAACAGAGGATGCTTATGGGGGTAAACCTATAGATAATATGGATTATGGCAAACCATCGTCATTGTCTTCAAAGAAAAAGGAGATAATAGAAGACCGTAAACTTCTGAATAAATCCCCTTTACAAATGATAAGTCACCAATTTTCAAAGAGAATTCAGGGGACATCTGCCTCAATGGAACTATTGTCTAAGGCCCTAAAAATAGATACCACAAAGAGGTTTTCAACACTACTCCATTCAAAACAAGAGGATTTTTATCAAAAGGCTAAATCTACAGACATTAGTAGAGAGTTATCATTAACAAACAATTCTAGTCTTCTAAACTACCTAATTGAAGGATATTGGAAAAATAGAGGGAGAAAGAACATCACGCTAGGTACACAGCTACCACAGTATAAAGAAAAATCAAGTATTTTCACACCTTCTGTCCAAAATACCTTTAATATAAAAATTTTAGGAGAGAGAAGAGAAGAAGCGCTCTCTGATTTAGCGGATAAGATCAGTAAGATATTAAAGGAACAGGCAAGAAGGCACGGGATTGATCTAACATGAAAGTTAAACCTATGTTAGACAACTGGGAGCTTAAAGGTCTACAAAAAATTATAAGTATGGAGAATCGTGTTCTAGTCGAGCATAAAATACCTGGACTCCAAGGAAGTCTGTTCCAAGATATAGGAGATAGCCCTATTCAAATAACCTTAATAGGAAGTCTCCAAGGCGATGAGGTAAAAACTGGTTTTTTAGAAGAAATTAGAAGCAAATTCAGGGCAGGTAAACCCATTCCTTTCACAGCGGATATCACAACTGCTACTGATCTGAAGGAAGTAATCATCCAAGAGGTCTCATTCACTGAATTATCTACAGAGCCAGATACTATTAATTATACTATCATTTTAAAGGAATTTACCCCCTCTGCTGAGGATAAATACCTGGCCCTTAGCCAAGTAGAAGAGGATATAAATAAAGAGGCTGATTCACAGTTTCAATCTATTCTTGAAGACCTAGAGGCAGCAAGTGCCATTAGGGAACAAATTGAAGACTTGGCTGAGGAGTTAGGGCTGAGTCTTCCGGCACTTGGGTATAAATCGATACAAGAGGTATTGAACGATTTAGTTGATAGTGTTGATGAAATGTTAAAAAAATCGCCTGATGAGTGGGCAGAGACTATAGGAGAGGCTTTCGGTGAAATAATGGCAAAGATATTGGTCACTATGCTAACAGGAGATAAGGAAATTTGGGGGGGATTGTCCAGAATTTTTGAAGAAGGATTGGCTGAGTTATTAGGCTGATTTAAAAAAAGAAAGGAGGAAAAAAATGGCTTTTACTGCTGATGATTTAGAAGCCCTTAAAAACCAAATTACAGGTACAGGTGGAATTTTAGAGAAAATTCAAGAGCTTGCTGAGGCACCTGAGGATGCAAGGAGTAAAAAGATAATCCCACTTATAGGCGCCATAATCGGGCTAATTATAACCGCTATTAAGGCCGCTATGGATTAGATGGCTATATTGACTCAAAAACTGAGATTTTTCCACGAGAGGGTACCCATGGTGGTAACCTTAAGTACTATGAGGAGATGGATATCCCCCTCAAGAGAGATTTGATATCAAGCCTTTGAGGTATTGATGGAGAAACCTGGTTATAAGGTACAAATCGGGAGGACAATTATTGATTCCTCCAATTACCCAGTAAGTAGTCCAGTGGTGAGTATCAAGGTAGAGGCAGGAATTTTTAGTGGGGCCGACAGTTTTGAGATCATTTTGAGTAAAATTAATATCCCCAAGTTCGCAAGGGGAGATAAGGTGAATATCGAGTTGGGGTACAATGGAAAATTTAGCAAGGTTATAGAAGGGACTGTAGATAAAATTAAGTCAGATATTTCTATACTTTCTATCACTGGATTCAATGATATCTTTAAGTTACTAACCCTAAGGATCAATCAGACCTATGAGCAGCAGAGTGCAGGGGGTATCGTCTCTGACTTGGCCAAGCAGGTAGGGATATCTCTAGAAAGGGTAGAGGATGGAATTAATTTTCCAATTTATGTAATTGATAGCAGCAAGAATGCCTATGAGCACATCAAAAATCTGGCAGAAAAATGCGGTTTTGATATCTACTTGGATGCCCAAAACAGACTCTTTTTTCATGAATTCATAAAGACTAGTGTCGATCATAGCTTTTCATATGGGAGGGATATCCTAGAATTTGAAGTCAGCCAGAAAGAGGCATTTTATGACCAGGTAGAGGTGTGGGGGGAGAGCCCTGTCAGCAAGGAGGGAAAAGAAAGTTATGCTTGGTTAATTAAAGACTTTGCCGACTTGAAAGGAAAGGCAGGCTCTGGAGTAAGGGTTTTGACTATTCAAGATGCCTCTTTAAAGACTAGTGCAACAACCGCAACTGTTGCTAATAACATCCTAAGGTCTATTAGAAAAAGGTGTATTTCTGGAGTGATAAAGATACCTGGGAGGGCAGACGTTTCATTGGGTAATACCTTAGAGATTAGGGGAGTGCCGGATGATAGTCTAAATGGGATATTTCAGATAAAACACATAACTCATTTCCTAGACAAACAAAGTGGTTTTTTAACAACTATTTGTTTTAACGGATTGGAGGACTAATGAGAGATTTAATCACTATAATACAAAAGATTGTTCAAGCGGAGATAGAGAAAATCTGGCTTGGGGAGCTTGGGGTAGTTACCTCAGTCTTTCCCCATTCGAGTAAGGATGACAAGGATAACTATGAGTGCAATGTAAAGCTAAAAAATAATTCATTAGAGTTGAGGAAGGTTCCAGTGGCCACAGGGCATATTGGTACCACAGCTATCCCAAATGTGGGTGATTTGGTACTTATTTCTTTTGTAAGGGGGGATGTAAATCAGCCAATTATCACTCATCGCCTTTATAACGATAAGGATCGTCCCCCCTTGAATCATCCAAATGAAATAATCCATCGTTTGCCCTTACATGCAGAGGATGATAAGGCAATTAAAATAGAAATTCGCAATATTGATGAAAAAACACCCCCACGTGAGATGGTCATTGAAATGCCAAAAAAGATAAGATTTTACATCATGGATCATCAGATTTTGGCCCAAGTGGATAAAACCAGTTTAACACTCAAACAGCAGGGGGATAACGATGGAGAGATCATTATTGCTACAGGAAAAACAAGCATAACCATCTATCAGGATGGAGAAATCAGGGTAGAGTCCGAAGGTAAGATGAACATAAAGGGTAGAGGAGATCTATCCATATCGGCCCCCAACATCAACTTAAAGAGTGATCAGGCCATAAAAATAGAGGCAGGGACAGATGGTACCTTTAAGACAGGGGCAGGGGCCAAAATTGAGAGTGGGGCCCCCATGGAGATTAAATCAAGGGCCAATGCCAAAATTGAGGCAGTAGCTACCTTAGATATAAAAGGGGCAATGGTAAATATTAATTAGTTATACGAATATGAGACAACCAGCAGCAAAACAAGGAGATAAGGTAATAGCTGTAGATACCCATATAATAATGATACCTGCACCACCTGGTCCTCCTGTTCCAACACCCCTTCCTCACTCCTTTAATGGAATTATCAATGGAGGCTTGAGCACTAATGTAAAGATTATGGGAATGCCTGCAGCCACTGTAGGTAGCACAGCTACTAATGTGCCACCCCATATCCCACAAGGAGGCACTTTTCAAAAGCCACCTACTAATAAGGCTACTATCTCGACAGGAAGTCTTACAGTAAGGATTAATGGCAAGATGGCAGCCAGGAATGGAGATATAGCCATAACCTGCAATGATCCAGTAGACCTCCCGGTGGGGAAGGTAATAGCAGTAGGGACAGTATTTATTGGTGGATAGGAGATACAATATGTTAGAAGATATCTTTGGCAAAGATTTAAAACTGACTCACATAGAATATAGGCATGATCTTTCCACAATTCGCAGTATCAGAGATAAAAGGGATTTTGCCATCGTGGCAGGTTATGATAACCTGGTGCAAGCCCTTTTTCTCCGATTGTATACCCCAAAGGGAGAACTTAGGGAATTAGGGCATCCTGATTATGGCTCTCGCATTCATGAATTGATTGGACGGCTCAATAATGCCTCTAACAGAAAGCTTCTAGAACTCTACTGCAAAGAGGCCGTCCTCCAGGACCCAAGGGTCAGAGAGATAGAAACCATTCAGGTGGTTTCTAATCCTACGGACCCATGGAGGGTGGATGTATATGTGACCGTTCTTCCTGTTGAAAGTAGTAAACCAATCAATTTGGTCTTTCCCTTTTGCTTTGAAGGATAAAGAGTATTATGACCTTTATTAGAAAAAAATATACAGAGGTAGTAGAAGATATCCTCAATAGACTGACTGGTGGCATTGTAGACGAGATACACACATATCGGGCTGGTATTACCGATTATCCTTTAGAACATACACCTGTCAAAGCCGTGATATCTGTTAGGGGTTTAATTAATGGAGAGTATCATACCTTCCTTCAAGATACGGATTATAAACTTAAGGATGGAAGTGTTATTTCTTGGATAGGTAAGTTCAGACCCGATGCAAATACCAATTTTTTTGTAGACTACTTTCCTGATGGTGTTATCCCTCCAATTACAGACCGCAATGTTGGAAGTGTGGCCCGCACCTTGGTAGAGGCCTTTAGCCGTGAAATAGCTACCCTCTACTCTCAACTAGAGTTAACCTACCTCAATGCCTTTATCGATACTGCTACTGGGAAATCACTGGATTTTTTAGTGGCTATTTTGGATATTCAACGAATCGGGGCGGGATATGCAGAGGGAAATGTCACCTTTTCTAGAGAGACCCCAGCACCAGCAGACATTACTATCCCAGCTGGCACTGTAGTCACTGATGCCAAAGGGCATGCCTACCAGACAGTACGAGAGATGACCTTACGTTTCAATCAGAAGTCCATATCAGTTCCTGTTAGGGCTATGAAAAAAGGTGAGGATCAAATAGTAGAAGCAAATCAACTCACTATTATGCCAAAGCCTATTCTGGGTATTGAGAAGGTGACCAATGAGGAGGCCACCTTGCTGGGGCTGAAAGAGGAAACCGATGAGGAACTAAGGGTTCGAGCAAAAACTGCCCTTAAGGCTACAGGAAAGGCCACCTTAGAGGCCATTCAATTTGCTATTCTTTCAATAGGCGGCGTTAACTCAGTAGTCTTGGTTGATATGCCCGAAGGTAATCTTGGAGAGGTGGATATTGTCCTTGATACAGAAAGCATAGATAGCGAAGGCTATAAAAATTACCTTGAAAAGGTTAAAAGGGGTGAGTCTCTCAATGAAAACGATTTGGAGATAAAGGATTTTGTAGATAAATTGTTCCAGGCCATCAATAGTTCAAAGGCCGCAGGGATTAGGGTAAACCTTAAATTCACTGAAAGGGTCAATATAAAGATAAAATTGCATATAGAAATGAGTGAGCGTAGCCCTAGCCAGCAGGAGATTTTAGATCTTCAAAGGCAGATACAAGAAGATATAAAGAAATATCTCAACTCCCTAAAAACGGGTGAGGGAATTGTGGCCGATAAGATCCTTACTATCCTTCTTAACAATTCTAAAATTCATTCAGTGAAAATAGAAGGGATTGATACAGGGGGAAAGGCCCAAAAGATGTGGAATCACGATGTGATAGTGGATAGATTTCAGAAGATCAGCTGGGATAAGACTACTGATCCAGTAGAATTTGTTTCTATTAAAGGGAAACCAGCGCCTCCAGCTATAAAAAAACCACCAGCAGTCTTGCCAATCTATATTGAGGCAAGAATTGTGGCCAAGAAAATTGATGCTTCATTAGAAGATTTAAAGGTTAGGACGATGTTGGATACCAAGGCCAGGGCATATTTTTCAGAGATGGTTGTAGGAGATGAAATTATCTTTGATTCCTTTTTAGATGCTATAAAAAAACCTGAAAAGTATAAGATTATTACAAAAGATGATTTAAACGAATATCAAAATATTTCAGAGGCAACCATGGTGCGGCTAACACACTCAAAGGATGGGCTAATGGTGATTCTGGAACAAATGGGGGAAAAAGATGTCTTGCGTAAAGGTGAGGATGTGGAGATTAAAACCATTATTATCAATATAGTCTAAATGAGGAGTTCAAGTGTCTAAAACAGAAAAAATTATCCGACATCTGCCACAATTTTACCAGGCTTGGGAGAGGCACAGTCTTATCTATCAATTTATTGACCTTTTTGGCCAAGAGCTAACACATTTTGAAAATGCCCTGATTGAAGTGCTCAAATCTCATACCATTGATTATGCTGATATTGGGATGAAAAGAATAAATGACCTGGGTCGACTGGGGGCATTGTTTGACATCAAACCAGAAGAGAATGAAGAGGTTGAACAGTTTCGTCGTAGGTTAAAGGCCATTGTTCAGCTTTATAAAAGGGGCTTAGGGACTGCAGAGGCAATTGCCCGTATGACTGCATTGAACTTTAACTTAGTGTTAGATAAAATAGTTCTTCCTAATGACCCAGGGTATCAAACCGATGAGTATACCACCCTGGCATTTCTCAAAGGTGATGAAGAAACTATCCAAATAGAGATTGTTGATAATCCCATAAAAATTGCTTTTCATTATAAAAGAGGAGTAAGAAGCGGTGAAGACTGGGGAATAGAAAATAAAGGGGTTACTGAGGCAATCCCTGAGATTACCATTATCGGTATAGGTGTACGCACAGTAAATCCTATTTTACTAAATGTGACTACTAGAAAACTTATAGGTTATAGGGGGGTTGTCCCCAATGGGGCTTACCTTGCCATTAAATATGACCCCAATCAAGGGGTCTATGCCAGGCTTAATGGCCAGGATGTTACTGAAAAACTCTATTCTATCCGGGGAGAGGCCTTTAATGAAGCCCGTTTTGGCAGGGCTAGGTTTGGTAAAAAGGACCACTTTCCAGTGATCCCCCCTTTAACAAAAGGTAAATCTATCTGGAGATATTTGACTTTACCTGCCTATTTTGATTTTGCCTGTTTTAATCACGATGCCTTCACTCAAATATATCCTGTAGGTGAATGGAATGAATCGCCCTTTGATAGCGCCATTTTTGCCCCTGAACCATCAGCTAATCTCAGCTTTAAATGGAAGGAACGCCAACGGGCTTCGTTTATGGTAAGATTACCTTGGGAGATTCTGGCTATTTCTGGTCTAAAGGCAACTGGTGCCAAATTCGACCAATCTCATTTTAATGCCTCTTATTTTGTTCAGGACCCAAGGATGTTTTTATTTGATGCAATAAATCAGGTAAAGGCCGCTGGGGTTAAGGCCATTGTAAACTATTATTTTCTGGATACCCCACTAAAAAATGAGGTACAACTTCTACATGAGGTAATGCCACAATTTAAAATGTCTCTTCATACTATAGAGGAAAATCTGCAAGAAGAGATAATAATCTTAAATTCATTGTTTCAGAAAAAAGAGGAAAATCATTTGAAGGAAGGAGCTCTCAACTTTGGAGGGATATTTAATGTGACTCGTTTAGGAAATTCCTTCTTTCAATAATATGAAGGGGAGAAAGTTATGTCTAATTTAAGAGATGGGCAGAAGATGCAAGGTAAAGTAAAAATATCCCTTAAAGAGGCCAAAACAGGAAAGATTGTAAAGCATAGGGAAATTCATAATAAGGTTGTCACTGATGGCAGGGAGCTTGTTGCAAAGCTCTTCATAGGTGAATTGACTACGCCGGTTACACATATGGCGGTAGGTAGTGATGGTACTGAGCCTAGCGATGAGGATCATGCACTTAGAGCAGAGATAGGAAGAGTTGCTATGGAATCTTTGGTGGTGAGCACTGAGGATTCTACTGCGAAGGTCAAGCTTACAGCTACATTTGGTACAGATATCTCAGGCTCCTTACAAGAGGCAGGGATATTTACTGCAGCTACAGGTGGTATTATGTACAATAGGGTAACCTTTCCAGTAATTAATAAAGGGGAGAATCATACACTGACCCTGGAATGGGAGATAATCTTTCCTCCAGGATAGTAGATATAAAAAATATATATAGGAGGTTTAAAATGGCCGAACCGTATATACCAAGGAATCCTGGTGATTTAATCACTGCTGAAGACTGGAATAAGATGCAGAGGGATATCAGGGATGCAATTCAAACCCACAAACATACCGGGACATCCACTGATGATGGAGTAAAAATCCCTACTGATGGTATTGAGGACAATGCGGTCACTAGTGCTAAGATTGCAGATAGGGCTGTGACAAAGGAAAAACTGGCTGATAATGCAGTAACTTCTGATAAGATTGCCAATGGGGCAGTAACCATGGATAGTCTCTCTACAGAGGTGAAAGACGCTATCGATGCGGCAGGGGACATCCCAGATGGGGCCATTACTACTCCCAAACTGGCAGATAGGGCTGTGACAACTGACAAGATTGCCAATGGGGCAGTAACCAATGAAAAGGTAGCAGAAAATTCTCTTTTTTATACCCAACTGCGCAATGCTCAATTTTTAGACTTTGAGATTACAGTAAGAGCAGGAAAGACACAATTTGCAAATGTAGGAAATCCTGAGGCCTTTCGCTTAGTCTCTGTAAATGTAACCCATGGTCACCCTAATCTAGATTGGTATTTTTGCAATCAACTTATACTAATATCACTTCGCCCACCTATTTTTGTGCAGGCCACACTGATTGTTTTGAAAAATAATGCCGAGAGGGATGTAACAGTCCACATACGGGCATATGTATTTGCAGAACCAAAAAGGAGGTGAAGGTTATGCATATTGTGATTGCCTACGACAAAGATGGTAATATTTTTAGGATAGCCAAGGTGCATCACTTGCCCAAAGACATCCCACATCCCTTTGCTGATCTGACAAAGGAACATGATGTCCTCTCTATCGAGAAGCCAGGGGACTTGCAAGAGGCCAATTTGCTAGATATCCAGCGCCGATTTCGTGTTGATCTCAAAAGAAAAAAGCTAGTGCCAAAGGAGTAATAGGCGTGTCTTTGCACTTAGCTGGCAGCTACATCCAGCCATTTCAAGTGCCTAGTACTATCCAATTTGACTGCGTGGCTGACCGGGCCCTCTATCTTTTGGTCCCAAAAGATAGAGAGATTACTAAGGCTATATTAAGCATAAGAGGAGAGGCTTTTAAGGGCAATGTGGCCTTACCTGAGGTAGGAACTACATTTCAACCCGAATCATATAATAAGATGTTGACCAGCTCTCTTATTATTGATTTTCATACACCACGAACCATTGATCACATTGTAGTACAGGCAACTTCACCTGATGAGTATCCCAATAGTGCTACCTTGGATAATCTGGTTTGTGTGTTGCGGGTTTGGGGTGGAACTCAGTGGTTTTTACCCTCTTTGAAAAATCTCTTTCCATTTAATAAGGATAGAGATGGTATAATAACTTCCAGCTTGTTATTTCCTAAGATATGTACTGAGAAGGTTTTGTTAACTTTTGCTTTTTTGAAAAAGCCCGATGGTGGTTATGTTGATTTTAACACAGATATAGGGGAGGTTATAGATGATTACAGTGAGCTTGCCTCTGCTGCTTCTGAAGCTATAGAAGAGAAATCTGAGATAAATATCTTAAGGTTAAAGGTTTTTTCCCAGGATTATCCCTCAAACCTGTCTATTTATATCAAGGGACAGCCTCCATTTTGGCTTCATCCCAAAGAATTTGCTACCCCAGATAAACCTATCAATTTACCAGATTTCTCTCAGCACTTAAATACATTCATTCAAGGTGCAGAGTTTGTTAGGGTCTCCCAATTGGCCGGTCTCCCTGATGAAATTAGAGAAAAGCTAAATAAGGAGACCTTACTTTCCCAGATACCTATTATCTTCCATACCGATACCAGCGGGATTTTAAAGATAGAAAAGTTTGATTTGGAATATCTCATCTTAAGAAGAGATTTCAGAGTCAATGGAGATGCCAAATTCTCACCTCAGAAAAAAACAGTCAATTTTTCCTGGGATGAAAGTAGAACAGGTATTACTTCACGAAAAATTGAAATTGAGATTCCTTCAGGTAGTCATATAAAACATATAGCCTTTTCTTTGAAAGGCAGCCTAGCCAAAGAACAATTGATAAGCTTAGATAAGATAGTGCCAAAACAATGGATTACTTTTAGCAATTTTGGGGCGCGAATTGGAAAGCAGCAAAGTTTGGCCCAAAAAATAGTACTTTTAAATACCAATCCAAATGTTATCAGTTTTGATCTCCGCTTAAAAATGCTCTCAGATATTGTCAAATATAGAGTGGAGCTCTGTCCCGATCAGCAAGGGATACCATCTGAAGAGGTGCTGGCATTCAAAGAAATGGAATATCAAAAAGAGAAAGGAATGCAATTTTCTTGGGTAAGAATTAATCTGGATCAGGTATTAAGACTTCAGTCAAATCAACCCTATTGGTTGGTTTTAACTGTGTTAGAGGGTCAGTTGGTATGGCAAATGAACTTCTTTGAGGAGGGTAATGAGCAGAGTTTTGTCCATTCATTTAAAAAAGGGGATTGGAACTTTTTTAACACTTACTTAGGTAAGCCAGTTGGTGGAATATTTAGAATTTATCACTTGCCAGAGGAGTTTATAAGGTCACCAGCACTTGAATTTAAAGTGGGCAATCAGACCTTCTGCAGTCTTACTACAGATCCATCAAAGATAGACTTGAAAATTGATGTAGAAACAAATTTTCAAAGCACCGAAACTAACTTTATTCTAAAGGTAAACGCCAAATCTCCTGGAAGCCTATCCATTGCTGATCTATTAGTTAAGTACCAAGAGGCCGAACCTGAAGACATTTTGGGATATCTTGAGTCACCCTGTCGTCTCTTACTTTCAGAGATTATGGACAAAAGACCTCTGGATTTTTTACTTGATGAGGCCCCTTTAACCATTTTAGATGGTATTGGAGAAAAATTCTCTTCTAGACTCAATCTACAGGGAATTTTTAATATTAGGGCACTAGCTGACCTAAGATACCAAGATCTGAGTCTAATTGCACAGAAGGTAAATATCCCTTTAGAACGTTTGCAGGAATTTGTCTCCAAGGCGATTTTGATGCAGGAGATTGTCAACCGGGTACCATCAGTTCCTCTCCCATTAGGAACATCTTTTGAAAGGATTCGACAGATGAGTGAGGAAAGAATAAGGCAAGTCATAAAAGTTGATTCAGCCACGGCTCGGAGAATCATAGAGGATTTTGAAATCCTATTTGCTATTACAGACGAGACAGGTATTAAAAAATCTAAAATGAAATACTTTTAATGTAAGGGGGAAATCTTATGAGTAAGCTTTGTGCCTTGGTTATTGGTCATAAGAAGCGGTCTCCTGGGGCAATAAATGCTAATAGTAATCTCAGCGAATTTGACTTTAATGAAGCATTGGCCCTCCGTATTGAGAATAGGGTTCAGAATGTAGAGGTTCAAAGAGTCTATCGAAGAACATATAAGGAGCTTCCAGATGATATAAACGCCCTTAACCCTGATTTTATTATTAGCCTCCACTGTAATGCCTTCAATGGAAGGGCCTCAGGTACAGAGGTGCTTTACTATCACAAATCTGAAAAAGGTAAGAAAATGGCTGCGATTCTTTTAAGGCACTTGGTTGAACACCTAAAACTACCCAACAGGGAGATAAGGCCAAAGACAGCCGAGGACCGCGGTGGCTATCTTCTATGTTATACAAAGTCTCCATGTGTTATTGCAGAACCGTTTTTTATCGATAATGACAAGGATTTGGCGAGAGCGCAAGAAGATATGGATGGTTTAGCAACAGCCTATGCAAATGCCATAGATGAAATTTCTGAGATTGTTTAGTTCTATACAAATAAACTATCTTGCTAAGCTAGCAAATATCCCGAGCTTGTTGAAAAACTCAGATGCATATTACCTTTACCCAACCTGTTTCCTAGTTTAGCACGCCGTTTTCCGTTTTACTCCGCACCCTTTGGGCTTACGGCTTTGACAGTGCTGCAGGCGTGCTCTTGAAAAATCGAAGGTTGGTGAAAGTCAACCTTGAAGTATCATCACAGCTGGAACTTTCTCTTAAAGTCAATGGCGGATTAATGGTTTAGTTTTATTATTTTTCAAAAACAATCCTGTTTGCTTCAGGCAAGCCTGCGGATAATATTTTGCTCTTGTTAGCCCATGGACGGGTTTGAAAAAAAAATGACTTTTTCAACAGCCTGTTTAAACCTCATAGGACCAGATTATTTCTATTCCTTTATCTTTTGCATATTTCTCTATTTCAGGTTCAGCAGAATAGGTAACAAAAAACATAAAGTTGTCTTCTGTTATTACTTTATAGAATTTCAGTCTCTGTATCCTTTTAAGAAATTTATCTATATGCTTCTTAGAAAGCCGGGCCTTTGCCTCACCTAAGATATAGAGGGATCTGCCATCTCTTTCTGCCTCACCAAAGATATTCACTTCATCCTTTAGTCCATTATATTTTATAAATTTCCTTACCAATCTCCCTTTAACTTCTATCTGATATTGTTCCCTTAGCAATTGTGGTAGAGATTTTATGGCTCTATCCTCAAGAGAATAGCCCACTGTATCAGAAAGACCACCTACCATCTGTCGGGTCTCCCTGAGACCTTTAGCCAGTTTTCTCACTTCTTCTTCGGTCTTTTTTTGTGCTTCAGCTAAGGCTTCTATTGTCTTCCATACTCTTTGAAAATTTTCCTCTGTTGTTTTTGCAAATTCTAAAAATTCCTTCCTTGTTATAGATATTTCCCTTTGTTTCTCAACTTCTTCTAAAAGGGCAATAAGGACCTCTTTTAAGGGAGGTTCTATTGCTTCTAATCTTTTTATCAAATTCACACTAAATGGCATTTTAAAAGCCTCTTTAACTTAAGACTAACAGAAAAAAATTATATATGCAAGGAGTTTTAAGGCCCAAAATCCTTGTTTTCCCTATAAAAAACCCCGCAAGTGTGCTATAATAAAGCAATTTTAAAAAATACCTTTCACCTAATTTGTCAAGACCTAACAGTAAAAACATAGTGGCAACAAAATTGAGATTAAAATAGAGTTAACTTACGCATTTTCCAATAGAATACCTGTTTGGGACCCCGGAAGATCCGTTTCAAAAACACTCCTGTTTGCTTCAGGCAAGCCTGCGGATAATATTTTGCTCTTGTTAGCCCATGGACGGGTTTGAGAAAAAAATGACTTTTTCAACAAGCTGTTTAAACTTGGTTAATTTTTTATGACATAAAGCGGGGCACGACCCTCCTCTCTAACAGTAACCTTACCCTTTTTTGTCAGAGAAGCAATATATTTTTCTACCTCTGCCTCAGCTATATTTAGTTTTTTAGCTAAGTTAGACGAAGACTGAGGCGATTTTTGCAGATATAGAACTATTTGATGAAGAGAAAGCTCTTCTTTTATCATCTTTTTAAGTCCTTCAGTTAATTCTAAATCTACACTCTCTCCCTTCTCTCTCTTTTGTCTAAATTTTCCTGCCTGTTTACCAAATGCCATTCTTAATTTGGCTTTTTCTAAAGCCTCCTTTGCAGCTTCAAGCCTTATTTTTAGGGTTTCTTCTTCTATATTCTCACTTTCTCCCAATTTGCCAAGGCCTTTAATCTCATCTGTAAATTTAGTTATAAGTGTTACAAAGCGGGCGGCCTCTGCTGCCGAAGCCCACTCTAAGAGGAGCCTTTTAGGGTTTATCCCTATTTCTTTCATTATTTCATGAGCAAAACTTACTACAAATTGGGCTTCATAATTACCTTCCAGGTAATGACATTCACCTAGATGTCACCCACCCACAAATATTCCATCTGCACCGTATAAAAAACCATCAATGAGAAATAGGGGGTCTATTCTCCCGGTACACATGACCCTAATTACCCTGGTATTAGTGGGATATTGATAGCGAGCTACACCAGCAGCATCGGCTGCGGCGTAACAACACCAGTTACAAAGAAAACTTAAAATTTTTGGTTCAAATCCATCATGGGCCACAATTATTCCTCCTTAATAGCGGCAATTTGAGCTATTATCTGTTTATCAGTAAATCTACCCATAGAAATTGCTCTTGCAGGGCAATGGGCAGAACATATACCACAGCCTTTACAAGAAGCAGATATGGTTTCTGCCTTTTTTCTTTTGTTAATTTTGATAAGCCTAATAGCCTTATAAGGACATAAACTTTCACAGATGCCACAACCAATACATTTTTTCTTATCTACCCAGGAAACGATGGGTTCAACTTCAACATAGCCCTTAGCTAAGACAATAGAGGCCTTGGCCGCGGCAGCCAGGGCCTGGGATATGGTTTCATCAATAGGCTTAGGAAAATGAGCAATGCCTGCATAAAAGATGCCATCTACGGCTGCCTCTACTGGTCTTAATTTTACATGTGCTTCTAAGAAAAACCCATCGGCTGTTAAGGGAGTCTTTAGTAAACCAGCTAATTCCTTGGTATCTGTAGGAACAATAGCTACACTTAAAGCAACTAGATCGGGGTTGATAACTATTTTTTCTTCTAAAAGAGGGTCTGTAGCCATTACCCTTAATTTTCCATCTACCTGCTCTACATGCGGAGGATTGTTTTTATCATATTTGATAAAAATTACTCCCTTTTCTCTTGCTTTCCTATAATAAATTTCTCTAAAACCATACGCTCTTACATCCCGATAAAATATATATACATTGGCATTGGGATTTATCTCTTTTATTTTTAAGGCATTTTTAAGAGCCTGGCTACAGCAAATTTTGCTACAATAAGGTCTTTCTTCTGTCCGGGAACCAACACACTGAATCATGACCACTGTATTTAAGTCTCTCTCACTAAGTTCAGAATTGGCCAATTTTGCCTCTAATTCCAATTGGGTAAGTACCCGATCATCCTCACCATAAAGATATTGCTGAGGCAAATATTGATGTCCACCGGTAGCCACAATTATTGTCCCATGTTCAAGCTCCCTTTTCTCTCCATCTGATAGCTCAACCACCGTCTTAAAATTACCCACATAACCGCTAATTTCTTTTATATTTGCCTGGGTAAAAACCTCGACTTTTTCATGTTGAGAAACTTCTTTATTCAGTCTTTCTAAGAGTTCCTTTGGATTATTTCCCTCTAAGGTATAGTGAATGTGACGAAGATTCCCACCCAATTCAGTCTCTTTTTCTATCAAGTAACATTCAAATCCTTGATTGGCTAAGGCAAGGGTAGCAGTCATCCCTGCCAATCCCCCTCCAATGATAAGGGCTTTTGGTGTAACAGTTACTTTTTCTTCTTTTAAAGGTTTAATGTATCTGGCCTTGGCTACTCCCATGCGCACCAATTCCTTTGCCTTCTCTGTAGCCTTTTCTTTTTCATGCATATGCACCCAGGAACATTGGTCTCTGATATTTACAAATTCAAACAAACAACGGTTTAAACCTGCTTCTCTAATGGTTTCCTGGAATAACGGTTCGTGGGTTCGGGGAGTACAGGCAGCTACTACTACCCTATTTAAACCGTATTTTTTAATCATTTCTTTGATTCTTTCTTGGGTGTCTTGGGAACAACTATATAGATTTTGCTCACTATAAACTACATTTTTTAAAGTAGCGGCATACTTTTGGACCTCAGGCACATTGACTACACCACCAATATTTATTCCACAATGACAAACAAATACCCCTATTCGGGGCTCTTCTTCTATTTCTATCTCTGAGGGATATTCTTTTTTAATAGTGAGGGTATTTCTCGCTGGGGCAAGTAAGCTAGAAACACAACCAACCGCACCACTTGCCTGGGTGACACTTTCTGGAATGTCCTTTGGGCCTTGAAACGCTCCGGCTACATAAATACCCGCTTTAGTGGTATTCACTGGAGTAAATTCTTGTGTGCGAGAAAAACCATATTTATTTAACCCAATTTTTAATCTCTGGGAAAGCTCTAAGGCCTTCTGAGGAGGAGCCAGGCCTACGGATAAAACTACCATATCAAATTCTTCTTCAACAGTCTTGCCATTTTCTAAGCAATACCTTAAAAGCAAATTGTGATTTTTTACCTCTTTTATTTGGGCCACACGGGAATGCACAAAACGGATGTGGTATTCATCTTGTGCTCGTTGAACAAATTCATCAAAGCCCTTTCCTTGGGCTCTGATATCCATATAAAAAATACTAATGTCTAAATCAGGGTCATGTTCTTTAGAAATTATGGCCTCTTTTACGGCATACATACAACAAACACTGGAACAATAAGGATGCTCGCGGTCACGAGAACCTACACATTGCAGCCAAGCAATCTTTTTGGGATGTTTTTTATCAGAAGGACGTAAAATCTCGCCTTTATAAGGGCCAGACGCACACATAATCCGTTCAAACTCAAGACTGGTAACCACATTGGGATATTGGGCATAACCATATTGGTTAGAAGTATAGACATCACTAACGCTAAAACCTGGGGTTAAAATAACAGCACCTACAGCAATTTCCTCATAAGATTCTGTCTGACTAAAATCTATGGCCCCTGCCTGACAAGTAGGCACACATATCTTACACTCCTGCCTATTTACAAACAAACAAGCATTAGTATCTACTACATAAGTGGCAGGAACTGCTTGAGGATAATCAATATGAATACATTTTGTTATTTCCAGGTTAGCATTGTAAGTATCAAAGACAAGTGTAGGACAATAATTTCCACATATGCCACAGGCTGTGCATTTTGTTTCATCAATGTATCTTGGTTGTTTCTTAATTTTTACCTTAAAATTTCCTGGTTTCCCTTCAATATTTTCTATTTGGGCCAAGGTAATGATTTTTATATTGGGGTGACCACCTGCCACCACTAGCTTTGGTGAAAGAATTCAGAGAGCACAGTCATTTGTAGGAAATGTCTTATCTAACTGCGCCATAGCCCCGCCAATAGCAGACTTTTCTTCCACCAGATAAACAAAATATCCCACTTCTGCTAAATCTAAAGCAGCTTGAATACCGGCAATACCTCCCCCTACAACCATTACTGCGCCTATCATTTTTCCTTTCTCTACCATTTTTTAGTTAAATACTAGACTTAGCT
>Ga0190304_1000168_pt1 | contig 30667 bp, 33 predicted proteins | sample 48700712_MG_FD_161670 | JGI IMG/M metagenome (GOLD analysis project Ga0190304, IMG submission 161670) | Hydrothermal vent sediment bacterial communities from Southern Trench, Guaymas Basin, Mexico - 4870-07-1--2_MG | ecosystem: Environmental > Aquatic > Marine > Hydrothermal vents > Sediment ...
ACGGGCCGTCCCCTTGGTTCAGGGCTTTTAGAAGGAAAAGGAATAAAGAATCAAATCCCCGTGGCTCAGAGAGTGAGAAAGGCCCTCTAAAACCCCCATAGGCATTTGCACCCCGCAGGACATGATACTATAAACAAGCCCACCACATCGTAAAAAGGGAGGAGCCAGTAATCCATGAAGCTTCAGGAAGTGTGGGGGACCAGAGTCCTATGCCTGGACGGTGCAATGGGCACCATGATCCAAGAAGCAGGAGTCACCTTCACCACAGCACCCGAACGTCTCAACATCAGCCATCCCCAGCTCATATACGAGATCCACATGGCCTATGTGAATGCAGGAGCCGATATAATCGAGACCAACACCTTCGGTGGTAACCGCATAAAATTGGCTAATTATGGCTTAGAAGAAGAGGTCCATCTCCTCAACAAAGCAGCTGTAGAGCTTGCCAAAAAGGCCGCCGGTGACAAGGCTCTAGTGGCTGCCTCCATGGGTCCAACGGGCAAATTTCTGGAACCCGTTGGCGATCTTCCTTTCGACGAAGCAGTGGAAATCTTCAAAGAGCAGGCCCGAGCCTTTGAAGAAGGGGGAGCCGACCTGGTCATGGTGGAAACCATGTCCGACATCAAAGAGGCCAAAGCGGCTATCACAGCCGTGAAAGAGGCCACCCAACTCCCCGTCTTCGCCCTGGCCACCTTTCAGGAGGACATGCATACCCTCCTGGGCATGTCCCCCGAGGCTGTAGCCGTCACCCTGGAAGCTATGGGAGTCATGGCCCTAGGAGCCAACTGCAGCCTTGGGCCTGAAGGACTTCAGGAAGTAGCCAAAAGAATGGTCAGCGTCACTTCTATGCCTCTGGTCTTCATGCCCAACGCCGGCCTTCCCCGCTTAGAAGGGGACAGGACGGTCTTCCCCGCCACCCCTCAGGAGATGGCCTACTACGCCCAAAAACTGGTAGAGGCAGGAGCCTGGGTTGTGGGAGGATGCTGCGGCTCCACTCCCGCCCACATAGAGAAGATGGTCCAGACTCTAAAAGGCCTTCCCCTGGTGAAGAGAAAAGCCCCCTCCGGCATGAAGCTGGCCGGCAGACGCCAGGTGGTCTTCATAGGAAAGGATCATTTCCCGGTAGTTATAGGAGAGCGCATCAACCCCACGGGAAAAAGGGATTTCCAGGCGGAACTCCGGGGAGGCAAAACGGCCTGGGCCAGAGACATGGCCAGAAAGCAGGTCCAGGCAGGGGCCAATCTCCTGGACGTGAACGTGGGCATGCCGGGCATAGATGAAGAGAAACTTCTGGCCCTCATAGCTACTGCCGTCCAGACCCAGGTAGACTGTCCTCTAGTCCTGGACTCCAGCAACCCCATGGCCATAGAAAAAACCCTCAAACAGATAGATGGCAAAGCGCTCATCAATTCCGTGTCGGGAGAAGAAAGATCCATAGAGGCCCTTCTACCACTGGCCAAGCGTTACGGGGCCGCCCTCCTCATTCTCCCCCTGGACAAAAAAGGCATTCCTCCCACTCCCCAGGGGCGCCTGGAGGTAACCAAAAGGGTCGTGGACAAGGCCCTGGAGATGGGCATTCGAAGAGAGGATATCATGGTGGACGGCCTCACCATGACCGTCAGTGCCGAGGCGGAGGGCCCCAAAACTACACTGGAGACAGTGCGCATCATAAATAAGGTCCTGGGGCTGCCCACCGTTCTGGGAGTGAGTAATGTCTCTTTCGGCCTGCCCTCCAGGGAAGCGGTGAACGCCACCTTCCTGGCCATGGCCTTAGAAGCGGGGTTGGATGCTGCCATCATCAACCCCAACAGCAAAAGAATGATGGAGACCCTCTACGCCGGAGCCCTCCTGGCAGGCCGAGACCCCCGAGCTGCCAAATACCTGGAGGTCTTCTCACGGGAGGAAGAGAAAGAAGAAGAAAAGACCAAAGAAGCCCACGACCCACAAAAGGCTCTCTTCAACGCTGTTCTCTACGGAGACAAAGAACTGGCTCGGGAGAAAGCCCAGGAACTGCTCGAGGAGATGGAACCTCTAGACATCAGCAACGCCATCCTCATCCCCGCCATGGAAGAAGTGGGAAGGCGATTCGAAAGCAACCAGTATTTCCTGCCCCAGGTCATGGCCTCTGCATCGGCCATGCAGATGGCTTTCTCCGTGTTGAAAAAGGCCATGAAAGGTAGGGAGGGGCCGTTCAAAGGCACAGTGATCATGGCCACCGTGGAGGGAGACATTCACGACATCGGCAAGAACATCGTCTGCACCCTCTTGGAAAACCGCGGCTTCCGAGTGATAGACCTGGGCAAGAACGTGCCCCGAAACCAGATAGTGACCAAGGTCCGGGAGCTACTGGAAGAGGGGCACCCGCCGGGGAAGCTGGCTGTGGGCCTTTCAGCCCTCATGACCACCACTATGACAGAGATGAAGCGGGTGATAGAAGCGTTGAAGGAGAAGGGCGTCTCTGTCTTCACCCTGGTGGGCGGCGCCGTGGTTACCACTGAGTACGCCCAGGAGATTGGCGCCCACTACGCCAAAGACGCCGTGGAGGCAGTAAAGGTAGTAGAGGAGATCATGAAAGAGGAAGGTTGACACGTCCCGCATAAGTCCTATAAATAGGCCCCGGCCCAAAAGGAGGAAGACCTGTGTGGGAAGAAAAGAAGAGCGAAATCAAAGCTCTGAAGGACAAGCTAGAAAAGCTCGGGAGGCATCTTTGACATACCTGGCAAGAAAGCCAGGATAGAAGAGCTGGAGCAAAAAACATACAAGTCCAACTTTTGGGACAGCCCCGAGGATGCAAAAAACATCTTAAAGGAGAAGAGCCATCTGGAAGAGGTGGTGAAGTTTTTCTGTGAACTCCAGGGGGAATTGGAAGATGTTGAAACCCTGGTAGAGCTAGCGGAAGAGGCACAGGATTTATCCCTCCTCCCCGAGATAGAAGAGCAGATCGAAAACCTCTCCAAGAAGATTGCTAAGGCTGAGCTGAAGACCCTCCTCTCGGGTGAGCAGGACAGAAACAATGCCATTGTCTCCATCAACCCAGGAGCAGGAGGTACGGAATCCCAGGACTGGGCTGCCATGCTCCTCCGTATGTATACCCGGTGGGCCCAGGATAAAGGATACAAGGTTAAGCTTCTGGACTACCAAAGCGCCGATGACGCAGGCATCAAAGGAGCCACCTTCATCGTGGAAGGACCCTATGCCTACGGCTATCTCAAAGGAGAGACGGGCGTCCATCGCCTGGTGCGCATCTCCCCCTTCGACGCCGCCCACCGGCGCCACACTTCCTTCGCCTCGGTCTTTGTCTATCCCGAGGTAGAGGAAGACATAGAGGTGGAAGCCAACGAAAAAGATTTAAGGATAGAGACCTACAGAGCCAGTGGACCTGGAGGCCAGCACGTCAACGTAACAGACTCAGCGGTGCGCATCACCCACATTCCCACAGGCATCGTGGTCCAGTGCCAAAACGAGAGATCCCAGCACAAAAACAAAGAGATGGCTATGAAAATCCTTAAGGCACGCCTTTACGAGCTGAAGAAGCGGGAGAAAGAGAAGGAAAAAGAAGAGCTGGAAAAGAGCAAAAAGGAGATCGCATGGGGCTCCCAGATCAGATCCTACGTCCTCCACCCCTATCGGCTGGCAAAAGATCACCGCACAGGGGTTGAAAGGGGCAACGTGAATGGGGTATTGGATGGTGACCTGGATCCCTTCATAGAAGGTTATCTTCTGTGGACCAGGAAGGAACAAGCATCTCCAAAGGGTGGAGACACCACCTTTAGAGAGACAGAGAGAGAAGAGAACACACGTCCCTCTAAGTCCCAGGGTGCCTCATGAGAGGTGGGAAAGGGAGGGGCGGAGGAAAAACCCAAGGGAGGTAGAAATGGCAGTACTCACCATGAAACAACTTCTAGAAGCCGGTGTCCACTTCGGGCATCAGACACGTAGGTGGAACCCCAAAATGAAGCCTTACATCTTCACAGCCCGAAACGGTATCTACATCATTGATCTCCAGAAAACCCTCCAAATGTTTGAAGTGGCTTACAACTTTGTGAGGGACCTGGTAGCCGAAGGGGCCAGAGTCCTCTTCGTGGGCACCAAAAAGCAGGCCAAAGAGACTATCGAGCAGGAGGCTATCCGCTGCGGCATGTACTACGTTAGCCACAGATGGTTGGGCGGTACCCTCACCAACTTCGCCACCATCAGGCGGAGTGTGGAAAAGCTGAAAGAGTTGGAGACCATGAGAGACGGAGGGTTCTTCCAGAACCTCACCAAAAAAGAGGCTATCAAGCTGAACCGCAAGATCGAAAAGCTGGAGCGCAACCTGAAAGGCATCAAGGACATGGAAGAGTTACCCAACATCCTGTGGGTGGTAGACCCCAGGAAAGAGTATATAGCCGTCAGGGAAGCCCGAAAAATGGGTATTCCCATCGTGGCCATTGTGGATACCAACTGCGATCCTGACGAGATAGACTACGTCATCCCCGGTAACGACGACGCCATAAGGGCCGTAAGGCTCCTCACCTCTAAAATCGCCGACGCCGTCATCGAAGGCCAGCATCTCTACATGGAGAATGTAGGCCTGGAGATGGCCGTTCAAGAAGAGGTAGCAACAGAAGCCTCCGAAAAAACGGCTGTGGTCGAACCCGCTGAAACCGGCGAGGGAGAGGTCCCGGAAGGGGCCGCCATTGAAGCCAGTGAAACGGAAGGGGAAGAGTTCGAAGAGTACGAAGAATACGAAGAGGACTGGGAGGAGTAAGCTATGGCTGAGATCACACCCCAAATGGTGAAGGAGCTCCGCGAAAAAACGGGGGCAGGTATAATGGACTGCAAAAAGGCCCTCCAGGAGTGCCAAGGAGACCTTGAAAAGGCTGTAGAGGCCTTGAGAAAGAAAGGCCTGGCTACCGCCGTCAAAAAAGCGAGCAGAGCTACCAATGAAGGCGTTATACATTCGTACATCCATATGGGCGGCAAGATTGGTGTCCTCATAGAGGTGAATTGCGAAACAGACTTTGTTGCCAGAACCGATGAGTTCAAAGAGTTGGCCCACAACCTGGCTATGCAGGTGGCAGCTTCCTCTCCCCTTTACGTGAGCAAAGAGGACGTACCAGAAGACGCACTGGAGAAAGAGCGCAGGCTCTACAGGGAGCAGGCTCTGGAACAGGGCAAACCCGAAAAGGTGATAGACAGAATTGTAGAGGGCAAGCTCAACAAGTTCTACCAAGAGGTGTGCCTACTAGAACAGCCCTTCATCAGAGAGCCTGAGAAGACTGTCTCACAGCTCATCACCGAGCATATAGCCAAACTGGGTGAGAACATCCGGGTCAAAAGATTCGTAAGATTCCAGTTAGGCGAGGAATGATGATATGTCACCCTCCCCTTATAAAAGGGTCCTTCTCAAGCTCAGCGGAGAAGCGCTGACAGGAGAGGGAGAGTACGGCCTCTCTACTACAGCCATCACCCGCATCTCCAAAGAGGTCAAGGGAGTGTGGGAAGAAGGAATAGAGATGGGTGTGGTGATAGGGGGAGGCAACATCTTCAGAGGAATCAAGGGGGTAGCCACAGGGATAGACAGGGCCACCTCCGACTATATGGGAATGCTGGCCACGGTCATAAACGCCTTGGCTTTACAAAGCAGCCTGGAGAAGCTGGGAGTTCCCACACGGGTCCAGACGGCCCTGGAGATGCGCCAGCTGGCCGAGCCCTACATTCGGCGCAGGGCCATAAGACACCTAGAAAAGGGCCGGGTAGTACTCTTCGCCGGAGGCACTGGAAACCCATTCTTCACCACCGACACGGCTGCGGCTCTAAGGGCAGCCGAAATAGGAGCCCAGATCATCCTCAAAGGCACCAAAGTTGAAGGGGTATACAACAAGGATCCCCAGCAGCACCCCGATGCCATAAAATTCAGTAAAATAAGCTACATAGAGGTGCTAGACAACAACCTACGGGTGATGGACCCTACAGCCATATCCCTGTGCATGGAGAACGACATACCTATTGTGGTCTTTTCAATCCTCCAAGAGGGCAATATAAAAAGGGCTGTTATGGGAGAGAAGGTGGGTACCTACGTGGGGAGGTAGAAAAATGTTGGACGACGTCTACAAAGAGATAAAGACCAAGATGAAAAAGTCCCTTAACAAGTTGGAGAGGGAGCTGGCAGGGATAAGGACAGGAAGGGCATCCACGGCCCTTTTAGAGGACATCAGGGTAACCTACTACGGCACTCCCACCCCCCTGAATCAGTTGGCCACCATCTCTGTCCCTGAAGCCCGGCTCATCACCATCCAGCCCTGGGACAAGTCCATCATAAAAGAGATAGAGAAAGCCATCACCCATTCGGACCTGGGTCTAGCCCCTTCCTCCGACGGCAACATTATCCGCATCACCTTCCCCCCTTTAACAGAGGAGAGACGCAAAGAGCTGGTAAAAGTGGTGAGAAAGATTGGTGAAGAGTACAAAATCGCCATAAGAAACATTCGGAGAGACGGTAACGAGGAAGTAAAGGAAATGGAAAAAGAAAAGCTCATCTCCGAGGACGAAAGCAAAAGGGCCCTGAAAGAGATCCAGAAAATCACCGACGAGTACATCAAAAAAGTGGGCGAGCTTCTAGAAGCTAAAGAAAAGGAAATCATGGAGTTCTAACCCATACCAACCAAGGAGGTGATACGCTATGGCTTATGTTGTGACTGATGACTGTGTGGCTTGTGGGACCTGCCTGGATGTGTGTCCCGCCGAGGCCATCATCGAAGGGGAAGAGAAGTACACCATTGATCAGGAGAAGTGCACCGAGTGTGGGGCCTGCGTGGAGGTATGCCCCACAGAAGCCATTGTGGAGCAGTAACTAACAAGGGGGCAGACACCTCTCTGCCCCCATCCATTCCTCTTTTATTATGAACCTAAAAGAGCTAGGCATGGAAATTATACCCCGCCATGTTGCTATCATCATGGATGGCAACGGCCGATGGGCCAAGCTACGGGAAAAACCCCGTGTCTTCGGCCATCGGAAAGGGGTAGAGCGAGCCAAGGAAGCCTCCGAATTCGCCCTGGAGGTGGGCATAGAGGTCCTCTCCCTTTACGCCTTCTCCACAGAGAACTGGGCCAGGCCCAAGGAAGAGGTGGAGTTCCTCATGGCTCTTCTGGAAGACTATTTGGATAAAGAACTCCCCACCATGGTGGAAAATGGCATACGCTTCCACCCCATAGGTAGAATTCACGAGCTCCCCGAGAGCACCCGGAAAAAGGTTCTGGAAACGGCCAGGGCCACAGAGAAAAACGACCAGCTCATCTTCAATCTGGCATTGAACTACGGAGGGCGGGCGGAGCTTGTAGACACTATCAGGAGCCTAGCTCAAAAGGTCTTGGAAGGGAGTCTCCAGCCCCAAGAAATCCAGGAAAAACTGGTGGAAGAGTACCTATACACCCAGGGGCAACCTCCTCCCGATCTCCTCATTCGCACCAGCGGCGAGTATCGCATCAGCAACTTTTTGCTGTGGCAGATGGCCTACACCGAATTCTATTTCACCCCCACCCTCTGGCCTGACTTCGACCGGGCTGAGTTCCTCAAAGCCCTCCTAGACTATCAGAAACGGGAAAGACGTTTTGGAGGGGTGGGCGATTGATCCTCACCCCACCCCTGAGACCATATCCAGGATTATCCTAGCCTTCTCCACCACGTTGAGGGCGTCCCTCCCCAGCACCCGGATCATTGGTTCCTTGCCAATGTCTCCCTCGTCGTAGATGATATCGGGCACCCGCCCAAAGGAAGAACACACTTTGTTCACCCCCCACTCCAGGGTAGACCCCTCCCGTTCCTTCACCTCAGCAGGCTCCTCCGCCCTGGAAAAAGAGGCCACCTCCAGGGGGGAAGACTCCAAAATGGGAATCCACTCCCTTTCGTACTTGACATTCATGGCCGCCCTCACGGAAGGATCGAACCTCATAGCTGCGAGAACAATGTTGGCTACATGGCGAGAGGCCCCAAAGGCTGGGCACCCCACGGCCCTCATCTTCTCCCCCCATCTCACCACCCGACCCCTAATCCCTGCTACGTCCTGGTGACCCCGGGCCAGGGGAATGGCCTCACAGAGATTGATCTGGACTTCTGGAACCAGAATCCCTCCACCTTCCAGGGACTCTAGGATTTCCAAAGCTCGGGCCAAACGGTCCAACACTCTACACCGAGCCCGGTTCCTCTCCCCCACCACCAGAGGATTGGCAGGAACGGCCCCTTTGCCTAAGGGCACAGCACCCATTAAATAGAGCTCCACCAGTTTGAGAGACTCTCTATAGGCTTGAATCATATCCAACCCCCTGGCCAGAAAAACGGCCAATGTGGAAGCAAAGGCGCACCCCGTCCCATGACTCTTATCGGACAAAGAGACCCTGGGATGGGCAAAGTGGTGAAAACCATCCCCACCATACAAAAGGTCCACCACCTCCTCTCCCTCCAAATCCCCTCCCTTTATCAACACCCACTGAGGTCCCCTGGCTTTGAGACGTCGAGCCGCTTCCTTCATGTCCTCCAAAGTCTTCACCTCCATATCCGTCAGAGCTCCCGCCTCATGGGCATTGGGAGTGACAACAGTGGCCAGGGGAAAGAGGTGCTCCAGGAAGGCACCTTTGGCTCCTTCAAAGAGAGGGTCACCGCTAGTGGCCACCAACACAGGGTCCACTACTAGAGGAATATCCCTCCCCTGAAGACACTGGGCCACCACTTCTACGTTCTCCACGCTGCCCAGCATCCCAGTCTTCACCACCTGGGGCATCACGTCCTGAAAGAGAAACTCCACTTGTTCCCTGAGAAACTGGGGCTCAACAGAGACAAAACCCTTCACCCCTGTGGTGTTCTGAATAGTAAGGGCAGCTATAGCAGCCATACCGTGGCACCCTAGCTGAGCAAAAACCCGAAGGTCCTGCTGTATACCCGCCCCCCCTGAGGGATCAGATCCGGCTATAGTTAGTAAAACCAATGGCTCCAAAGGCCACCTCCCATAGTCAACTTTTTCAGCAAAAATACCACATACACCACCGGGCTGCCAAAAATTTATCTTTGCCACCATTACTAAAAAACGAGTTCAAAACTCAAAAACTGCGTTACAAAATACCTTTCTCAAAGTATACACAAGGCCACACAAAAAATTTACAATTGGGACAAAGAAAGGGGGGTATCTTACATTCCCCATGCATGCTTAACACTTTGACAAACGTATCATTATCTTAAGATACCCCACCTAGCTGGCCCCTCACTCATCGCCTTGAATACTACACAAACTCTCTGGTACAAATCCCCAGTGAATGGTCAAAGAGACCATCTAACCAAAAACCTTTCACAAGGAGGATGGGCCATGAAAAGACTATTTGGTGTCTTGGTGGGCGTCCTTTTCCTGGCGGCGGGCATGAGCCCTGCCTGGGCAGGCATGAACAAACTGGTCATAGGCTTCACCATGTCACAAACGGGCAAGCTCAACTCTGAATCCAAAGAACAGTACCAAGGACTCAAACTGTGGGCAGACCAGGTAAATGCCAAAGGCGGAATCTATGTCAAAGAACTGAACAAAAAGCTTCCAGTCGTCATGAAGTACTACGACGACGAGAGCAGCAAAGACAGGGTCCAACAGCTCTACGTCAGACTCATCAGCCAGGACAAAGCCAATTTCCTCATCAGCCCCTACTCCAGCGGTCTCACCGCCTCTGCTGCCATCATCGCCGAACAGTACGGCAAGGTGATGATGGCCACCGGCGCTGCCTCCGACAACATCTTCAATAAAGGCTACACCCACGTCTTCCAGATCTATACCCCTGCAAGCCGCTACCTCACCGACGCCATGGACATTCTGGCTTCAGTAGACCCAAAAGCCAAGAAGGTTGCCATAGTCTATGAAAACTCCAAGTTCGCCAAAGCCGTTTGCACCTCTGCCAAGAAATACGCCGAAAAGAAAGGCTTCAAAGTGGTCCTCTTCGAGGCTTACGACTCAGGAACCACTGACTTCACCAGCTTCATCAACAAGATCAAGGCTACCAACCCTGACGCCATCATCGGCGGCGGCCATTTCGCCGATGGCGAAACCTTCTGCAAACAGCTCTTCGAGCAGAAAGTGAGGGTGAAGCTGGTTTCCCTCCTGGTGGCTCCCGCCGTGCCCGAGTTCAGCGAACTGGGCAAAGCCGCCCTTTATGTCACCGGCCCCTCCCAGTGGGAACCCCTGGCCAAGTTCAGCAAGGAATCGGCCAAAAGCGCCTGGTTCGGCCCCTCTTCCAACGAGTTTGTGGACTCCTACAAAAAGGTTTACGGCTACGTGCCCGGCTACCATGCTGCTGGTGGCTACGCTGCAGGCCTAGTGCTCCAGAAAGCCATTGAAGAGGCAGGTTCCATCAAGACCGAAGAAGTGAAAAAAGCTCTGGAAAAGATGGACATCACCACTTTTTATGGCAGGATCAAGTTCGATACCGGCGACTACTACGGGCGTCAGACAGGCCACTCCATGGTCTATCTCCAGTGGCAGGAGAAGGGCGGCAAAATGGTGAAAGAGGTGGTATGGCCCCTAGAAGCCAAGTCCGCTGATCTCATCTACCCCTTCTACAAGAAGTACTAAAACCCGGATAAAAAGGTGCAAGGGTGTTTTCCGCCTGGCTCGGCGCGATTCTGAGCGGAATCCTTCTGGGCCTCCTCTACGGGTTGGCTGCCATCGGTCTGAACCTGATATGGGGAGTGATGAACGTCATCAACCTGTCCCACGGGGCCTTCATTGCCCTGGGCATGTTCGCATCTTATTTCATGGCCAAGTACCTCCATCTCTCCCCTTTCCTGGGGGTATTCCTAGTCCTAGCCGCTGGTGTGGTCCTGGGCATGATCACCTACTTCATCTCCCTCCACCGCATAATCTCCGCCCCCGAACTCTCCACCCTCCTGGCCACCTACTCCGTGAGTCTCATCATCATCGGCTTGGGAACCTTCATCTTCACCACCAATCCCAGAGCCATTGACATCACCATGGGGTCGGTGAGCGTGGGAGGAACGGTACTTCCCATGACCCGAATCCTTACAGGGGTCTTCTCCATAGTCTTCACCCTCTGGCTTTACTACTTTCTCTACAAAACCTGGTCCGGCAAAGCCATCAGAGCCGTCTCCATGAACCGAGACGCAGCGGAACTCATGGGTATCAACACCACCATGACCCTGGCCCTTGCCTTTGGAATCGGCGTGGCCCTGGCCATGACGGCCGGGGCCCTTACCGCCACCATCTTCCCTTTCACTGTACTCTCAGGCGGTGGATACGAGCTGAAGAGCTTCGTTATATGCGTTCTGGGAGGGTTGGGAAGCCCCCTGGGGGCTCTGGTGGGTGGGCTCATCCTGGGTCTCATAGAAAACCTGGTTACCCTAAAGATACCCACCAGTTACGTGCCTTTCCTAGAATTCGCCATCTTGGTCTTTATCCTCATCGTAAAACCCACAGGCCTACTGGCCAGGAGATAGAACCATGGGCAAAGGAAAAACCCTATTCTGGCTCATTCCTGTACTACTGATCATCGTACTCATTCCCCCCGTTACCGGCTCTGTCACCACCCGAGAAGGGGTCTTTCTCATCCTCATGTATGTCACCCTGGCGGTGAGCTTGAACATCATTCTGGGATACACGGGGTACGTAAGCTTCGGGCACATCGTCTTTTACGGCATAGGGGGATACGTGGCCTTTTACCTAATGAAGTTCCACGGGATTCACCTCATACCCGCCATGATCCTGGGGGGTGTGGGAGCTGCCATGGCCGCCTTCGCCCTGGGAGAGGCAGTCCTCAGACTTCGAGGGGCCTTCTTCGCCATAGCCACCATCGGTGTCAACGAGGCGGTAAAGGCCCTGGTGAATAACCTGAACTTCATAGGGGGCGCTGAAGGCCTCTTTTTCAACTTCAGGATCTATAAAACCTATGGAGGAGCAGCCAGGGCCATCTGGTTCTCTTACTACACCATGGCAGCCCTCACCATCATCACAGTCATTGCCGCATACCTTATTAAAAAGTCCAAGTTTGGCCTGGGCCTCATGGCCATTAGAGAAGACGAAGACGCTGCCATCATTCTGGGAGTTAACGCAAAGAGATACAAAAGTTTAGCCTACGCCGCATCGGCATTCTTCCCGGGGATGGTAGGCGCTGTCTTCTTCTTCAAAGCTGGCAACATCGAGCCCCACGACGCTTTTCACCTCATCAAATCCATCGAGATGATCTTCATGGTGATGCTGGGAGGCTACGGCAACGTAACGGGAGCTGTAACCGGCGCCTTGGTCTATGAAAGGCTAAAGGGATTCCTCCTGGTAAATCCCCTCTTCAAGAATCTGCACATGGCCATTTCAGGGGTGATTCTCCTGCTCATCGTTCTCTTCACGCCACAGGGCATCATCGGTTTCATTAGAGAAAAGTCCAAGAAACTCAGGGAGATACTAGAATGATCCTCCAAACAGAAGACGTGACAAAAACCTTTGGAGGCTTGGTGGCCCTAAGCGACGTCACCTTCCAGGTAGAAGAAGGAGAAATCTTGGGAATCATCGGGCCCAACGGAGCAGGGAAAACCACCCTGTTCAACGCCATAAGCGGGGTCTTCAAGATTGACAAGGGACGGGTGAAGTTTAAAGGCAAGGACATCACCTCCCTTCCCCCCAATGCCCGAGCCAGACTGGGTATTGCTCGAACCCACCAGATCGTTAAGCCCCTCAACGACCTTACCGTTGTGGAAAACGTCATGGTGGGCGCCTGCTTTGGTAAAGGCAACGCCAGCCTGCCCGAAGCCCGGAAAAAGGCCCAAGAGGTTCTGGAATTTGTAGGGCTGGCAGAAAAGGGCGAAATTCTGGCGGGCAAACTCAACGTGCCTGAAAAGAAACGCTTGGAGATGGCCCGAGCCTTAGCCTCCGACCCAGACGTTATCCTGCTAGACGAGGTGCTAGCGGGTTTGAATCCCATGGAGCTCTCCAGTATGCTGGAGGTGATCAAGGCCATAAGGGAGAAAGGCATCACCATCCTAATGATAGAGCACCTAATGCACGCCATCATGAACGTCTCAGATAGGGTCATGGCCTTGGTTTACGGGCGGAAAATCTCCGAAGGAACCCCTGAAGAAGTGGCCAACGATCCTCAAGTGGTGGAAGCCTACCTAGGCGATCCCGATTTGGCGCTGAAACTCTTGAAGGACAAGAGGAGGAGTGGATAATGGCCCAACCAGCATTAAAAGTGGAGAACCTGGAGACGGGATACGGAGAAGTCCAGATTCTATGGGGCATTAATCTAGAAGTCCCCGTGGGAAACCTCACCACCATCCTAGGGGCCAACGGTGCGGGTAAAACCACCCTCCTTAGAGCCATAACGGGCATCCTCCCCGTGTGGAAAGGAAAAGTCACCTTCCAGGGAGAGGACATCACCCGCCTCTCCCCCCACGAGAGGGCCACTAAGGGGCTAATCATGATACCCGAAGGCAGGATGATCTTCCCTGAAATGACGGTTCTAGAGAACCTGGAGATGGGAGCTTTCAACAAAAAGGCTAGGACCAACTTGAAGAAAAATATGGAACACGCCATAGCCCTCTTCCCCAGGCTAGAAGAACGCCTATCCCAGAGAGCCGGCACCCTCAGCGGAGGCGAGCAGCAGATGCTGGCCATCGCCAGGGGACTCATGGCCGACCCCCAAGTGCTCATCTTCGACGAACCCAGCCTGGGCCTAGCCCCCAAACTGGTGATAGAAGTCTTCGAGACCATCCAGAAACTCAAAGAAGAAGGCATAACCATGCTCCTGGTAGAGCAGAACGCCCATCTATCTCTGGCCATCACCGACTATGCCTACGTATTGGCCGAAGGGAAGGTGGCCATGGAGGGCAGAGGAGAAGAGCTGGAAGAATCGGAAGAAGTGAAAAAGGCATATTTGGGTGTCTAAAAGCCCCTTCACAAAAAGATACGGGCAGGATAGAGTACAACCATGAGATCCTCTACCTTGCCCAGAGTTCTATTTGCAGCAGTCCTGGTCCTTCTCAGCCTGGTCCTTCCCTGGCATAAAGTCCAATCCCAACCCCCAACCTGGAAGGTAGCCATAGTTCTACCTATCACAGGGCCCCTAAGCCCCATAGGAGAGAAACTCAAAAGGGGCTATCAACTGGCCCTGAAAGAGGCTCAGAAAAAAGGGCAAAACCTAGAAGTCCTGTGGGTAGACGAAAAGCTCTTGAGCCAAAAGGAAACCCTCGCAAAGGCTCTCCAAGCACCCCACACCATAGCCATTCTGGGCGCCTACTCCAGTCACGCCACTTTCACCCTGGCAGGAATGGCCGAGAGGCTCCGAATCCCCCTTATCATCCCTTCATCTATGGCCGACCGCATCACCCGCCAGGGCTATCAATGGGTCTTCAGGATCTGCCCATCCAGCAGCCAATATCTGGAGGAGTTCATATCCTACCTCGTCGCCCTCTTCCCCTCTCCTCCCACCACCGCCTTGCTCTATGAGGACACACCGTGGGGCCATGAACTCCAGAAGAAGCTCACCAAAATCTTAAAGGAACGGTGGTCCATCCAACCCGTGGCCTTGGTTTACACCCCTGGGGCTAACCACTACCCCGAAATCGTAAAAGCGGTGAGGGCAAGAAAGCCCTCCCTTGTTATTCTCGCCTCCTCCGCCACCGACACGGTAGCCCTCTACAAGAACCTAAAGGCATCAGAAATCCCCTGTCTGGTGGCCAGCTCCGGCATGGGCCTCTCATCCCCCAGCCTTTTAGAAAAGGTCCTACCCCTTGCACCCGGCCTTCTCTTCCCCTCACCCTGGATACCTCAGGCCAATTGGTCCGGGAACCAGGAATTCGCCATAAAATACAAAGAGGCCTACGGAGAACCGGCAGACTATCACGCAGCAGAAACATACTCCGCCCTTTCAATTCTCTCTCAAGCCCTGGAAAAGGCAAGGTGTAGCTCCCAGAAGCCTTCCTGCCGAAAGAAAATAAAAAGGATCCTGGAACATACCACCTTCCCCACTCCCCTGGGCCTGGTGAAGTTTACCAGCAATGAAGGCCACACCCACCAAAACCGGCTCCCACCCCTCATCATCCAGATACAAGGAAGTAAAGCCGTGGTGGTTTCTCCTCCGGAGGGAGCCACGGGGAAAATCCAACTCTCCTCTCATAAGGGAGATTGAAACCATGCTCTCATCTGCCCCCATTCTGGAGCTCCAAGGGGTGACTATACGCTTCGGTGGACTTACCGCCGTGGCTCAGGTAGACCTCACCCTCTACGAAGGGGAAATCCTCGGGCTCATAGGACCAAATGGAGCAGGCAAAACCACCTTATTTAATATAATAGCAGGGTTCCATAAACCCTCTAAAGGGCGCATCCTCTTCAAAGGCAGAGACATCACCGGCATGAAACCCCACAAGATTTGCAAGCTGGGGGTGGTCAGAACCTTCCAGATTATGAAACCCCTCAAAAAACTGACCACCCTGGAGAACGTCATGGTAGGGGCCCTGGCAAAGGAGAAGACCATTCCCAGGGTCAGAGAAAAAGCTCAAGAGATCCTCAAACTTACAGGCCTGGACCACAAAGCCTCCCTCCCAGCAGGAAACCTCACTCCAGGGGAAAAAAAGAGGCTGGAAGTGGCGAGAGCCCTGGCTACAGACCCATCCCTCATCCTCTTGGACGAAGTCATGGGAGGGCTCACACCCCCTGAGACCCAGAAGATGCTGAAGCTTCTGAGAAGCCTTCAGAGCCAAGGCATAAGCATGGTGGTGGTGGAACACAACGTCAAAGCCGTCGTCCAACTGGCCCACAGAATAACGGTCCTCAACTACGGGAAAAAGATAGCTGAAGGCTTGCCCCACGAGGTCCTCAACCACCCCGAAGTAATAGAAGCCTACATGGGAGAGGAACACCTGTGCTTCAGATAAACAACCTCCAAGTGGCTCTAGGCGATACCCACGTGCTGAGGGACATCTCCTTCTCAGTGGCAGAGGGCGAGGTAGTAGCATTGGTGGGAGCCAACGGGGCAGGAAAGACCACCCTACTGAAAACCATCGCCGGCCTCCTCACACCACTTTCGGGAGAGATACTCTTTCGTGAAGAGCCCATCCAAGGGCTTCCCCCCCATAAAGTGGCAGAGAAAGGAATAGTGCTGGTACCCGAAGGCAGAAGGGTTTTCCCTCTCATGACTGTGCTGGAGAACCTCAAAATGGGTGCCTATTTACCACGGGCCAGAGACCGAATCCTGGAGAACCTAGAAAGAACCTGTCGCCTCTTTCCCCTTCTGAGAAAGCGCAAAAACCAGCGGGCGGGAACCCTGAGTGGAGGAGAACAACAGATGCTGGCCATCGCCAGGGGACTCATGGCCCAGCCCCTCCTCCTGCTACTGGACGAACCCAGCCTGGGACTGGCCCCCAAGACAGCCCAGCACATCTTTTCCATCATAAAAAGCATCAAAGACCTGGGCACCACTGTGCTACTGGCAGAACAAAACGCCCACCTCACCCTCCAAATGGCCGACCGTGCCTGCGTCTTGGAGAACGGGAGAATAGTTCTTCGAGGTCCAGGCCCCCAGTTGCTGAGGGATCCCCACGTGAGGGAAGCCTACCTCGGAGTACCATCATGAAATCTTCATCGCTGGAAGGGATTCCCGACTTTCTTTTCAGGGCCTTACAAGTGAAGATACCCGGTGTAGTCTTAAAGGCAGGCACTCAATAGTCCAATCACTCGGTAATAAAACCCTATTTATCACACTGAAATCAAAGAAGTTCCATTTTGAAACTGTCAAAGTCGGGTAACTCTTCGCCTTTCACTTGCCACTAGCCCTTAGCCTCTACCATATATTACTACCTTAGATCCCTTCACCCTTTTGGCCTCGTAAAGGGCTTCCTCCAGGTTATGGAGAAGCTCTTTTTCATCATCCGCATCCTGGGGATAGGTAACAACAGCCCCTTTGAAATACACATAACGGGGATCCGTCTGGGCCCAGTAGCCCCCTTCAAAGGCTTCCAAAATCTCCCGAGCCTTCCTCGAAGCTTCCTCTTTATCGGACTCAGGCATGATAACCACCATCTTTGCACCGCTATACCTAGCCACCACATCAAAGCGCCTAACCCTGGACTTGATAAGCTCTGCCACATCCCTTAGAAGCTGGTCCCCCTTCACATGGCCAAAGGCAGAGTTGTAGTTAGCCATACCAGCTATGGAGAGGAGCATAAGGGAAAATGGATGCCGGGTCTCATCGGCTCTGAGGATTTCCCTGTAAAGGAGTTCATGGAAATGCTTGAAGTTGTAAAGCTCAGTAAGGGAATCGATATTGATGAAGGAGATGAGCTTATCCTTGGTCTCATAGTAGTCCAGGGCCACCACGGTGAGAAGGGCCATATCCTGCAAGAACTCCAAGGCCTCTCCCTGGAAGGCATCGTCTCTATCACTGTCAGCGAAAAGCACCCCTAACACCTCGTCTTTCCCCCTCACCAGGGGAACCACCACCAGGGATTTGTAGGGATGCTCAAAGCCCTTCCCATAAAGGGATTCTCCCTCCTTTACTACCAGAATCCTGGGGTTCTGGAGAATCTGATTAATGAGGTCGTGACCAGGAGAAGCGTGAAGCTCCTTGATATAGGAATAACTCAATCCCCTAGAGATTTTAACTCTCACCCCGCCATGTTCATCAATAAGAAGCACGCCGCAGGAGAGACAGTCCAACACCTTCTTAACAGAATCGGCCACCAAGGAGAGGACTTCCTCAGCATAGAGCTGAGAAGCCATCTCCTTCAAGCCTTGCCTCAACACCTCCATTCGCCTCTCACAATCCATCCTCATACCTTCCTCCAATCTTGGTTTCTCTCAATTGGCCACAATGTTAACCAACCTGTCAGGCACCACCACCACTTTTCTTACGATCTTACCCTCCAGATGTCGTTTCACATTGTCCAAAGCAAGGGCCTTCTCCTCCAGCCTCTCCCGAGGGGTTCCCGGAGTAGCCATGAAACGTGCCCTCACCTTACCGTTAACCTGAACCACTATGGTGATCTCTTCCTCCTGGGCCAGCTCTTCACTATACCCAGGCCATTCCTGCAAACATATACTGGGCTCATTGCCAAGCATTTCCCAAAGCTCCTCGCAGATGTGAGGAGTGAAGGGCACCAGCATGAGGAGGACCTTCTCCATGGCATCTCTCATCACTCCCCTCACCTGCTCATCTCCCCAGTCCACCTTCTTCTCCGTATCGTAGAGGAGGTTGAGGAACTCCATAACCGCCGCAATGGCCGTGTTGAAGTGGAAGTCCTTCTCTATATCCTGGGTCACCTTCTTTACGGTCTGGTGAAGCCTCCTCACTACGGCTTTGAGAGGCCCTGAAAGGGCAGAGGCATCCACGCGGTCTCCCTCTCGGAGCTCACCAGCATGGGTATGAACAAAACGCCACAGCCTAGTGAGGAAGCGATAGCATCCCTCTATGCCCTGATCGCTCCAATCCAGATCCCTCTCAGGAGGGGCAGCAAACAGAAGGAAAAGACGAGCAGTATCAGCGCCGTAGCGTTTTATCATCTCATCCGGATCGACCACATTGCACCTGGACTTGGACATCTTCTCCGAGCGGCCCACCTCCACCTTCAGGCCACAGACTCGGCCCCCATCCTCTTTCAAACAGGTAAGATCAGAAGAGACTTCATGGGGATAGAGCCAGCCGTGCTTGGGACAGCGATGGGTCTCCTTCACCACCATACCCTGGGTAAGGAGGTGGGAGAAGGGCTCGTCTACCTTCACATAGCCCAAATCCCTGAGGACCCTAGTGTAGAAGCGAGAGTAGAGGAGGTGAAGCACGGCGTGTTCAATGCCCCCGATGTATTGGTCCACAGGGCACCAGTAGTCCACAGCCTCTTCCGAAAAGGGGCCTTTGTCGTACCTGGGAGAGCAGTAGCGGAAGTAGTACCAAGAAGACTCCACGAAGGTGTCCATGGTATCCGTCTCCCGTCGGGCAGGACCTCCACACTTGGGGCAGGTGGTCTTGACGAACTCCTCCACCTGCTCCAAGGGGTTTCCAGTACCGGTGAAAGGGGCATTCTTGGGAAGGCGAACGGGTAGATCCTCCTCGGGCACCGGCACAACACCGCACTCATCACAATAGACCACGGGAATGGGAGCACCCCAGTAGCGCTGACGAGAGATACCCCAATCCCTAAGCCGATAGGCCACAGCTCCTTTGCCCCACCCCTGCTCCTCCATGTACCGGACGATGGCCTCCATGGCCTCTCGGTTGTCCATTCCCGTGAACCGCTCTGAATTGACCAAGACCCCGTCTTCCTCGTAGGCCCCTTCCATCCTCTCAGGGTCCAGCTCCTCCCCCGAAGGCTGGATCACCACTCTGATAGGAAGGCCATACTTTTTGGCAAACTCGAAATCCCTCTGGTCATGGGCAGGCACCGCCATAATGGCCCCCGTCCCATACTCCACCAGGACAAAGTTGGCCACATAGACAGGCACCCGCTCTCCCGTGAAGGGGTTCACGCAGTAAGAACCAGTGAAGATTCCCTCCTTCTCCGTCTCCTCCATGGTGCGTTCCCTCCGGGACTGCTCTTTGACCCTCTCTACAAAGGCCAGGACCTGGTCCCTGTTAGGGTTCCCCTCTACGAGCTCCCCCAACCGAGGATACTCTGGAGCCACACTCATGAAGGTAACGCCGTAGACGGTATCGGGACGGGTGGTGAAAACTTCTATGGGTTCCTCCCCCCCCTCTAAAGGAAAACGGATGAGGGCACCTTCGGAGCGCCCTATCCAATTCCTCTGCATGGTGAGAACGCTCTCAGGCCAACACCCTTTCAGTTTCTCCAGGCCCTCCAAGAGTTCCTCAGCATAGTGGGTAGTCTTGAAAAACCACTGCTCAAGCTCCTTCTCCACCACCTCATTGCCGCAACGCCAGCAACAGCCCCCTTCCACCTGCTCATTGGCCAACACGGTATAGCAATGCTCGCACCAGTTGACGTGTGACTTCTTCCTGTAGGCCAGCCCCTTCTCCAACATCTGGATGAAGATCTTCTGCTCCCATCTGTAGTACTCCTCATCGCAGGTGGCCAACTCCCGAGACCAATCATAGCTGAAACCCAGCCTTTTGAGCTGCTTCCTCATGTAGTCGATATTCTCGTAAGTCCATTTGGCAGGATGGACACCGTGCTGAATAGCAGCGTTCTCGGCAGGAAGGCCAAAGGCATCCCACCCCATGGGATGGAGGACATTGTACCCCCTCATGGACATGAAACGGGCCACCACATCGCCTATGGAGTAGTTGCGCACATGGCCCATGTGAATCCTGCCAGAAGGATAGGGAAACATCTCCAAACAATAGTACTTGGCCTTACCAGGCTCCTCCCTCACCTGGTAGAGGTTTCTCTCTTCCCAGTATTTCTGCCACTTAAGCTCTATAGCCTCAGGGTCGTATTTCTCCATTGCCTTTCCTCCTAGGATGCTGAAAATTGAGGCCCAGTGTGATTTAACACAGGGAAAATGGTCAGGCAACAAGGGAAGAAAGGGATGAAGGCGGAAGGATGAAAAAAACAGTTCAAGGTTCAATGTTCTATGTTCTACGTATATGCTTCCTGTAAACCTTGAACTTTGAACGTAGAACAGTTTCCGAAGGTGAGGGATGAAGGTGGAAGGATGAAGGATGAAGAGGGAAAGGGTAAGGTGCTGCTTTTGGGTGGACCCACAGCCACAGGTAAAAGCACCACTGCTATCTGGCTGGCAGAGAACCTCCCCGGAGAGGTGATCAACGCCGATTCTCTCCTCTTCTACCGTCATCTGGACATTGGGACTGCTAAGCCCTCTATCCAGGACAGGAACCGGGTGCCTCACCACCTCATAGACATCCTAGACCCTGACCAGGAGTTCGACGCCTATCGCTACGCCCAGACAGCATCCCAGGTGATCCAAGAGGTGTGGTCCAGGGAAAAGCTCCCCATCGTAGTGGGAGGGACGGGCTTCTACATGAAGGCCCTTATGGAGGGCCTGCCCCCTCTGGTGGACAAGGACCCCCTTTTGAGAAAAAGACTCCTAGAAGAAGAGGAAGCCAGGCCAGGCACCCTCCATGCAAGGCTCATTGAAGTGGACCCCGAAGTCGCCAAGGGCATCCACCCACGGGACAAAGTGAGAGTTATAAGGGCCCTAGAGATCTTTCACCTCACAGGACGCCCCCCCCACCAGGTGTGGAGAGAGAAAAGCCCTCCCTTGAGAGCCTCTTTTCTGAAGATAGCCTTACACCTTCCCAGGGAAGAACTCTACGCCCGAATAGATGCCAGGGCCGTGGAGATGGTGAAAAAGGGCCTCCTGGAAGAGATCCAAAGGATCCTAAACATGGGCTACCCTCCCACCATCAAACCCCTCCAGGCCATTGGATACAAGGAAGCTACACTCTATCTCCAGGGACTACTCTCCAAAGAGGAAATGATAAAAGAAATCCAGAGAAAAACACGGAATTACGCCAAGAGACAGATCACCTGGTTCAAGAAGGAAGGGTTCATATGGCTCCCACCACAACCCCAGAAAATCCTTGAAAAGGTAGAAGACTGGATTGAAGAGCAACCCTAATGGTGGTAAATAAAGCCAAAAAGAGGAGACTATATGAAGGGGAAGCTCAACCTCCAAGACGCATTTCTGAATCAGCTCCGGAAGAGCCGGACGCCTGTCTACGTCTACCTTGTAAACGGGGTGAAGCTCAACGGGCGGATAGGGGGATTTGACAACTTCACCGTCATCCTCACCAGCGACATGGGACAGCAGCTGGTCTTCAAGCACGCCATCTCCAGCATTTCGCCCGTTAGGCCACAAGAGGTCATCAACTTCACCCCAGAAGCCGCTGAGAAGAGCCTTATACCGTGATCCGCATCATCGGGGGTGAGGCCAAAGGCCGAAAACTGAAAAGCCCCCGGGGACAGGAGATTAGGCCCACCCTGGGACGCATTCGCCAAGTCCTCTTTGATCTACTCCAGAGAGAAGTGCGAGAAACGTCCTTCCTGGATCTCTTCGCAGGCACCGGGATAGTGGCTTTAGAAGCCCTCAGCCGAGGAGCGTCCAGAGCTGCTCTAGTGGAAAAGAAGGGGAGCATGGTCCGCATCATCAGAGAAAACGTCTCCCTGCTGGGCTACCAGGACAGGGTCAGCATCTTTCAAGGGGACGCTATGAGAATAGCCGAAAAGCTAGCACCACTGGGCCCCTTTGGCATCATCTTCGCCGACCCACCATATACGTTTCAAGACTACGATAAGCTCGTATCCCTCTACCTTCCCCTCTTGGACAAAGGAGGAATCCTAGCGATCCAGCATCTAAAAGCCTCTTCCCTTGCCCTACCTCCCGGATTTTCTATAAAAGAGAAGAAGGTTGGAGAGCACCTTCTTACACTGGTTACAGGGGAGGAGTAAATGGAAGAGAAAACAGCCATCTATCCCGGAACCTTCGATCCAATCACCAGGGGCCATATAGACATAATCCAAAGGGCAGCTAAGATTTTCCACCGACTGATTGTCGCCGTAGCCCACAACCCTGGAAAGCATCCACTCTTTAGCGTGGAGGAACGAACAGAAATGATCCATGAATCACTAGCCCCCCTCGATCTCCCCAACGTAGAAGTGGAAACTTTCTCTTCTCTTCTCATCTCCTATGCCAAAAGCAAAGGAGCCACCGCAATCGTAAGGGGGCTACGAGCGGTATCGGACTTTGAATACGAGTTTCAGATGGCCCTCATGAATAGGAAACTGGAAGACTCCGTAGAAACCCTTTTCATGATGCCCAGCGAACAGTACACCTATCTCAGCTCCCGCATCGTCAAAGAGATTGCCTACTATGGAGGAGAGATCGACTGCCTGGTGACACCACCCGTTGCAAGGAGACTGCGTGAAAAGTTCGGTTACCCAGTCCATGCAGACTAAGGCTGAAACTCCTCCAGGGCTCTTACGAGGCCCCTAACGGTATACTCCCCGGCTTCCAAATCCACCACCACCCCAAGGTGTCTCAAAGCCATGGTGGTAACAGGCCCTATGGAGGCCACCACCTTATCCCTCCAGAAATCAGGAGACAGCTTCTCACCCATAATCCTGACAAAATTTTGAGCGGTGCTGGGACTGGTAAAGGTGAAGATGTCAGCCTCCAAAACCTCTTTACGGACAGAAGAATCCACCTGGGGCACCACGGTACGGTAAACCACTACCACGTCCACCTGGGCACCAGCCCCCTTCAACCCCTGGGGAAGCACATCCCTTGCCACCTGGGCCCGGGGAATAAGAACCCTTCTGCCCTCCATCCCCCTGGCCCTCAAGGCCTCCAGCACCTCTTCCGCCACAAAACGGGGAGGTACCAAGGTAGGGGACACCCCTTTCCCTTCCAATGCACAAGCCGTGGCAGGCCCTATTGCACAGACATCTTTGCCCTCCAGTAGACGCTTCAAATCAAACCCCAGAACTTTGGCCCTGTCGGAGAAGAAACTCACACCATTGGCACTGGTGAAGACCACCCAATGGTAACCCTCCATTCTTCCCAAGGCCGCATCCACAGGACCCCAATCCCCAGGGGGCACCAACTCTATAGTGGGAAAGAGAATGGGCACGGCGCCCTTTTCGCGAAGCAAGGCCAACATCTCCCCTGCCTGGTCTCTTGCCCTGGTCACAACCACCTTCTTACCCTTGAGCTCCATTTCCCCCCCTAATGGATGAGCCTTCCTATTCTCCTCCACCTCACCCAGTGAAGGGGATTGGCCCCATGGGGGTCCCAAGAGAAGTAGATTATAAGGGCCTTGCCTATGAGGGCCTTGCGGGAGACAAAGCCCCAAAAGCGGCTGTCATAGCTGCTGTCTCTATTGTCCCCCATGACAAAGTAATGGCCGGGCGGCACCACCACGGGGCCATAGTTGTCCCGGGGTTGGATACCTCGGGGAATTGTTCTGGAATCGGTATGCCGGGCGTATGGTTCCTTTAAAGGCTTGCCATTAATAAAAACCACCTTGTTCACGATCTTCAAGCGGTCTCCAGGAAGGCCTATCACCCTCTTTATGTAGTCCTTATTGGAATCAAGGGGAAACTTAAAGACCACCACGTCCAATCTGTGGGGCTCCCCAAAACGGTAGGCCAGTTTGTTAACCAAGATGTGGTCGCCCACAAGCAAGGTGGGAATCATGGAACCTGAAGGAATGCGAAAGGCCTGGACTATGAAGGTCCTTATCAGAAGGGCGATGATAAGAGCTACAAGGATGGATTTGGCATACTCCCAGACCTTGGCCCAGAAAGTGGGTGTTTCTTTTAAGAGTTTCCCCTCCATGGTCAATCCCTCTTGAGAACAGCCATAAAGGCTTCCTGCGGCACTTCTACTCTGCCTATCTGCTTCATCCGCTTTTTCCCTTCCTTTTGTCTCTCCAAAAGCTTTCTCTTTCGTGTGATATCTCCTCCATAACACTTGGCCGTCACGTTTTTTCTCAGGGGCTTCACCGTCTCCCTGGCGATCACCTTACGGCCTATAGCCGCCTGGATGGCCACCTCAAAGAGTTGCCTGGGAATGATCTCTTTGAGTTTTTTGGCCAGCTCCCTTCCCTTGTAATAGGCCTTTTCCCGATGGACTATCACAGACAAGGCATCCACAGGTTGGCCGTTGAGGAGTATATCCAACTTCACCAGATCAGACTCCCGATACCCCGCCAGTTCATAGTCAAAGGAAGCATAGCCCCGGGTGATAGACTTGAGCTTATCGTAAAAGTCGCTGAGGATCTCATTCATGGGCAGAAGATAGTGAAGCATCACCCTTCCCCCCTCTATGTACTCCATGCCCTGCTGTTCCCCCCTTCTATCTGTGAGAAGAGTTAGGAGCCCCCCCAGGTGCTCCGAGGGGGTGATGATGGTAGCCCTCACGTAAGGCTCCTCGACCCTGTCTACTTCAGTCTGGGGAGGGAGTTTAGCAGGATTGTCTACCATGAGGACCTCTCCATCAGTTTTCACCACCCTATAGACCACTGTGGGGGCTGTAGCCACCAACTGAAGGCCAAACTCCCTTTCCAGACGCTCCTTCACTATGTCCATGTGAAGCATGCCCAGGAAACCACAGCGAAAACCGTATCCTAGGGCAGCAGAACTCTCGGGTTCGAAACTGAAAGCAGCATCGTTGAGCCACAGCTTCTCCAGAGCATCCTTGAGAAAAGCATACTCTCCAGGATCCACAGGATAAAAACCACAGAAAACCATTGGCTTGGCAGGCTTAAAACCTGGCAGAGGCCTTTTAGCAGGCTGCCTGGCATCGGTGATGGTGTCTCCTACCCGGGCATCTCTTACGTTCTTGATGTTGGCCATAAGATAGCCCACCTCGCCAGGTCCTAGTTCGTCCACTGGCTGAAGATCGGGTGAGAACACACCCACCTCCTCCACCTCAAAGGCCTTACCCGTGGACATGAGCATGATCTCCGTGCCCTTCCGCAGCACCCCCTCCACCACCCTTATGGTGGTTACCACTCCCCGATACGGATCAAACCAAGAGTCAAAGATAAGAGCCTTCAGGGGTTTACTCGAGTCACCCTGGGGAGGAGGCACCCTCTTCACAATGGCTTCCAACACCTCCAGAGTACCCGTCCCCATTTTGGCGCTGGTGAGGATGGCATGGGTAGTGTCCAGCCCGATCACCTCTTCAATCTCCAGCAAGACCCTGTCTGGATCAGCACTGGAGAGATCTATCTTATTGATCACAGGGATGATCTCCAGGTTGTGCTCCATGGCCAGATAGACGTTGGCAATGGTCTGAGCCTCCACGCCCTGGCTGGCATCCACCAGAAGCAAAGCCCCTTCACATGCCGCCAAGCTTCTGGAAACCTCATAAGTGAAATCCACATGACCTGGGGTGTCTATGAGGTTCAGAATGTACTTCTCACCATCCTGAGCCTTATAATTTAAGCGCACCGTCTGAGCCTTTATGGTGATGCCCCGCTCCCGCTCTATGTCCATTTTGTCCAGGAACTGTTCCCGCATCTTGTGGCTGGGCACCGTACCTGTAAATTCCAAAAGGCGGTCGGCCAGGGTAGATTTGCCGTGGTCTATGTGGGCTATGATGGAGAAGTTACGGATTCTATCAATGTCTATCAAAGACTCTTCCTCCTTCAAACGAGGGTGAATTTATTCTTACCCACCCCAAGTGTCAATGGCCACCAGCCTTGACATGGTAAGGGTGATTATATATATCCTCCGTGCTTTGATGACGACTACTTGAGGAGCCAAGGAGATGAGGACACCAAAGACTTACATGGCCAAGCCTGGAGAGGTGGAGAGACGGTGGTACGTGGTGGACGCCAAAGATAAAGTGGTGGGACGTTTGGCCAGCAGGATCGCTATGATCCTCATGGGCAAGCATAAGCCCCATTACACCCCCCATGTGGACACAGGGGATTTCGTGGTGGTCATTAACGCCTCCCGGGTGAGGTTCACGGGGAAAAAGTGGGAGCAGAAGTGCTACTACCGTCATTCGGGTTATCCCGGAGGGCTCAAAGTAAGAAGAGCCAAAGACCTCTTGGAGAAGAGGCCCGAAGAGATCCTGAGACACGCAGTCAAAGGCATGTTACCCAAGAACAACCTGGGGCGTAGACTTCTGAGAAAGCTGAAGATATACCCACGTGAAACCCATCCCCACGAAGCCCAAAAACCTGTCAAGCTGGAACTTTAAGGAGGAGATAGATGTCCACGGAGATCTACCACGGTGTAGGCAAGAGAAAAAATGCCATAGCCAGGGTCTGGATGAAGCCGGGTACGGGAGAGACCACTATCAACAATAGACCTCTAGAAAACTATTTTCCCAGAGAAACCCTCCGAGCCCTCATCTTTCAACCCCTCAAACTGACTGGGACCGAGGGGCAGTTCGATATAAAAGTGAACGTGAAAGGGGGCGGTGTATCGGGCCAGGCCGACGCAGTGAGATATGGCATCGCCAAAGCTCTCACCAGCTATGACATAAATCTAAGACCCACCCTGAAAAAGGCCGGACTCTGCACTAGAGATGCCAGAATTGTTGAAAGGAAGAAGTACGGTCGCCACAAAGCCCGCAGAGGCTTCCAGTGGAGAAAACGTTAGGTTTCTGCGGACACCTCTCGATATAATAGACGGGAAGGCCTCACCCTCATGGGCAGGGCCTTCTTCTATCTGGTTCCCTTCATTGTGAGGTAAAAAGTGAGAATCTCCAGCTCTGTTCCCATGTCCACATTTCTCACTACCACTCCCCTGGAGAGGCGAATCCTCACAGGGGCAAAATTAAGAATTCCCTTAACACCGGCCCTGGCCAACCTCTCGGCCACATCCTGGGCCTGGGAGTAGTGAACGCTGATTATGGCCAGCTTTATTCCCCTCTCCCTAATCACCCTCTCCATCTCTGAAGCGTGATAGAGCTGGCAACCTTCAGGGATTTCCTTACCCTCAGTCTGAATATCGAAGGCCACTGAGAGTTTAAAACCGTGCTGCTGAAATCCCCGGTAGCGTAGGAGAGCTGTACCTAGATTGCCCACCCCTACCAGAGCCACCTCCCAGATCTTATTGAGACCCATGACCCGTTTGATGTCCTCTTTCAGCTCCTTCACATAATAACCTACGCCCCTGGTACCGAACTCTCCAAAGTAAGCCAGATCCTTCCTGATTTGGGCTGGGTTCACACCGCAACGCCTCCCCAGATCCAATGATGAGACTACTTCTATTCCCTCCTCCTCCAGCTCATTGAGACAGCGTAAGTAGAGGGAAAGTCTTCCAACGGTCACTTCAGGGATCTTGAATCTCCGCATGCGCACCCTCCATGTGGTAACTTTCACAAAAGGTAAATAGTAGTAGGGGGGATGTCAATCCCCCCTACTAAATAAAAACTAAATTATCCTCGGAGACTATCCCAAAATGATGTGCACAGCCTTGAAAGGATCAGCAAAGAGAATGATGAGAGCCACAACCAGGGAATAAATGGTAAGAGCCTCAATCATGGCCAAACCGATGATCATGGTCACCATGATCTTACCAGAAGCCTCTGGGTTCCTGGCCACACCATCCATGGCACCCTTAACGCTTATACCCTGCCCCACGCCACAAAGACCAGCAGCGAAACCGAGGCCACAACCAGCAGCCAGAGCAGCGTACTTGAGCATGTCCAAAGCAGCCAGCTTGAGATCCCCGGCAGCCTCAGCCGCCATAGCAGGAGACACTGCCATAAGTACCAGAAGCGAAACCGTCAACCCGTAGAACACCCTCCTGATCATTCCAACTTCCCCCCTTTCTCAAAGTATTTTTACTTAATGCTCCTCCTCTTCTATGGCCAAAGCGATATAGACTATGGAGAGCAAAGTGTAAACCAAGGCCTGAATGAACCCGAAGAAGATGGACATGAACATAACGGGCACCGGCACCAGAAGGGGCACCAGGGTGAAGAGGACCATGAAGAGGCTCTCCTCACCAAAGATGTTACCGAAGAGACGAATGGAGAGGGAGAGAATCCTGGCAAAGTGGCCTATGGTCTCCAAGACAAAAATCAAAGGAGACAGCCACCATACGGGCCCCCCGAAGTGTTTGAAGTACTTGAGGACCCCGTGCTTCCTGATACCCACATAGTGGTAGAAACAGAAAACCACTATGGCCGGGGCAATAGTAGTGTTCCAGTTGGCCGTGGGGGCAATGAAACCGGGAATGAGGCCCAGCCAGTTGCTGAAGAGGATGAAGAGGAAGAGAGTACTAATGAGGGGTAAGTAAGGCCTAGCGTCCTTGCCTCCCATGGTGCCACTCATGAAGTCCAACATGCCCTCCACATAAGACTCCATGAAATTACCCCACCCCCTGGGCACCAGGGAGAGGCTCCTCCTGGCCAGGATGGCCAGGACCACCATGATGGCCATGACCACCCAGGTGAGAAAGATATGCTTGTACTGCGGTGGTAACAGGTTAAAGGCATAAGGTTCGTACATGGCTAAGCCACCTCCTCCAGCTCTCTCTCTAAGCGGGGAAGTCCTATGAGGGGCATAAACACCAGAAGAGAGAGCCCTGCCAGAACTGCCAAGGGACTGACAAGCTTAAAGAAAAAGAGGATCCCCAAAACAACAGCAATAACCAGATACTTAACAATCTGCACCACAAAAAGGGCCTTTCCCCTACCCTCCTTCACCAGCTTCGAGAAGAGGGTTCTTATCAGCCATATATCGGCCAAGGCTATTCCTCCCCCCAGCAACACCCCCAATGTTACTTTGGCATCCCTCCAGAAGAGACTCACCAAAACCATGGAGGCCAAGAGCAGCCATCCCCTGCGCTCCATCTTCTTAATCACTCTCATCCCTGGATTCTCTCTCTTCCCTTTTGATCTCTTTGAAAACCTCTTTAAACACCGTATAAAAGCCCGAAACCACACCTACAAAAAAAAACCAATGACAACCACGGTTTGGTGCCGAAGCGGGTATCGAGGTAGTAACCCAAAGCAAAGCCTATCATGGTGGCGATAACCAAAGTCATGCCCAAAGCGCTGAGAGAGATTATCCGCTTTAACCATCCTGAATCCCTTTTATATTTAACAGGTCCCATTGTTCTCAAAATCTCAAAATCGGCACCCTATTTAACAGGCGAGGGTTAGACCGTCAATGCTCTCACCCCAAAAATATAACAAACCCTGTTTATCAAAGGCAGAGAACGGTAGATGCGTAGATGGGTATAAGCGTACATGGGGTTCTTAACAGCCTCTTTCGGGAAGTCCCCTACACCAAAGTGCTCAGTGCCTTTCCTCCCACCTCCAAGGTCCGCTCTATGTCCTCTGGACTATGGGCAGTGGAAACGAAGGCTGTCTCAAACTGGGAGGGGGCCAGATTCACTCCGCCTTCCAGCATGGTCCAGAAGTACTTGGAGTAGAGATGGGTATCACTGGTCAGAGCCTGGGCATAGGTCTCCACCTTTTCCTCTTTGGTGAAGAAGAGACACATCATGGAACCCACCCGGTTCACCACGCCGGGAATACCCCTTCGACTCATGGCCTCCTTTATACCTGATTCCAGAGACGCAGCCCCCTCCTCCAACTGCCCATAAGTACCAGGGCGAGCCAGAACCTCCAGTGTCTTGAGACCAGCAGCCATGGCTAAAGGATTCCCCGACAGGGTACCCGCCTGATAAACAGGTCCCAGGGGGGCTACGCACTCCATGATCTCCCTTCTGCCACCGTAGGCTCCCACGGGCAGACCTCCCCCGATCACCTTACCCAGACATGTGAGATCTGGTGTAACACCGTAGAGCTCCTGAGCTCCCCCATAAGAGACCCGAAAACCCGTGATCACCTCGTCGAAGATAAGGAGAGCACCGTATTCCTGAGTAATGGCCCTCAAACCCTCCAAAAAACCGGGTTTAGGAGGTATCACCCCTGCATTGCCCATTATAGGCTCCACAATAACGGCAGCAATCTCCTCTCCCACTTCCCGAAAGAGCCGTTCCACCGAGTCCAGATCATTAAAAGTGGCCAACAGGGTATGTTGAGTAAAGTCCTGTGGCACTCCCGGGGTGCCAGGAAGAGAAAAGGTGAGAACCCCCGAGCCCGCCTTGGCCAGGAGGTAGTCCACATGACCATGATAGCAACCCTCGAACTTAACGATCCTGTCTCTACCCGTATAGCCACGGGCCAAGCGCAGGGCACTCATAGTGGCTTCGGTACCAGAGTTGACAAAACGTACCATCTCTATGGAGGGCACAGCCCCAACA
>Ga0190304_1000169_pt1 | contig 30618 bp, 34 predicted proteins | sample 48700712_MG_FD_161670 | JGI IMG/M metagenome (GOLD analysis project Ga0190304, IMG submission 161670) | Hydrothermal vent sediment bacterial communities from Southern Trench, Guaymas Basin, Mexico - 4870-07-1--2_MG | ecosystem: Environmental > Aquatic > Marine > Hydrothermal vents > Sediment ...
TGAATGAACTTAAAACACATGCCTTTAAATAGCCCTCTCTCTTTGCCTTTCCTCTAGACATCCCACTTGTTTCTTATTTCTGATATTACTTCTATAGCCTCTTTAGCCTTGATATGCGGTCAGAAAACTTTGCTCTAAGAGGCCTCTTTAATACAGTGCCTAATTTGACCTAACAGTCCTAAAATATGGCACATGAACCTCTCCCAATCCCCCTTTAGGTTTGCAAGTGCATCATCAGGCGGTATTAGCCTCCTTGCACCTTTGCAGTCCATTACCTTTTCCTCCCCTGCACCTGCAAGGCGAAAGACAATCCTAAAGGGAAGGTTTGCCTTAATGATTGGGGGGATTATCTTGCTGTCTGGCCTCTGTGTTGAGACAATAAGGTGTACGCCAAATGCCCTGCCAAGCTGGGCAATCCTTATAATCCCATTTTCTGCCTCCTTCAGGGAAAAGGTTTTATTTGAAATATCCTGAATTTTTTATATAATGTTGGTGAAGAAATGTGATTCGCTAGTAGCGCTGTATTTAAAGTGAAGGAACTAACATACAAATTAAAAAAACTAGCGTCTGAAATAAAAGAACAAATAGACTATAATCTTTCCCAAGGCTTGATAAAGCCAGATTATCTAGTCTACCTTAAGCAGAAAATTGATAAATTCCGGTACACAGAACAGGGGCTAACTGACCTTGCTGCACACGATGAACACATTATTAAGAAATCATATTTTAGAGCATGCTTAAAAGTTCAGGAAAGTATCGAAAAACCTGCTATATATTCGGGCGTTTTCGAGAGTTTACAGAAAATCGTGAAAGATGAAAAGAAAGGAAGAAAATATGTTTATTGTTTCGTACATAGATTAATTCTAAAATATTTAGAGGAACCAAATTTCAAGGGCACCGACCTTGAGAAGTTTGTAGCAATATTCTTAAAGAATATTAGGGGAGAATCTGTTAAGTATGGAGCAAAAATTGAACTCGATGGTATAGTAATTATCCCGCAAAAAATTGAGTTTAAAGTCGGTGATATAGATATTACTTTAAGTTTAAGACAGCCCAAAATTGAAGATCTTGAAAAGGAATCTCTCATGGGTGTGTATCGAAAACCATATTTAAGTAGTCCTTCAGCAATTTTACAAATAGAGTTTTTTGGCAGGGAAGCAAACGAAATTCAAACCAAAGTAAATCAAGCAACCACTATACTAAGGCTCTTTAAAGTTGGAAGTGTTAGATATCTTTCCTACCATACGTGGTCGGAATCTGTGATAGACATGGGAGCCTCATCAGTCGTTACTGCAATGGGACCATCAGTTGCTTTAGAAAAAAGCCAGCTTTTCGATGGAGATAAAGAAAAATTAAAGAAATTTTGGGAGACAATGATAAAAGTCCTACCTCCTAATTTTTATAACTTGGGGAAAACAGGGTTAGATTATATAACTATTGCGTACACCCGCTATTGCGATGCTTTGTTGAATAATGGAGCGTTAGAGAGGCGGATTGCAAATGTGGTGATGGGATTTGAAAGTCTTTTTTTGAGGGGAGAGGAATTATAAGAATTGAGCTATCGCCTATGTATGCGTATCGCTAGGATACTCGCTCTCATGGGTACTAACCCCTATGATGTGAGAAAAATAATAAAAGATAGCTATCACATCAGGAGTTTATTTGTTCACGGTGGCTGTTTGAACAACGAAAAGAAAAGAAAATTAGAGGATAGATATGGTAATGCCAGGCATTTTTTATTGTCATTATTGGACTATCTTCGAATTTGTATAATAATTGCAATATTTTTAAATAAGTATAAAAAGGAGGAATTTATTGGTATTGTTGATGATTCGTTAATTGATATTGAAAAACAGGATTTACTAAACAATCTTTTGCGACCAGTAAAGCAATACATATAATCTCTATGCCCACCTATCGCCTCCAAAACTTACTTTTCCCAAAATAGGTAACTATCTATCTGGCCTCCCTTGAGACTGAGCCTGCTACTGTCTTGGAGCTCTCAAAAGAGGCAGGTATAAACAGGACGACTATTGATAGGAAATAAACTTATAACCTAGGTAAGCACTACATTTAGTTCTATTACCCTCGGGGGGTACCTGGCAAAGATCACCAGTTACCTCATGGGCAGTTTCTTATCATCTATCTCCTTAAGCCTTCTTGTAAACTCCCATTTAAGCGGCAGGGGCAAAAAGCAGAAAAGGATATGTGCCCCTATCCTCAAAAGCCCCAGAACAGGCATCACAATAGGAAGAACTAAGACTACATTGATTTGTCAAAAAGAGGATTACTGCGTTATAGTGAGCCCTTCATTTCTGGTACATAACCTCTAAAATCTTATTCACAGCAACACCCTCCTGGCCATGTTCCTCTTCCTCTTTTTAGAGGCAGGTTAAATTAATTACCCAAGTGGGTAAATAAGTTGGCCCCCAAAGTGGGTATTTAACTTGGCCCAGGGGTGGGTAAATAATCTGGCCCATTTACCCATTCACTGAGTATATACCATGGCGCGTAACACCTATTGTCAATATTACCACCCCCGACATAGGGGTGGCTCATAGCCTGACCCCGACCTGTAAAATTGCCTTCTATGACCACTAAAAAGTTGACCTAGCCGTTAATGTTTAGTATAAAGGATAATGTAATGGCAAAGACATGGGCTGCTCTGATTCTTATATTCTCTTTTGTGTCAGGTGTATTTATGAACAATGCCTTGGCTACTTGTCATTGGGTCTATCTGTGTGATGCCTATGGTCATTGTGATTATGTGCACGTGTGTGACAATTCACTTGATCTTCCTACTGTAAGGCTAAAACCTTTACCTCGAATCAAGCCTATAGTTCCTCCAGAACCTCCCAGCATTGAACCTATTCCACCAATAGGTGCAGGCAGAGGACACCACTTGTATAATCCGGATAATAGAAAATGGGATTGGTATTGGGAACCAGACGATGTGCCTGAAGAGAACAAATGGTAATTTGTTATAATCTATACGCTATTTTCATCTCCATCTTGGCTTTACTTTTTCGTTATCATGTGATTAAGACTGCTCCGCTAAATGGATATTGGAGACTCATAGGTCTTTGGCTATTGGGATTTTCTATCACTCATACCATTGGAATACCAATGGTTAAAGCCCAAACAGCAAATCTGCCTATCTCATCGAATAAACCATTGCAATGGAAAACATTTGTGTCTTTTGATAAGAGTTTTACTGTTGAGTTTCCCACTGAACCGAGCCGAGGGTATGACATTGTGAATACCCCAAATGGTAAGATAAAGATAATCGAGTATATATCAAAAAGCAAAGGTATACTGTATGCAGTCATGTACGGGGATTACCCCAGCAATGCTCTTTCTGGATTGACCCCAGAGCAGGTATTGGATGTTATAAAAAATCATGCCATTGAAAATATCCGGGACAAAGTACTAAATGAGGTTTCGATTTTAAAGGCTGGCTATCCAGGTCGTGAGATTATTGTGAGAATAGAGCCTAATATGGTATTAAGTACTCAAATAATTCTAAAGGATAATCGTTTTTATCAACTTTTAGTGATAACACCTAGGGATAAATTGTTCACCTCGCAAATAAGGAGATTTTTTGATTCATTTAAAATTGCCCAATAAGTGTGGTACTGTCCCCTTGCATGTGTAAATTTGGAAACTTGCAATGGGCTTACCCTCCCAAATCTCATTTTGTAACCTAAGTACTCTACCCTTGTTGCCTCACTTAAATACTTATGAAATGTTATTCATTGCCTCATTTAAATTCTATACCAAGATGTTTTGCGCTTGCCTCGATCATTAATTGAGGGTGAATCCCTACAGTAAAGGGTAGAAACTATGTTACGTGCAAAAATATCGTACATGGATCCTCTCCCAATCCCCCTTTAGCTTTGCTAGTGCATTCCCAGTGGTATTAGCCTCCCTGCACCTTTGCAGTCCATTACCTTCTCATCCCCTGCACCTGCAAGGCAAATGACAATTCTAAGAGTAGAATGGATTGAAAATGGACTTTGTTGTGTCTAACATAAAAATAGAAAGTACGGAGGCATCAACATGGACAACATCATGTTAGACCTGGAAACGCTTGGCACAGTTATTACCCAGATCGGCGCAGTGTACTTTGACTGGACAGGAAAAACCGGAGAGACTTTCCTTGTTAATGTTAACATAAAGTCCTGCCTGGACAGGGGTTTAGAGATCAAATACAAGGAACTCAAATTCTGGTTGGAAAATAGAAACAGGATTACCTGGGACAAAAATACCATTCCTTTGACAAAGGCCCTGGAAGAGTTAACAACTTTCTGCAAAATTAATAAAAAAGCCCATGTCTGGTCACATTACTACGATATAGAAAGACTAGAAAACGCCTGCCAGAAACTTGGACAGAAACTCCCATTTCACCATACAAGATGGAAGGATATCAGGACTTTGGTGTTTTTGGCAGGACTTGAAAAAGAGAAAAAAGAAAATAATAAAGACCCAAAGACACACAACGCACTGGATGACTGTTTATATCAGGTAAGTTATTGTTGTAAGGCATATAAATTGCTGAAAAAATAAGGCATATTTAAGAGGGTGGGGGAGAGAAGAGAGGTATTACATAAAGCTTACAAACAATCTATACAATTTGCATCTGTCTACGTACCTTGATCTGTGGCCAGATTCTCTCCTGGCCTAAGACACGGAGCCCATTGGGTTTCCAGTGTATGGAGTACCTGTTGAGGTCAATCTTTTTAAGGCTGTCTGGGACCCCCATGGGCACGCTGTCTGCCCACTTCCAGACCTTCTGCAGGTCAAGGTATGCCTTCCTTTCAAGGGCAAGTAAGCTGGGTTCTCTCTGCCAGGGCCCTCCGGGAACCAGGTACCAGTTTGAGCCAAGTTTAACAAATCTATAACCGGTTTTCTCACCGCAGTTTTTGTAAAGTTTAAGCCTCTCAGGTTCAGCTACCTCTGGTCTTTGCCTGCACCTGACTATCTCCATCATGGTTTTTCTTTTCTGCTGCAGATCCTCCAGACAACTGGACTTCCAGGCCCTATACTCCTGCCATAGCCTCTCCTTTCTGGCCTTAAAATTATCCCAGCTTTCCGCTCCCCTTTTGAGACTGAAGATGTCCCTTCTTACCTCTTTGAACCTCTTTAGGAGCCTGCGGTAACACTTTTTTATGTGGCGGTTGATGCTCTTTAAGGCAGCAGCAGTCTCGTTAGAACTACCAGGACTAACCTTAAAGAACCTGCCCATCCACTTTCCTTTAAACTCTTTCCTTTCAAAGGATGGGGTGTAGTCCCTGGGTACAACGGCTGCAAACTTAAGCAGCCTTTCAACATCAGCCTCCCCCATAAGCACCTTAAGTCTGGCAAATGCGCCAACCCAGCTGTCTTCCGTTAAGATACCGCCCATAAGCTGCCACTTTCTCTGTTCCTTATTTTCCTCCTGCTCAATGTGACTTAGCTCCAAGGCAACGTCCAGATTCATCAGTTCAGCCTTTTTTTCTTCCAGATCCCTTATCCTCTCATAGACCAGTTCCTCTATGAGACGCTCCCTGTCTTCGCTTGAAACGGGCTCACCCGAATCGTTCAGCATTTTATCTACTTCCCTCTCTGCCTCTTCCTTTAAGGAAATGATGCCTACTAATTGCTCCTCAATCTCCTTGACCTGATAGGCCTTCTCAGCGCAGCTATTCCAGTAATTTTCCTCCAGTTGTTCAAATTCATGGGGATAAAGTTCCCCCAAGGTTGCAAAATTTTCCATCTTCTTCCTCCTCCTTTCTTTTTTTATTTCCCTCCTCTCTCTCCCACCCCAATGCTTCCAGAAGGGAAGCACCGGGGAGGGAGAGAGAGGAGGTGTTAAGAAAGGAGAAGGAAGCGCTACACTCCTCTCTCGTCTCTCCCTATTCTTTTTTCAAAGAGCACTCTTTTTCTAAATAACTCCAGACAGACGAAATACAACACTCAATCAGGGTCAAAAAGGCCGTTTAAGGCACGATTAAATAAACAGTTTCCCTTTCTGTGAAAATAAAATGAGGAGGATGCCATGCTGGCCAGATTCAATCCAGGGAAAATAGTAGCAACACAAAGTGTAGCAGAAAAAATCAAAACAGACCCCGATTTTGCTTCCTTTGTAAGGGACAGCCTCCAGCGACATCTGGCAGGAGACTGGGGGGACCTCTGTGAGGAAGACAGGAAGGAAAATGAGTTTTCCTTAAAAAATAAGCTCCGCCTTCTTTCAGCCTACAAAAAGGCAGATACGAAAATCTGGATTATTACAGAGGCCGATAGAAGCGCAACTACCATATTATTTCCCGAGGAGTACTAGAAAAATAAACAAAAACATCACCTCCCCCTTTAATGAAAAGATAAGGAGGCAGAAATGAAGGCAAAGGTAAAAGCACAGGAGTTTGCCAGCATCCTTCATAGGGCATGTGCCATTGCATCAAAAAGACATGCCACCATCATGCCTGTACTCTCACATGTATTGGTCAGGACAAAGGACAGCGCACTTGAGATAACCGGGACAGACCTTGAGTGTACATATATCGGGCTTTGCCCGGCAGAGGTGGAGGAAGGTGGAGAGGTGGCCCTGCCAGCAACGCAACTTTTCCAGATTGTAAAAAGTGTGGAGGCCGAGGAGATACCCCTCTATCAGAGAAACAATAAATTTCAAATAGCCACAAAGAAAAGCCGCTTTTCGCTTGTTACGATAGATCCTGATGACTTTCCCACGATAAAGGTCCCTGAGGGGCTTAAGACAGTTACCGTACCGCTTGATGAACTTACAGATGCAATGGCCATGGTAATGCCCTGCACAGGGGCAGATGACACAGACTATATTGTGAGGAACATCCTGTGTGAGAGGCGGGATGAGGGGCTGCGGTTTGTTGCCACAGACAGGACAAAACTTGCATGCGCCCTTGTAAGGGTAAAGGTGCCAGATGAGTTTCCGGGAAGATCCCTGTTTTCAAAGGATGTGTGCAGAGTTCTGTCCATTCTAAAAACACAAGAGGTCAGTATCGGGTTTAACAAGGAAATGGGCGTTGTGGAGGCAGGTAGTGAGAAGGTTATCTTCAGGCTTATCAGTGAGCCCTATCCAGAGATTGAGGAGATAATCAATGCCAGAAAGCCATACCGGGTGGAGATTGATGCAAAAAGGCTTGTAGGTGCACTCAACAGGCTTGCAATTATGAAGCCACGGGCCATAAAGCTTACCTTTGAAAAAGAGAAACTGTCACTTTACTGCAGTGAGACTTCCACTGGAGAGGCCTATGAGGAGATTTCCATTAAAAGTGGCCCTGATCAGCCACAGGGCTTTAAGGTGGCAGCAAACATTATCCAGAGGCTTTTGAGTCCGCTTTACTGCAACAGCGTTTTTCTATCCTTCAGCTGCCCTGAGGAACCATGCATTATCACCAGCGCTGATGTCCCGGATTATCTCTCGGTCTTCATGCCGGTCATTGAGGCCTAGTGCAAGACTTCAGGCATGATGGCACCCCAAAAAGCCTTGAAGTTAAAGGTTTGTACCTTTTTTCTTAATTGTCCAAGATTTATCCCCAAAAATAAAATCAAAAAAGGAGGTAGGTTATGGACAAGAAAACCATCACACTAAGCAAGGAGAAGGAGACAAAAAACACCATCCGTTACATGGAGGAGACAGAGGGACAACCCCCGATACTGAGGACCATATATGTCCAGAAGTGGTTTGCAGGGTCCCCTGCCCCAGAGAGGATCAAGGTAACCATAGAGCCAGCAAAGTAGCGGGGGAAATACATGGCAAGGTATGTCATTAAAAGAGATGGAAACATGGTTGCCTTTGACTGCTGCAAGATTACAGCAGCAGCCCAAAAGGCCTTTGCTGCCTCAAAGGAGGTAGCCTCACCTGAGGCAGCGGCCTGGCGTGTAACAGTAAAGGTGCTGAGGTGGCTTGAGGAAGAGGGCAAGGATGCGGTCCACCTTGAGCACATCCAGGACCTGGTCATAAAGGCACTGCATACACTGAACTACCATAAGACAGAGGTCCGCTATGCCATCTACAGACACATGCGCCAGCAGGCAAGGGCAAGCCGTGCGGGTCTTCTAGATGTAAATGATGTAATAGAAAACTACATAAAGGACCATGACTGGAGGGTGTGGGAGAATGCAAACATAGGATTTGGATTTGGAGGGCTTCTGCTCCATTCGGCAGGCGCAATGATTGCAAACTATGTACTCAATTATGTCTACCCTGAGGAGATCTCCAATGCACACAGGGAAGGGTTCTTCCACATCCACGATCTAAGTATGGGCATTACTGGATACTGCTGCGGACACTCACTGAGAGACCTTCTGCTCAAGGGCTTTGGCGGGGTGGAGGGGAAGACATCTGCAAGACCGCCAAGGCACTTTGGCTCAGCACTGCTTCAGATGGTAAACTACATTGGCACGCTTCAGAATGAGTGGGCGGGCGCCCAGGCATTCAACAATGTTGACACGCTGCTTGCTCCCTATATCCGGGCCGATAAACTCTCCTATGAGGAGGTGAAACAGGAGATCCAGCAGTTTGTCTTCAATCTCAACGTAACAAGCAGGTGGGGAGGGCAATGCGTTGATGAGGCAACACTCTGTTTAACCCCTGCGGGTTGGCGGCGTTATTCTGATTTAAAGGTTGGAGATAAAATTTATGTTTTTGACCTTGCGACCAAAAAAATCAAAGAAGATACAGTAAAAGCAGTTAATGTTTATGAATATGATGGGGATATGTTACTTTTTGAAGGGCGAAAATTATCCTTCCTTGTTACACCTAATCATAAAATAGTGCGGAGAGTTTTTAATGGAAATAAATATCTTTTAGAGGATGCAGATGCTGTATATAGGCATAAAACGCCTGTTATTATTCCGTTAGCGGCTGAGGTTGATAGGCCTGATTATGAGAAATTTACTGATGATGAAATACGCCTAATAGCATGGTTTTTGAGCGATGCATGTATGGAGAAAAACAAAAATAGAATTCGTATATACCAATCTCCAAAGAAGTATGCAGATAGAATAAGGGGTTTGTTAAACAGGCTTGGTATAAGATTTACAGAAAGTAAAGATTACGGGCAATGGAGCGGAGAAAATAGAGTTTTTAATATATATGGAGAAACAGCAGCAAAATGGCGTGCTTATACAAAATGTAATAGAAATAAAATACCAGAAGATTTTCTCCGGAATGCATCCGCAAGACAATTTAGGATTTTCATAGAGGAATATGCTTTAGCAGATGGTTGGGAGGAAAAAGAGGGAAGGATAAGAATAGGTAAGAAAGATGAGGGAATGGCAGACGATTTGCTATATGTGTCCACCTTAGCAGGTATAGCAGCTAAAAGAGAATACAAGAAGCAATCAACTCCAGTTGTAACTTTATATAAGAAGAAACACGCTAGTATGATAAGAATTAGAAAAGTACATTATAAAGGAAAAGTCTGGTGCCCAACGACAGATACAGGTACTTTTATAGCAAAAAGGAATGGGCATGTTTTTATTACTGGTAACTCTCCATTTACAAATATTACCCTTGACTTCACCATTCCGGGGTATCTTAGAAGGGAGGCTGCCATTGGCCCTGGCAGCACAGTCCTTAATGCCACCTACGGGGATTACCAGAAAGAGGTTGACATGATAAACAGGGCATTCCTTGAGGTAATGCTTGAGGGGGATGCCCAGGGAAGGATTTTCCCATTCCCCATACCAACATACAATGTAACAAAGGAGTTTTGCTGGGACAGTGAAAATGGCAATCTCCTCTTTGAGATGACTGCAAAGTATGGCATCCCCTATTTCCAAAACTTCATAAACTCAGTGCTCAAGCCTGAGGATATAAGGAGCATGTGCTGCAGGCTCTCTATGGACTTAAGGCAGCTTAAGTATAAAACAGGAGGGCTTTTTGCCTCAGGGGATACAACAGGTTCAATTGGCGTTGTGACACTTAACATGCCAAGACTTGCCTATCTGTCAAGGGGCAGCGAGGAGAGGTTCTTCTCACTTATTGAGCATTACATGAATATTGCAAAGGAAAGCCTTGAGATAAAGAGAAAACTGCTTGAGAGAAACCTTAATAGGGGGCTTTTCCCGTTTACAAAGAGGTACCTTCCCAGGGGATACAGCACTTTTTTCTCCACAATAGGGCTTGTTGGGATGAATGAGGCATGCCTTAACCTGATAGGGAAGGACATTGCCACAGAGGAGGCGAAAAACCTGGCTGCGGCTGTACTCTCCTTTATGAGGAAGAAGATTGTCTCCTTTCAACAGGAGACAGGAAATCTCTACAATCTTGAGGCCACACCAGCAGAGGGGAGTTCATATCGCCTTGCAAAAATAGACAAACAGAACTTCCCACAGATTAGGACTGCCGGAACAGATGAGTCCCCCTATTACACAAACTCAACCCAGCTTCCTGCCTCCTACACTGATGATGTGGTCTTTGCACTGGGACACCAGGAGGGGCTTCAGTCCCTGTACACAGGCGGCACTGTCTTTCATCTGTTTCTTGGCGAAAGGCTGCCAAATGGAGGGGTCTGCAAACTTCTAGTCAAGAGAATACTTGAAAACTACAGAATTCCCTACCTCTCCATAACACCAACCTTCAGTGTGTGCCCAAGGCATGGCTACATAAGCGGGGAGCACTCAAGGTGCCCTGAGTGCGGGCAGGAGTGTGAGGTGTATTCCCGGGTGGTTGGCTACTACAGGCCCGTGAAGAACTGGAATGAGGGAAAGAGACAGGAATTTAGAGAGAGAAAGACATTTAAGATATAAAAAGGAGACAAAAATGTGGAAGGTTATAGTGCTAGTCTTAGCAATAGTAGCGTTATTACTGGCACCAGGGGAAAAATTGAGGAGGCCCCAGAAGGGAAAGAAGAGGAGACAGAAAAGAGAAAGTGATTACTTCCACCCCTCCGGTCCAATACCACCTGTAGGGCCGGGACTGTAAAATCAAGGAGCCAAGAAAGGGAAACTTTCCCCAGATTGTGTCACAGCTTTATCCATTGATTCGGGCAGCCATTCTGTTTTTTAAAAATCTCAAATGAGAAAGGTCGCAGATTACATCTTCATTATACTCTGCCTGGTGGGAATTGCCCTGTGTGTTTCAGAGCCAGTATTCCATCACAGTGTATGCCACACAGAGGGATGCAAACTTGCCGCCGAGAGCCTGCGTTTTAAATACAGCTTTAACCTTATAGGCACAGTTGTATTTAGCTGCTTAATCCTGCTAGATCTTCTCAAATGCAGGAGCATGATGCACATCCTGATTGCAGCCTCAATTTCAGGTGAGGGATTTCTCATTGCACATCAAAGGCTTATCCTCCCAGAGACCTGCCATTTATGCATGGCCATAGCAACAATATTTTTTGGCATTGCACTGCTTAAACTCATAACGGCAGATGAAAGAACAGGACTTATTTCAGGGGTTGCGGGGCTTGTTTCCATAGTAACCCTTTCGTTTTTCATGCATCCAAGCGGGGTGTGTGTTCCCTCAGGAGAGAGGTTGATACTTTTTTATAGTAATGAGTGCCCTCACTGCCACGAGCTCATAGATGAGTGCAAATGCTGCCGCATCAAAGTGCAAACACTGCCGGTTAAACGTTACGCAAGGATACTTAAGGCCCTGAGAATAAAAGATGTCCCGGTGCTCCTCATAAATGACAGGCGGGAGAAGAAGATAATAGTTGGTAAGAAAAAGATAGAAGAATACTTAAAATTAGCAAGTAAGGATGTACCGATTTTGCATCCTTATACAGGATTTATGGTGCATGAAGAACATCCACAGGATGCCTGCAGTGTGGATGAACCATGCACCAGATAAAAGTAGGGGGAAACTATGCTGCTTACAATCGTTAAGGCCCCGTTTGCCTATGTAAGGGCCATATACAACCCGTTGACCCATAGATATACAGAGATTAGTTCCCAATATCCAGTAATATGCCTGGGGGAAAAAGAGGGCAAAAAGGGGATCTCCTATTCAATTGATTTTAAACTGAGCAGTGGGTTTTATGATGACGCAATTATCTGTTATGTAAGGGAATATGGGGATAAACAAGGCATTGACCAAAAGACCTTCAAGAGGGTACTCAAAATTGCGTCCTCTTGGCTAAACCTTGGCCAGGTGCAACCAGTGCGGGTAGCATTTTCTTATTCCAGCATCTATTTGGGATGGAAGACACCGCCAGATAGCACACCAAGGTGGGGGAGCAAATCAGAGGGGTATCTTCTAAGGCTTAAGAAAAGACTCAATGAAACTGGCTTTATAGATGTGGATTTTGCCCAGGATTTCAAAAAGGAACTCACAGTTATCTTTTGGGCAGAATAAAGAAATAGAAAGGGAAACTCCCCGGTTAGAAGGAGTCTCCCTGGGCTAGTTTTAAAAGCGTGTGTGTTTCGATCCACCCATTGCAGGGCTTCGTTAAGCCACATTGGCCAGGACGGCCACGGGCTACAAAACACACGCTTATATTCTAACAGAGACTTTTGAAAAAGTCAAGGAGCAGTGAGGCATTTTGGTTTTCTTTCAGGTTTAGCCCTTTTACCTCAAGGGGCCTCTTTGCCCTCAACCGGAAAAAGTGCAAATGAACCAGTTGAGGACAGGGAATTCCAAGTTCAGCCAGTTTGTCGCACACCTTAAAAAGCCGTACGTCAAAGGTTTCCTCAAGGCCTCTCAGGTGGCAGAACCCTGCAATAACATTATGCAAAATTGCATCATCATATTCAAGCTCAAGCCCTATTTGCTCGGGAAGGGCGCTGACCAGGTTATCCACATCCTCTGAACTGTCTTCATCGTCACACGCCGTATCAACAAGGTAAAGGCTTTTACACAAGGAACAGCAGAAAATCCCGTCAGCAGGCCTGAACTCGGAAACTACAGCCCCACAAAATGGGCACCTTATGGGCTCGGCCCCAACCATGTGGAGGAAGCGCATAATCTCCTTTTCCTCGGTTTCCTCACCCCTGAGCTTTCCCAGATTGCTCTGGCACTGAGGACAGGTAGCTATGTGATTTTTGACCCCCCTAATGGTCCACAGTGGCTCCTCTCCCCTGGAGAGGGGAGACAGAACGTTTTGTTTTAGTTCTGGGCAGAGAGATGTCACCCATTCTCTTAACATACAGACCCCCAATAATTTCCCCCATGGTAACACAAAAAAGCCTTTTTATCAATTCTGGTTTTTAAGGAGGGATCATGACCACAGATAACTATGAAAAGCTAAGGTTTTTGGAAGATCTGGTATCGGGCAAGCTTGAGCTAGGCAGCATTGACCTTACAGATGAGGCCTTTGCCAAGTGGCTCAAGGAACGGGGGTACAGAGACTTTGGCTTTAGCTCATGGCAGCAGATGAAAAGAAGATACAAAAATGCGGGCAAACCGCTCGAATCGCTTAAGGATATAGCTTTATTGAAAGAGAGGATGCAGCACCACAAAGAAGGTAGGTTGATCCTGGCAAGGGCGGCCACTGAGGTCAAATATGGCCACCTGGGAGAGGACGAGAAATGGAAGCTTCACAAAGAGGCAGAGAGATCAGGATTCTGCCCGCTATGCGGCTGGAAGGACGGAGATGGGGTAAAGGTGTGTTACTACTCACAGGAACTTGGAGCAGTTACGCACAGAAATTCATGGAATTGGGTCATGAGCCACATGACCGAGTCGCAACGCTCCCTAGTGGAGAGTTATGAAAGCTACAAGTACGGGGTTATGGACGAGGAGACATGCAACCTGGTTAAGAGACATCTGAGCAAGCTTGTGAGAATCGAAGAATCGGGGTTTGGAAAAGAGTGGCGGATTGGTTGTGTTGTTTTTAGCTTTGACAAGTATAAAACGCCCGATGAGGTAGCGGAGGCATGGATAGGCGATAGAAGGTCACTGGAAAGGTACCTTTCTCAAGGATACAAGGTTTTGGAAGTAGAAAAACAGGAGTGCGAGAAAGGCACAATTTACGAGGGCCTGGGGCGTGAAAGCATATATATCTACACTGTGCAAAAACCCCATCTATGTGGAGGATTTGCAAGATTTGCCGGGCCCTACCACTTTATCTGCTCAAAGTGCAAAGAAGAGGTAAAACTGTGGGAATTTGGCATAGACTATGACGTGGGGTAGGGAAACCGTGCCAAGAACAAAGATTTCCCTTTTTTGGAAAATAAAAAATAAGGAGAAGACAATGAAAAGATGGTCAGCAGTTGTGAGGGGCTGTCATACCACAGTTAGACTTGAGGTAGAAGCAGCAGACAGAGAGAAGGCAAAAGAGAAGGCAAAACAAAAGGTCTATGAGATTTTAGAAGAGCTGCACCTTGCCTGCCCTGTACCAATGACCATTGAGGTGGAGCCAGCTAATGTCCAGTAAGGCAATTTATAGCATTGTTCTGTCTGTTCCTGAAAATGATGTATCAGGTTAATATATTCACAGCTACCAGGTCGGGGAATGAGGGGGCAATATCTGTTGCCATTTTAGAATGCAACGGCCACCAGAAGGTTATAAGCTCCCTGAGTAAGGATAAGGAAACCGCCGAGCTCTCCAGCATCATAAAGGCCATCTCAAGCCTCAAAAGACCAGAGCAAACGGCTGTAAGACTGTACAGCCTGCAGGACCTTGCCTACCTTTTGAGAAAAGACCTGCCTGAAGCGAAACAACTAAAAGAGAAGCTTAAAAGATGCAGGAGGGCAACAATTGCAAAAAATGTCCTGAGATACAGGCACATCTTCAATGAGGCCAGGATAATTGCTGATAGAGCCAGCACTTTTAACAAAGGAGGAAGGATGTTTACCTGGAAAAATAACACACCTCCCACACCAGAAGAGGTTAAGTCCTCTCCGTCCCTTGAGCACCTCCTTCTTCAATACCTTGAGTCCCCTGACTACGGGACAAGGGAAAAGATTACCGAAATAACCCTGATAAAAGCCATACTTGAAAAGGTAGATGGTTACAAAGGCAGGGACCGGAGCCATTACAATGGATATGACCCAGAGATTGAAAGAAAAGCAGAGATTGAGACAATCTCCCTGAAGGTTAATGAAGAATTTTACGTGCTTAAAAATGGCAAACGGATTGACTGCAATCTTAAGGACAAATACTTTGATGGAATGAGGATTAACATTATAACAGGAAACAGAAAACAGCCAATAGCAGAAATCGATATACTCCTTGACTTTTTCTATCCAGACGAGGGATACAGGAAAAAATGTGTCATCTTTGACATTCTACCAAAAACACAGATAGCCCTTGAAGGTAAGAATATCAAAAAACAAGGCATCCGGCCAGACAAGACAAAGACCGCCAAAGAGGGGGGTTTGAAACAGTTACCCTTATTTGAAGGGTAAATCTATGAGCAAGTGCATCCACAAAGACCTTGTCTGTTATGTGGGGTGGTGTGAGAGGCCCTTCGGTACAGGGGAAGCAGCAGTAATAGTAATTCCCCTGGGAGAGGATAGGCTAAGTGATAATCAGCTTGCTGAAATAATGAAGCCCCTCAAAGTAACAAGTTTTTCACAGGAAACTATAGACTTCAGAATTCAGGAATTGGACTCAGAAAAACACAAACATCCTTAAAGGCTAAAATACCATGCTCTTTGAAAAACTCACCCAAAAACAATTTAGCTACGAGGAGGTCCCCTTAAGCAAGATTATTATTGAAGCGGAAGACGAAATCAAACCACCAGCCTTTCTAGCCAGAAATATCAAAAGACTTGGGTTGATCCACGATGTCTTACTCTACAGAGATGGTGAAAACTACCATGTCCTTGCAGGAAGAAAAAGGGTTCTTTCTCTCAAGAAGAGCAGGGTCAAAACAATCCCTGCCAAGGTCCTCTCAGAGAGGCCCAGTGAGGCAGAGGTTGCCCTCATACTGCTTTCAGAAAACTTCATCCGTAAGCCAAGTCCGGCCCAGGAGGCACAGCAGTTAAGAAAACTCATTCAATCAGGATACTCCATTGAAGAAATCCATAAAACAACAGGCATTCCCATAAGGACGCTTAAGGCACGGTTAAAGCTCCTTAAGCTTAATAAGGAATGGTTTGAAAAACTGCAAAGAGGGGAGATCAGCCTCTCTAAGGCGCTAAAGATTGCAAAGCTTCCTGAAGAGGCCCAGAGAGGCCTTCTGAGTGAGAAGACAGAGACAATTGCAGAGATAGAAAACCAGGTCAGAGAGACCAGGCTTGCGCCCATCAAACAGGTTGAGCTTAACTGGGATGTGCCCGAAGAAAAACCACAGGAGAGGCAGGACCTCACAGAATTTCTTATTAAGAATAACCTTTACTGCCAGGCAACCTTCATCCCCGCACAGGGAGTCTTCAAGGCCATAGTCGGCACAAAAAATAGAAAGGCTATAGCAGAGGACAAAGACATCATTACCTCGATTGCAAAGGCAATAGAAAAATTAAGGAGGTAGGATATGGTCAGAGGCTGCGGGAGAAGGGTCCCTGGGGGGACATACCTTGTCTGTTCAACCTCTCCATTCGGGCTACCTGTGGAATACTTTGTGGCAGATCCCCCTGTATCTGTGGACATAGAGCCTTTCAGGTCTCCGATCCTTCATCAGGAAAACGGTACCTGTCATGTGATAATATGGATAGGCGAAAAATTCTATCCATCGGCTGTGGATTTTATTGAGGAGGCCAGAATCCAGGGAGTAAGCAGGAGAGTTCCTAGCGGCTTTCCATTTGAAAGACTCACAGAAAATTCAAAGATGATCCTCATTCATCCAAGGGCGGCATCAGAAAACTTCATTGACCTTCTGAAAGGCAAAAGGCTTCCCCCGCACAGATGCAAACATTACAATAAAGCAACCAGAAAGCCCCAGCCAATCCCCGCACACGAAAGTTATAAGGAGTTTTGCTTCTGGCACCTCTACTATACACTAGCAAAGGACGAAACACAGGCGCAAAGAAGGATTGGCAGCACAGAGTACAGGGTACCATTCTTAAGGGAAATTGCTGAGGTAGCTGACAGAATCAACTATAAACCGGCCGTCTTTGCAGCTTTCCCCATCCACAAAATCGAACACATAAGGGACAGGGATGGAAGGGTAAACCCGGAGTTTCTAAAGAAGGCACAGAAAATCAAAATACCTGTTGAGGTGGTAGATGAGTAGCCAGAGGGAAACAACCTACAAATGCAAATTCAGAACAGTTACCCTCAAAGTCAGAGAAAGAAGGCCAAAATACAGGGTAGATTCCCCAGAAGATACATTTGAGTTTGCAAAGAAAATCTATGAAAAGCTGGATGATGACCAGGAACACTTCACTGTACTCTTCTTAAACAGTAAAAATGAGATAACGGGCTTTAAAACCATCTTTTCGGGCGCACAGGACTATGCCCAGCTTGACCCAAAGATAATTTTCAGAAATGCACTCCTCTTTGGCGCAATGAGCATCATCCTCATACACAATCATCCCTCAGGTGATGTGAGGCCGTCCAGAGATGATATAGTGGAAACCCGCAGATTAAGGAAGGCAGGAAACTTCCTTGGCATCAACATCCTGGATCACATAATTATCAGCCAGGACACATTCTACAGCATGGCACATGAACATAAGTTGTAATGCAAGGAATACACAAGCAGAAAACCGGGTTTCGCTTTGGCCTGCACAGGCTTAAGGTGCTTTCGGAGGTAGGCCGGATTGTCTACCTCAGCCGCACCTACAGAATTGTGCTTGTGGAAACGGAGGGCGGCAAGAGGTATCTGGCCATAAGGCTATACAATGAAAAAGGCAAATTCATCAAGCAGTTCCTTGTTGAGCCAGAGATAGCCCCTAAAGTAGGACTGCTACTTGCTGGAGGCAACCCGAGATGATCCCAGCCATGCAAGTAAAAACAACACTAAACTTCCTTTCCTCCTTTTTTGAGGATACCCCTGGTCTTATTGAGATAAGGGCAATCTCAAGGGAGAAGACCAGGGCAAAACGCATATTTCTTACCAAAGAGGGGTTCTCTCACTGCCACCACTTCCTTAAGGCACACTCCGGGTGGCACCTGTGCTTTGGTGTGGCCACAAGGAGAGGCAAAAGGGGAAATGCAGTGCTCATGCTCCCAGCCCTCTTTGCAGATATTGATGATAGGAGGTTCAGCCTGAACGGGATGCCTGCCCCCACAATCATTGTTGATTCAGGAAGGGGAGTGCACCTTTACTGGATGCTTGAGAGGCCCCTTACCGTTGCATTTGAGAGACAAAAGGAGGAAACAGAGGCAATCCTTCGTGGCATAGCCAAAAGGCTTAACGCAGATATGGCAAGCACAGATGTAACCAGGATTCTCAGGATACCTGGCACACTGAACCCCAAATACAACCCTCCAAGGCGGTGCAAAATCCTTGTTCAGTCAAGGACAAGGTATCCTCTCTCCCTGTTTGAACCCCTAAAGGTTCCAAGAAAGACAAGGAGGACCTGGAGGGCCATCTCACTTCCGGCTATCTCAGATGGAATAGAGACAGTGGTTGAGCAGTGTGAGTTTATAAGGTGGTGCAGGGACAACCAGCCGGATGTGCCCGAGCCACTCTGGTATGCAATGATAAGCAATCTTGCAGTATTTGAGGGAGGAAGGGAGGTAATACACCGGTTTTCACACCTTCACCCAAACTACTCAGAGAGGGAGACTGACTATAAAATCAGACACGCCTTAAAAAGCACAAGGCCCCATACCTGCGCCTACATCCAGGCACATGGTTTTAACTGCGCTGGCTGCCCGTGGCTTGGGGTCGTGAGGTCACCTGCGGGGATTCCCTATAAGATAAGATCCAAGAAGGTCATCTAAAAAACAACAAACCCTATAGTTTGAAAAAACTTCAGGGAGACAGCCATGCGTCTATACGGCCGGCAGAAGATGGGCTACTACCCAACGCCCGACACCGTTACAGAGATAATTCTTAGCTGCCTTAATGTATGCGATAAAGGCAACATCTTCAGGCTGCTTGACCCATGCTGCGGTGAGGGAAGGGCGCTTTCAAGGCTTGCCCAGGGCCTTTCAGAAATATCAGGCAAAAGGGTGGAAACCTACGGCATTGAGCTTGACTCAATAAGATACAGTCAGGCAAAGAGCCGGCTTACAAAGGTCATGCACGCAGATGCCCTGCTTGAGGCAAGGGTAAGCGATAAGATGTTTTCTCTTCTCTTTTTGAATCCGCCTTATGACTGGGCAAGGACAGGCGATGACGAATATGTGCCGGAGAGTGAGCGCTATGAGGGGGCCTTCCTAAGGCAGTACGCAAGGACCCTTGTCCCTGGTGGGCTACTAGTTCTTCTTATTCCATATACACGCATCCTTGATTGTGTTCCAACACTCTCCATGAACTTTGAAAATATAAAGGTATTCAGATTTCCAAAAGGGGAATATGAACGGTTCAGGCAGGTGGTTATCTTTGCTACCTTTTCCCGGCAGAACATGACATATGACACGTACTTTTCCACCCGCCGCTATCTTCACAGCATAGAGGAGGAGAAAATCCCAGAGCTCAGGCCAGAATGTGTCCTCTATACCATCCCGCCATCAAACCTCTTTAAGCAGCCTGTCTTTGAGTCACTGCGGTTTGACCCTGAGAAGGTAAGACAGGAGATTGAAAGGCATGGAATAGATGTTGAGGAACTGATAACCCCAGAAGACAGAACAGAAAAGATAAGGCCCCTTATGCCGCTCAGGCGGGGCCACCTTGCACTTTTGCTTGCATCCGGGTTTATGGACGGATTTGTAAGGAAAAACGGCAAACGGCTGCTTATAAAGGGATTTATAAAGAGGATAAAGACAGAGGTAGAAGAGGAGACAGAGGGTGGGAGGAACATAATTATAACGGAAAGGCCGGTTGGCATGATAAGGGTGCTTGATTTTAACGAAAAGAAAATTTTTACCGTCCAGTGAGAATGAGTGATTTCATTATACATAAAGGCAAAAAGGCATACCTTGATTTTTTTATTGTAAGGCCAGGGTTCAAGTCTGAGGTAATAATCAACCTCATATCAATGGCAGGGCCACAGGCAGCAGTCCAGGGCATAAAGAGCGCAATCCTTAAGTGGGAGACAGTTCAGATCGTTAGTGATGAAAAGGTCTATGAGGCAACAACAGGTTACTCACCTCTTAAGGTAAAGGCAAAAAAGCTTCCCTCAGGGTATCTTCAGGTTGTGATGTTTGATGAGGCCCTGTTTAACGCACGGGAAAATGCAGACTTTGATTCAAAGGAGATCATCCTCTATGGAAAGGATGAGGAAGAGTGCAAAGAGAGGCTCTACAGGTGGATGAGGTTATTTCCCATCCCCTTTGATAAAAGGTGGATAGGCTGGCTCTGGGAAAAAATAGAAAAGAATGCCCTTATCACAAATAAGGGCACTGCCTATAGTGCAGTAATAAGTAAGGCAGAAATTGAGGAGGCAATGGTTCAGGAGATTGACTACCTTGAATCACTTATAACCGGGGGTAGAGATGAGTGATATTACCCTTAAAGACTTCATGCATGAATTCGGGGACATACTTGCTGAGAAGGTTGTTGAGAGACTGAAGCCTGTCTACAACCCAACAGATGAGGATGCATTTGACAGGGAAACTGAAGAGACTTGCAGCAAACTCTTAAGGAGGCTATTTCCAAAACAGCTATCAGCGGTTAAGGCGGTTTCAAGGGCCATCTATAGGGAAAATAAAAGGTGTGTCTTCCTTACTGCAGAGATGGGGTCAGGAAAGACCATTATGGCCATCGCCACAGTCCTTAGAAGCCCAAGACCCGTAAGGACCATTGTTGTCTGCCCGCCTCATCTTGTAAGAAAGTGGGCAAGGGAGATAAGGGAGACATCAGAGGATGCCCTCATCTTTGATATAAACGGAAAGGATGTAATAAGAAGGCTTGCAGCATTAAGGAACCGATTTAAGGAAAAACCAAAAAAGCATGAATTCTACATCATTGGAAGAGAGAGGCTAAAGCAGCGCTATGGATGGAAGCCAGCATTTAATGAAAAAAAGGAGCTAGTAAGGGACGTGGAAGGTAAGGTGGAGACCACTTTCAGCTTCCACTGTCCAAACTGTGGAAGGGTGATCCAGGATGAAAAAGAAAACACACTTTACCCGGAAGACCTTAAGAAGAAAAGACACTTCTGCACCCACTGCGGTAGCGCCCTGTGGCAGGCAGATAGAGAGGCAAGGCGCCATGCAGAGCCTGCATGGTTTATAAAAAAGTACTTAAAGGGGTTTTTTACCTTTGCCATATTTGATGAGGTACATGAGCTAAAGGGTGAGAATACAAATCAGGGGAAGGCATTTGGCAGCCTTGCATCGGCCGTGGAACACATAATCTGCCTTACAGGCACCCTTATGGGGGGATATGCAGACAACATTTTTTATCTTCTCTACAGGACAACGCCATTTCTGCTTCATCCTGAGTTTTCATATAACGGACAGGCCAAATGGACGGCAAAGTACGGGATACTGCAGGAGGTAATCAAGGAGAGAGAGCAGGAGGACAGCTATTATGGGAGAGGGAAAAGGAGGTCTAAGACCCTGGTCAGAAAACCGGGGCTCTCCCCTGATGTCCTTCCAAGATACCTGCTTGATAAGGCCATATTCATGCGCCTTACAGACATATGCAACGACCTTCCAAGCTATGATGAATATGTGATAACCATAGAGATGGACGATGAGCTAAAAGAGGCATATCAGCGGTTTGAGGGGGACCTAAAGGAGGCTGTAAGGAAGGCCCTTTCCCAGGGATCACAGAGGCTTCTTGGCATCTACCTTCAGGCACTTCTAAGTTACCCTGACAGGCCAAGGGAGGCAATCACAATAGAGGACCCTGAGACAGGGAAGATTGTGGCAGTGGCACCTGCCCTTAATATAAAGACCACCCAGAAAGAGAAAATTCTCATTGATATAGTAAAACAGGAGAAGGGGCAGGGAAGGAACAGCCTCATCTACTGCATCCACACACAGACAAGGGATATAACAGGGGACTTAAAGGAGAGACTTACAGGAGAGGGCCTTAAGACCTTTATACTCAGGGCAAACTCAACATCCACAACAAACAGGGAAGGTTTTATCAAAAACAAGCTAAGAGAAGACAGCCATATCAATATGATCTGCAATCCAGAGATTGTTAAGACAGGGCTTGACCTTGTTGAGTTTCCAACTGTCATCTTCTACCAGACAGGCTACTCTATCTACACACTGAGGCAGGCATCAAGGAGGACCTGGAGGATAGGGCAGAAAAGGCCGGTAAAGGTCTACTATCTGGTATACAAGGGCACAATGCAGGAAAGGGCAATGAGGCTTATAGCCAGTAAGCTTGAAACCTCACTTGCCGTTGAAGGAGACCTAACAGACAAGGGGCTTGTTGCGTTATCTGAGGGAGAGGGAAGTTTAATCTATGAGTTGGCAAGGTCCCTTGTTGATAACGTAAGGATGGAAGGAAGCCTGGATGAGGAGTGGGTAAGGTATAAGAGGCAGGAGACACGGGCAGACACAGAACTCACAGAAGAGGTATTAAGGGCAAAGGTACTCACTGAGACCAAGGAGTCAATCACTGTTGAGCAAATAGGAAATAAACTGCTCTTCCTTGAGGTGGTACAAAAAGGCAGGGGAAAGAGAAGAAAAAGGAGGGCAAGGATAAGGGTTGAACAGGGAAAATTAGGTGAGCTAAAGGAGAAAACTGGACAGGATATGTTTCAGCTGATACTGCCATTTGGCAGTTAAGACCGGATTTGAGTTACCCTTGGCAAGAATTTTGGCAAACTGGCGCTTTTTGTTGATTTGGGGTATTATTTGATTATGGAAAAAACTACAAAATATGTATGGGATGAGTTTTATGACCCTACAAATGAGGTCATCTCCCGAATGTTGTTTGATCATCCAAAACAAGTCCTGAAGGACTATTCAGTAGAAGAGCTGAAAAAAATCTTTTTGGAAAATATAGAGAAGTTTGACAAGAGAAACAAAAATTTCTGGCAGTTTGTACTTGGGAGTAGTGATGAAGAAGCAAAGCAGTTTAACGCCAGAGCAGGCAAGAGCTTTAGAGACGCTTGTAAAGTCTGGGATTACTAAAAATTTCTACCTTGGAGGTGGCACTGCCTTGATGCTTAAGTATGGCCATCGGTTCTCACAAGACTTTGATTTCTTTAACCTTCCCGGGACTGATGACAAAATAGATACCTTTAAAATGTCACAGGTTCTACCCAATACAGAACTGAAACTGTTGGAAAGGGACACACTTATTTTTTTTCTTGGTGGTGTTAAATGTTCTTTTTATGTGTACCCTTATCCTCTCTTAGAAAAACCTCTCTTCGACGAAAAATCGGGTGTCTGGATTGCTGATGACAAGGACATCATAGCAGTCAACTACCCCGCCCTGAAGGGCGGAGCTTGTAGCTCTGTAGTTGACTAGGGAGCTTACGATGCTAAGCAGCCGTTATCTTGGTCACGATACCCTGGGGTGTTCCGCAAGCTCCAGGCTCTATCGCTGGTGGTTAAACAGTCCTGTCGGGGTAGGGACAGTGCTGCCAGCATAACAAGCCGGGATAACTTCCCGATGCGGCCCTTACCTGCCTGCGGGCAGAGATCACTCCTTTTTGTTAGGAGGTTTTTATGTTGGTTTATGTGCTAAACAAACACGGTAGCCCACTTATGCCGTGTCATCCTGCTAAAGCCAGAATATTACTAAAGCAGCGCAAAGCAAAGGTCGTGCGGAGAACTCCTTTTAAAATCCAGCTTCTTTATGGAAGTTCAGGCTATAAGCAACCTGTTACCCTTGGTATAGATACTGGATACTCTCATGCTGGGCTTTCTGCTGTTACTGCAAAAAAAGAGGTATATAGTGCAGAAGTTGAGCTTAGAACAGATATTGTAAGATTATTATCTGAACGTAGAGAATACAGAAGGGCAAGACGTTACCACAAAACTCGGTATCGTAAACCACGATTTTTGAACCGTAGAAAACCTGAAGGATGGTTGCCACCTTCTGTACAGCATAAATTAGATAGCCATTTAAAAATTATTGATGAGATAAAGAGAATCCTCCCTGTAACAAAAATTAATATTGAAGTAGCAGCTTTTGATACCCAAAAGATTAAAAAGCCTGAAATTTCTGGCAAAGAATATCAAAATGGAGAACAAAAGGGTTTCTGGAATGTAAGGGAGTATGTCCTTTACCGTGATGGCCACACTTGTCAAGCATGTAAAGGTAAATCTAGAGACACAGTGCTGGAAGTGCATCATATTATACCAAGGAGTAAAGGAGGGACAGATAGGCCTGACAATCTTATAACCCTTTGCCATACCTGCCATAAAAAACTGCATAGAGGGAAGCTAAAGCTGACCTTTAGACCTAAAAATAAAGGATTCAAGGCTGAAACCTTTATGTCAATTGTTAGGTGGAAATTAGTAAATAGATTAAAAGAATTAGGCAATGTAGTATCTGTAACTTATGGCTATCTTACCAAACAGAAACGAATAGAGCTGGGATTGCCAAAAAGCCATATCAACGATGCGTTTGTAATTGCTGGTGGTAATAATCAGATCAGGAGTTCAATCTATTATTTCATCAAACAGGTCAGGAAATGTGACCGCAAATTATTCAAGGGTATTAGAAGTAATATCCGTAATACAGCAGGGAGATTTATTAAAGGTTTTCAGCGTTTTGATAAAGTCAGCTGGAAAGGAATTGAATGTTTTATTTTTGGTAGAAGAAGGACAGGATATTTTGACTTGCGTAAACTAGATGGCACAAAAGTCTATGCTTCGGCTAAGAGAGAAGAACTGGCACTTTTGGAAAGTTTTAGAACTTTTTTAACAGAGATGCGTTTCCTCCCCGACATGAATGTCGGGGTCTCCGACGCTTAGGATTACGATGAAAGCTATTGCTCTTATCCAGAGAGGGACGAAAAGAGATTTTTTTGATACGCAGTTTCTTATGTCAAAAAACTCCTGGTCTTTGGAGGATTTGATATCCTTTTGTCTTAAAAAATACAAGAACTTCTCTGAAGAGCTGCTTTTAAAGGCTATTGTCTATTTTAAGGATGCTGAGAAGGAAAGGCATAAAGCTATAGATGAAAAATGGGATGAAATTAAGGCCTTTTTTCAGAATGAACTAAAAAGATACTTGGATATGGAAATCCCTGATTCTCCGGTCAGCGGGTAGACATCATCTTAGTCTTATTCGCCACCACCTTGTCGAGAAACGGTGTTTGTACACCATATGTCTGCGCCTTTCCCTTTAAACCGGAAGAGCCACGCCCACAACCTGTCCTAAAAGGGCAAATAAAAGCGGACTGTTTCCCCTAAGATTCTTTGACCAAACCACACAATTCCCCCAATAAAAAAACAAAAGGAGGTTTAGGATGGAGAATGTCCTCCGCCAACTTGTAGAGACAATAAGCCTATCTACTGCAGAAAACAGGGAGATTACCTACTCGGAAAATGCCATAGGCATCACAGCGCTTATCTTCTGTCCACTAAAGGTTGAATTTAGAAGGAGCCACCCCGAAATCAAATCCAGGTCAACTGAAATAGACGATGGATATCTCTTTGAAAAACAGGTTAAAGAGGCTGCCACAAGGCTCTTTGGTAAGAGGACACTCATAGAGCCCAGCATCCCCTATGAATCCCCCCAGAATGTGAGGATAGAAGGACACCCTGACCTTTTAATCATTGGAAAGAAAAAGGTCCTTGTGCTTGAGTGTAAGGCGCCGAACTTCCTCTTCTCAAACATAAATGCCGCACAGGACATCATCTTCTGCAAAAATGGGCAGACAGTGTCCATACCCCCACACTACCTGCTTCAGTCCCGCATCCAAAAGTTTCTTGTCCAGAACTACTTCACTGACAAAGAGATAATACACTATATCTTCGCAAAGGCGCTTATACGCAGGGATGCAAAATTCAAAAAGGCCTACATATTCCATGAGACACAGACCTCTGCTACAAAGGAGGAAATGGAGTATCTCATTAAAAAGTTTTTAAATGAAAAATCCCCAAGGTATCCCTGGGAGTGCAGGTACTGCCCTTACAGAGAGGCTGGATTATGCCAGGGAAAAGACCCTGCTCCTTTTGAGACCCGGCAAATGGAGGTCCCCACAGAACTTAAATCACTGATTAGGTCATATACAGAGGCATACCAAAACCTAAAAGAGACTGAGGCAGCCCTAAAAGATGCCTTCCCAACAAATACACACATAGAGGTAGATGTAAATGGAAGAAAAAAGAAAATAGGCTGGATTACAAAGACGAAACACACCTGGGACCTGAAGGCCATTTTGAAAACGCTGAAGGTGGAGGCCTTAAGCTATCTGCAGATAAAGCCACACGCCAGCCCGTTTATAGAGGAGGCACTTACTCAGAGGGGATACAACCCTGATGATTTCAGAAAAAATGAAAACCAGGTTATCTGGAGAGGGCTCTAATTTTTAGACCGGAAGGTCCATTAACCAGGGAGAAGATGGGTATGGGATAAACTACCAGGGGGGATAAGATTGAAAGATAATATGGCAGCCGTAATTGAGGTAAGAGACGATGGCGATAACAGCTTTGAGGTCCTGATAGCGGGTAAGGAAGAAATCCTAAGCGATGCAATACTTGCCGTCTTCCTACAGCAGCCTTCCCTGGCTGTAGAGTTTCTCACTCAGCTCATTTATAACTTCAGGGAAAGCACAAGAGTGGGACGCATCTTCACATGTACACCCCCACGAGACCATGATGCAAGAAAAATACTTAAGACCTTTGCACGGGACCCGGGCCTTGCCCTAGCGGTGCTGGTGGGGATCTTCCAGACAATTGCTGATCAGCTTGAAAAGGAAACTGGGACGGCCCCTATTGTCGATGCTCCTACCTTACAATAAGAAAAAGATAGGCAGATGAAGGGCAGAGAGGAGCAACAAATACAGAAGCAGATCCTTGGATACCTCTCGCTAAAGCACATCTTTGCCTGGCGCCAGAACTCAGGGGTTTTCATATATCAGGATGGGAAAAAGAAAAGGCTGATCCGCTGTGGCACGCCGGGGGTAAGTGACATAATTGGCTTTTACAAAAATAAGGCATTTTTTATTGAGGTTAAGACAAAAACGGGAAGACTTACAAAGAGCCAGAGGACATTTCTTGAGGCAGTAAATAAAAATGGCCAGCTGGGGGTGGTTTTGAGGGACCTTAAGGAGTGTGTGGAGCTGTTTGAAAGGTGGGGTAGGGGAGAAAGCCTGGAGTCCCTAAGGAGGAAGTTTAGGTGAGGGTATACAGGGCAAAGAGAAGGCTTAGGGGAAAAACAAGGATATATGAACCTGGGGACTGTATTATCCTTGCCCCAGAAAAGGCAGAACCATTTGTTAATAAGGGCTTAATTGAAGATGTCTCAGAAGAGTTAAGAAAGAGGTTAGAGCTGTTTGGAGGTATCGTCTATGTAGAAAGTAAGGTACTCTCAAAAACAGTGGCCTTTTGCCTAAAGGAAAGGGTAGCTGAGGCAAAAAATGGCATACAAACCTACACAGAAGAAGAGCTTGCCTTGATCCTGGCAAGGAAACCCACCCCAGAAGAGCTAAAATACGTCCAGATGATAAAGGAAACAATGGGGGGAGAGCTTATTTCTTTGTGAAACGCAGCACCCGCCTCTTCTCGTGATAAGAAAGGCTTACCTTTAAATTGGTCTTTTCATTTATCATAGAGACGGCAGCACGGAGAAGACGCAATAGTTGAGAAGGCGCCTGCTTAACGAGGGTCATCTTCTTACAAAACTTTTCAAGTCCTATTTGCCATTCATCCCTGTCCTTAAAACTTTTTGCAAGGATCTCATAGAGCCTTGCACTTACCGGTTTCTTAAGCCTCTGATAATCAGTAAAGTTAATGTATTTACAGTACTTTGACCGCCGCAGCTGCTCAAGGTACTGCTCATTAAATCTTACGATCACATACCCATCAGCTATGATGACATCATCTATGATGTTGAACATCCTGGTCGTGTATGTCCCCTCATAAAAAATACCCTTGTACTCTACGTTCACATGCTTCCACCTTCTAAGGGCGTCCTCAACCCTTAGATAAATGGCCTTTCCTGGCTCAAGGCCAAAGGCATATTTGCAGAGCTCATACCTGCTTACCACCACCTCCCTGCCAGGCCCACTGAGCACCTTATCAATGAGATAATAAAGCAGGCACTTATCAAGCCTTGTTGGAAGAAGATAATCAGTGGTGAGCCTGTAGAAACCGTTTTCGGTTTTTATCTCAAAGGCAGTACAGCCATCCCTCACCACCCAGTTTGGATAGTCAAGGAAGTTTACATCCTGTTTGATAAGTTTTTTTCTCCTGCTCACACGGCCAGGCTAAGCTATTGAAATTTCTACAAAAACCAGCTTTGGGGGACATAAAATTACCCAAAAGTCACATTTTTGCTCCTGCCAGGGAGGGGGATTCCCCAGCAGCACCTCTACAGAAAGGCTGGTCAGTAAAATAAGGGCCAAAAAGGGGAGTTGGTGTCATCCAAAGGCAACCAGGGCTTTTAAAAAACCCGAAATATTCGGCAGTTATCAGAAGTCTATTAAAATTTTAATATTTGAAAGTCTATATTGGTAAAATGAACAAGCTAATATTGGTAATCTGAACAAGGTAGTATTGGTAAAGTGAACAAGAAATATTGGTAAAGTGAACAAGAAATTTTCCCTAACTTCCGAATAACCTGGAAGTTTTTGTAGGGTAGAAAGATATTTGAAAGATATATAAGAAAGATATATCTGAAAGTATAATTAGCTGAATGCACTTTGACTGTGCATCCAGCTACAATGCGCACTGCTGTGCGCATTTTGGACCTCAACCTTAAAAATCAATTAGAATCACCTGACCTAGTTGAAAAAAGATTTTTTAACCCCACCCCCCAAAAGGTGCCTGCTCCCCCCTCCCCTTTTGAGACAAAAATATGGTTGAGTGACACCGCAGCATGCGTGCAGTTTTCTTAAGACAAGCTAAATTGACTGTCAAATTTGGCATATGTCAAAAAACCAATTTTCCCCACTGCTTAGGTCAATCAACGAAAGTCACACACGTGTATCAGTGCTGACTAGGAGCTGATTTGTGATTATCAATATAAAGCCATTACATACAGCACTGGCAATACTCAAAAAAACAGCGGGATCAGAAATGGAAAACCCGGTGGTGAGAATGTATTCCTCAAAACGCATACTGTCCATCTCGCTTAATGAAAATTACATTTCAACCGTGATAAAACTGCCAGCCCTGGGACAAATTGAACCCTGTATGACGGTACTTGACCCGCTCTACTATTTCACTAAGGATGTAAAAACCAGGGCAATAGAGGTTTTAGCTAACGAAAAACTGAGCATCAATGCCCTAGCTACGCAGGAAACGCTGCTTATCCCACTAAAGAAAATCATCCCTCCAGAAAACACTATCAACTATGTAGATACGGAGTCCATCTCTACCTCAAACCTCTTATATGCCCTTGAAAGGGTAACCCTTCCGCTTGAAATGGAAGATGTAACAGCAATTACGGGCGATTCCCTCTCAGGGTATGGTCAGAATATTATAAGCTCAGCAAAGATCCCTAACCTTAACATAAACGGTATCCTGCCCTACGCCCCAGCACGAAGACTGGTAAAACTTTTCAAAATGTTTCCCCAGACCGTCCATTATATGCCAGACATCGACAACCAGATGAAATTTGTGGCCATAAGGGACCCTCTGGAAATAGAGATCACAGTTAAGACTGATCCCCTTAAACCATCACAGCTTCCTGTTATTCCCACACCGAAACCATCCTTTGAAGTAGAAATAAGCTGCCTTTATCACAAATTGAGGCGACTTAGCCTTATAACAAAAGGTATACCGGTTAAAACTGTGCTTGAATTTGATGGCCTTAACCTCAATGTGAAGGTATCAAATAACTACCTAAGCTCCACCTTTTCCATTCTCACCATGCCCTACTGCTTTGGTCAGGGCGCTATAATATGTAATCTTAGGGCGCTGCTATCATTTCTCTCTGCAGTTAAAGCTGCAAAAAGGGTGTGTTTTTGTATCTGTGAAAAGGCATGGGTACTTAAAACCAATCTGGCAACACTTACCATAACCAACGGAGGAAATTGAACATATAAAACTCTAAAAAGTGGGATAATTATGAGATGTAAACATATCTTCGCTGTCCAGGCCTACGTGGAAAATAAAAAATATATTTGAGATAGCCGTTCTTGCAATAAAACGTGGTGCACCCTTTAAGGCGCACCACCTAATGTCTATCAAAGTCTGAGGAATTTACCTGGCTTAAAGCTTATCACCTTCTTGGCAGGGATCTGCATTGGCTCACCAGTGCGGGGGTTGTTTATTGTTCTCGCTGCCCTGTCTCGTACCCGGAAGCTCCCAAATCCAGCTATGACGACCCTTTCTCCAGCCACAAGGGCATTTTTAATAACCTCAAATACGGCATCCACGGTTGCAAGGCTACTAAGGCCCGGTTGTGGCACAAGACCTAGAAGAACCCTGCTCCCCACAGTGTATTGCATCTTTCTGCTGGATATTACGCGAGGGTGTCCCCAAAAGGCCCATATTGCACCCCCCACAGGATAGAACAAACCTGCCTCATGGGATAATAACTATTTTTAACCTATTCAAGCTGGAGGGTGCGGCTCCTCCCCCTGCTTAAGCAAGGGGTCTTCACCGCATAGTTTGGAAGATGAAT
>Ga0190304_1000170_pt1 | contig 30507 bp, 33 predicted proteins | sample 48700712_MG_FD_161670 | JGI IMG/M metagenome (GOLD analysis project Ga0190304, IMG submission 161670) | Hydrothermal vent sediment bacterial communities from Southern Trench, Guaymas Basin, Mexico - 4870-07-1--2_MG | ecosystem: Environmental > Aquatic > Marine > Hydrothermal vents > Sediment ...
GGAATCATTGGGGAATATAGAAAGGAAGTGGAAAAAGCTTCAATTCAGGTTTTGAGATCACTCACGGATTTGGGTTTGGATATTCTAGGAGTTTTCAGAAATTATCCTGGAGATGAGATGAAAGAGATGATGGGAGTTCTGAAAGGATTGTTTAAAAAGTATGGGGTTCTAAGTTGGTGAGAACATGTGGGTTGTTTTCTTAAAAAAAGGAAAAGAGAGAAAGGTGAAGAACAATTATCCCTGGATCTTCAAGGACGAATTGGAAGGTTTCGTGGGAGATGGGAAACCGGGGGATATAGCTAGTGTATTCTCTCATGATAAAGAATTTCTTGGGAAAGGTTTTTTCAACCCGGATGCTCGTATAGCTGTTAGGATGATCACAAGGAGAGATGAAGGTATAGAAAGTGTGTTTAATCGAAGGATACTACGAGCTTTTGAAAAAAGGAGATTCCCCACGCCTTTCTACCGTGTTGTACATGGTGAAGCGGATGGTCTTCCGGGATTGATAATCGATAGATACGATGATGGATTTGTAATCCAGGTGAGATGCAAGGGAATGGAATTAATGAAAGACTTGATCAGAAAGGTGCTCATTGAGAATTTCTCACCGTCATTCATATATGAGAGGAGCGATTTTGAAACAAGATCCGATGAAAATCTTGAAAGGAGAAATGGCCCTCTTTATGGAAAGACTCCTGAACGATTGATCCTGACAGAGCACGATATAGAATACGTTGTCGATGTTAAAAGAGGTCAAAAAACAGGTTTTTTTCTGGATCAAAGGATGAACAGATTTCTGGTGAGGAATACTGATGGTAAGAAGGCTCTTGACCTCTTCTGTTACACAGGGGGGTTTTCTTTGAATTTATCGAAGGCAGGTTTTGAGGTCACAGGAGTGGATCTATCTCAAGATGCTGTGGATACAGCCATGGAAAACGCCAAGAGGAATTCCTTGAAAGCTTCTTTCGAGAAAGCGGATGTCTTCGAGTTTTTAGAAAATTGTAGTGATCGTTTTGATGTTGTAGTTGCAGATCCTCCATCTCTCATAAAAAGAAAGGAAGAGAGGAAAAAGGGGATTGATTATTTTAAAAAACTGGTAAACGCTATATCCGAGCATCTAGAGGAGAATGGGATGATGGTACTTTGCTCGTGCGCTTACCAGATGGATATCAACTTGATGATAGAATCTATTAGGAAGGGAGTGGAGAGTAAGGGAAGAATCTGGAGAGTAGAGAAAATTACTTTTCAAGATGTGGATCATCCCTGGATAGCTCAGATTCCTGAATCTTTGTACCTCAAATGTGTGTGGGCAAGATACGAAAGGTGGTGATGCGGGTGAAGGTTCTGGGGTTGATCCTAGCGGGTGGAAGGGGAGAAGCCCTTTGGCCTCTAACCAAGGTACGGGCTAGTGCAGCGATTCCTATTTTCGGGAAATATAGAGCGATAGATTTCACCTTAAGTAACATGGTGAATTCCGGAATATACAAAGTGGGGGTTCTAACGCAGTATAATCCAAGGAGTCTTATGGATCACCTGGGATCCGGTAAGGAATGGGATCTTGATAGGAAACATGGAGGGTTGTTCATACTCCAACCATACGTCAGCTCTCAGGGGGAATTTTGGTATAGAGGCACCGCAGACGCTATATACCAGAATATGACACTTCTCAGAAGGGGAGAGGAAGATTTCGTCCTTATAGGATCTGGTGATCACATATACAAGATAGATTTCACTGATCTATACCAATATCACTTCAAAAAGGGCGCAGATGTCACCCTCATCGTGAAAAAGCTGGATGAGTCATACGATTTGACGAAGTACGGTATAGTGAGTGTGAACGAGAATATGAGGATTCTGGAAATAGAGGAAAAACCCGAGAAGCCAAAAGGAGATCTCGCTTTTCTGGGCATCTATTTCATCAACAAATACCTCCTCATGGATCTTCTTTATGCCAGTGTTCCTCAAAAAGGGTATGATTTACTGTTAGATGTAATCCTCCCCAATCTGGATAGGTTGAAAGTCTATGCGTACGTATTCGATGGTTATTGGAGAAATGTGAAGAAAGGTATAGATGAATATTACAGGATAAACATGGATATATTGAAGCAAGAAGTCAGAAGAGAACTTTTTTATGAAAAAGGTAAGGTTTTTACCAAATTAAAGGATCTCTCCCCTCCTAAACTGACAGGGACCGCTACAGTGTCCAACTCCTTGATATCCGATGGATGTATAATAGCGGGAAGTGTGAGGAATTCTGTTATCTTCAGGAACGTCAGAATAAAGGCTGGAGCGATCGTTGAAAATTCTGTCATAATGCAAGGATCGGTTATAGAGGAGGGAGCTGTCGTCAAAAACGCTATCTTGGATAAGGAGGTAGTGGTCAGGGAGGGAAGAGAAGTCATAGGGGAAAAAGAAATCCTCGTCTTGGAGAAAAGGAGCGTCGTGTGAGGTGATCTTATGAGAAAAGTGACGGCCATGATCCTTGCAGGCGGACAGGGAACAAGACTCGGTGTTTTGACGGAGAAGATAGCGAAACCAGCTGTGCCATTCGGTGGTAAATACAGGTTGATAGATTTCACATTGAGTAATTGTGTAAATTCCGGTATATACAAGATAGGCGTTCTCACACAATACAAACCCCACGTTTTAACGAAGCATATTGGTATAGGGAAACCATGGGATCTTGACAGAAAGGATGGTGGAGTTACCATTCTTCCTCCTTATGTTGGGAACGAAGAGTCAGAATGGTACAAGGGCACAGCGAATGCCGTTTATCAGAATCTGGAATTCATAGAGGAAAACGGGGCAGACTACGTTCTGATACTCTCCGGAGACCATGTCTACGCTATGGATTACAACGATCTTCTGGATTTTCATATCCTGAAGGGAGCTGATGGAACGATAGCCTGCATGGAGGTGCCGCTTGAGGAAGCCAGCAGATTCGGGATAATGGTTACGGATCTGGATGGAAGAATCGTGGAATTTCAGGAAAAACCAGAAAAGCCGAGGTCGAATCTGGCGTCACTGGGAATATACATTTTCAACTACGATTTTCTGAAAAAGATATTGGAAGAGGATGAGAGAAACGAGAAAAGTTCTCACGACTTTGGAAAGGATATCATCCCCAGAATTGTCAAGGAGACTTTGGGGAAACTTTACGCCTTCAAATTCGAGGGTTATTGGAAGGATGTTGGAACCATAAAGTCTTACTGGGAATCTAACCTAGAACTCACATCGCCGCTGCCTCCTCTGAATCTTCACGATCCAAACTGGAAATTCTTCACCCACACTGAGGAAATGCCCCCTTCCTACGTTTCACCAACGGCTGAGGTCATGAACTCTATAATAAGTGAAGGATGTGAAGTTTACGGTAAAGTGGAAAATTCCGTGCTCTTCCAGGGGGTCATCGTGGAGGAGGGATCACACATTGTCAACTCAATTGTAATGACTAGGACCTTCATAGGAAGGAATAGTTCTCTTGAGAATGCAGTTGTGGCTGAGAATGTGATTATAGGGAAAAACGTCAGAATAGGTGTGGGAGAGGATAGGAAGAACAAGTACGACCCAAAGGTGTACTCGGGACTCATAACAGTTATCGGGATGGACTCGGTTATACCAGACGATGTCACCATAGGGAAGAATTGCGTTATAGGAGTTGATGTTGATCCCAATGATTTTGAATCTCGCACCTTGGAATCGGGTGGGTACATCTTCCATAGGAGGTAATAGGGTTGGATCTCTACTTCATAAAACTTAGGGTGTCTTCTAAATTGACTGCAGAGGAAATTTTAGGTTATATGCTCGGTAAAATAGGAGAGCTCCCCGATTACGATTTCGTGGTCGTTCCCAGCAGGTATTCCAGGATGCTCAACATGGTGAGTTTGAAGGATGATTACAACACCTTCGTTGAGAACTTCAAAAGATTGAAGAAAAGAGTTGAGAAAGAGGCGGAGGAAGCTTCCTCTCTAACAAAGGAATTTCTGAATTATTTCCAGAGCCAGATATCCAGAAAATCCGGAAGACTTCTAGGAACGGAACTCGGAACAGCGGTTAGAGAAAGCGATATAGATGTTGTGAAGGTGATTTTGACGGAACTTCTCAGTGGCTGGTCCTCCAAAATTGAGATAGATGTCGAAGCCACAGCCATGTCACTTGAAGAATTCTCTGTTAGTAGCTTTCAGTCTCAAATAAGTGAGTTAGATGACGAACTCATCTTGAACGTCTTTCAAAGGCCAGATGTGAAAGATCTTCCTGAGATATTCCCTGTCATAGACCCAATAGATGGAAAATCCCTGGATGAATTCGATGTTGGGGATAACATATACTTCGTCGTTTTGAACTTGGGAAGTGAGGAGAATAAGAAAAAACTTCTGAACGATTTCCCGGATAGATTCGAGGGAAAAACGAGTAACATTCCGTTCCCAGGTACCTTAGTTTCAAAGGAGCTTGTGAAGAGCAGGAAAGGAGGGTATCATTACCTTATAAAAGTTGATTTTGGAAACGGTGTCCTTGGGAAGGCGTTGATACCGAAATCTCTGAAGATACTGAGTAGTGAGAAAAAGTACAAAGCCAAGATCACTGGTGAGAGTGAGGAAGAATGGCTGGGAAAGATAGGAGAGATTCTGGAAGAAACGGAGAAAGGGGCATCGAGTTTGAAAAAATTGAAAGAGTTGTCGGAACCTCCGCCAATTGTAAAGAGTTCAAAAATGGATTTTCTCATAGCCTTTCTCCTGACGCTTCTCTTCATAGGGGTTTTCCTGATAATATCTTATCTGTTCTTTGGATGAAAGGTAGTATATTTTTGGAAGCTTTGATCGCGATCTTCTTGGTTTCTCTAGCGTTTTTCATGGTAGCAGACTTCATCGTGAAGTCACTAAGTATCATTCATCTTTATGAGGAGAAAGAGGTAGCCAATAGGACTTTCGATACAATTTTCTACAGATACGTATATAACGTATATATTCCAAGGGAATATAATGGTTTTGGGGTGAACGTCACCAATGAAGGAAGAACACTGACGATTGTGTTGACAAAGGAAGGTAGAAAATACGAGAGAGTGTACGAGGTGTTATACGGTGAAATTGAGGGCATCTGTGGGGACTCTCTACATCCTGGGGATGAGTAAAGTAAAGATCGAAATGGAGACAGCTTATTTGATGCTTGATGGGGCGTGTATATACGACTGCCATTATTGTTCCCACGCTAGATCCTCCCATGCATCTTCCTCCCTGCTTTCGAGAGTCATATGGAAAGAGGTGGATTCATCCATCCTTAAATTAATAAACGATTCAGAAAAGATCAAAAGGGTGTGTCTTCAAGTTGTAAATTACCAAGGTAGCCATGATGATACCTTGAAGATAGCTGATCTTGTCAGGAAACCTCTTTCCATATCCACTCGCCCGATGAGTTTAGGCGAAATATTCGAATATTTTGAGAGAGGAGCCGATAGAGTTGGAATTTCCATAGATGTTGCAAATGAATCTCTTTTTCGAAAGATAAGAGGAGGGGACCTGAGAAGGCTTTTAAAATTGATTGAGCAGGCTGCTGAAAGATTCCCAGGAAGAATAACAACTCATTTGATAGTTGGACTGGGAGAGAGTGAAGAAGATCTGGTGAGAATTCTACAAGCAATGAAGGATTTAGGGGTTTTAACGGCACTTTTTGCTTTCACACCAGTGAAAGGAACGAAACTTCAGAATCATCCCCCTCCATCGGTCTCGAAGTACAGGAGGATCCAGATGGCAAGATACTACATATACAAAGGGATCGTAAGATACGAGGACATGAGGTTTGACGAGAATGGAAACATCAAAGATTTTGGAACAGATGCTCCGGTTCCTCTTTCTGCCTTTTTACCTGGAGGATGCCCTCATTGCACTCGTCCATTCTACACAGAAAGGCCCAGTCGTATCCATTACAATCTGCAACCTTGGGAGGTGAAAAGGTGAAGCTTTTTACTTTCAGAGGAGGGGTTCATCCACCGGAAAGGAAGGAACTCTCTAAGGATAGGGAAATCATTAGAGCTCCTCTTCCAGGCAGAGTATTTGTCTCCATGTCCAATCATGCGGGAGCTCCTGCAAAGCCGGTGGTCAAAGTTGGACAGGAGGTGAAAACAGGACAGGTCATAGGAGAACCCACCGCTTTCATATCTGCTTACGTCCATTCTCCAGTGACAGGGAAGGTTGTTGAGATAAAGAAGATGCTCCATCCCGTTGTTGGAAAACCCATAGATACCGTGGTTATAGAGAGAACCAGTGACGACGATTGGGAACTTCTTCCACATGGAGACTTTGAGAGGTTTTCCAAGGAAGAGCTTGTCGATATTGTAAAAAAAGCTGGTATCGTTGGACTGGGGGGTGCCATGTTTCCAACACACGTGAAACTTTCCCCTCCGCCTGAGAAGAAAATAGACACTCTGATAATAAACGGTGCCGAATGTGAACCCTATCTGACGATAGATCACAGACTCATGCTGGAAAGGGCGGAGGATATAGCACATGGTATATCGATAATGAAGAAAATATTGGATGTCAAAGAAGCCATCGTCGGGATAGAGAACAACAAAATCGATGCCATTGAGAATATGAAAAAAGTCCTGAAAGGAGTAGCTGAGGTTTACGCTTTGAAGACGAAATACCCCCAGGGTTCCGAAAAGCAGTTGATATACGCTATGACGGGAAGGAAGGTACCCTCTGGTGGTTTACCAATGGATGTCGGCGTTGTTGTTCAGAACGTTGGAACGGCCGTTGCCATAAAAGAAGCGGTGGTGGATGGGAAGCCCTTGGTCGAGAGAGGACTTACAGTCACGGGAGAAGGTGTGAATGAACCGAAGAATCTCATAGTCAGAATCGGTTCTACTGTCTCATGGATTCTGGAATTTTGTGGAGGGGTGAAGGAAGAGACCAACAGGATAATCCTTGGTGGGCCGATGATGGGAATAGCGATAAGGGATGTAAATACTCCTATCTTCAAGGGTACATCGGGGATAGTTGCCCTTCTACCTGAGAAACCTTTAGTTTCAAAACCGTGTATCAGGTGTTCAAGATGTGTTGAAGCGTGTCCAATGAACCTGCAACCTTACCTTCTTTATCTTCTGGCATTGAAGAAAAGATACGATGACGCTGTCAAAGAAGGCCTCATGGACTGTATAGAATGCGGTTCATGTGCTTTCATCTGCCCATCGAAGATCGAACATGTCAGATACATAAAGCTCGCGAAGAACGTTTACAGAGCCCTAAGGGGGGGTAAAAAATGAAGCTCATAACGGCGAATGCACCACATATAAGAAGTTCTGATAACGTCAGAGCAATAATGGTTGATGTTTTGATAGCTCTCATACCTGCTGTCATAGGAGCATCGGTTTTCTTTGGATGGTACGCTCTCTTCCTCTGCATTCTCGGTATGGTTGTAGGAGAGTTGATAGATTACATAATCATGAGATGGATAAGGGGAAGAAAAGATTTCGTACCGGATGGTAGCGGTGCAGTGACAGGAGTTTTACTCGCTTTGAACGTGAGTGCAAGACTCCCTGTGTGGATATTTCTGATCGGATTGATATTCGCGCTTGGAGTCGGGAAACATGTTTTCGGAGGGTTGGGTCAGAATATATTCAATCCCGCTCTTGTAGGAAGAGCTTTTCTCATGATATCCTTTCCAACCTATATGACGACTTGGATAGTACCAGGGGCTGGCTTTTTTAAATCACCTTGGGATGTTCAAACAGCCGCCACCCCCCTGATGATATTAAAGGAAGGAGGTCAGATGAATGTAACTTATTGGGACCTGTTCATCGGAAAAGTAGGAGGATCCCTGGGTGAAACGAGTGTTCTGCTCCTTTTGATAGGTTTTGTGTACCTTCTTTTGAGGAAGAGAATAAAAGTGATGATACCCATATCTTACATAGGGACAGTCTTTGTGATGACGGCGATATTCTACGCGATAAATCCGAAATTCGGTGACCCGATATTCCATATCTTAAGCGGGGGTCTTATGCTTGGAGCACTCTTCATGGCAACAGATATGGTAACGAGTCCCATAACGCGAAAAGGGCAACTAATCTTCGGTTTGGGATGCGGTGTTCTAACGGTGGTTATAAGACTCTTTGGAGCGTATCCTGAAGGAGTTTCTCTCTCCATTCTTTTCATGAATTCACTCGTTCCAATAATAGATTCCGTGACCAAGCCCCGGGTATTCGGGGAGGTGAAAAGATGAAAGATATTCTGAAGACTGGTGTAACGCTGATGCTCTTCACACTCGTGGCGGGGTTGGTTTTAGGACTTGTTTACGTAGGCGTTAAAGGAAGAATAGAAAAAGCTGATAGGGAGGCAAAATTGAGAGCAATAGAGTACGTACTCAAGGATCCTCTAACAGGGGATTATCTAGTGGGGGAATCCGAAATAGAGAAGGTAGTCAAGAAGACGGGAATAGAGAGTGTCGTTTTGGAGGAAACATCAAAGGGAATAGTATACGGCCCGGTATACGAGTTCAAAACGAAGAATGGAAAGATCGCTTTTGTCCTTTCCGGCGCTTCTCCTGGTTTTGGAGGTAACGTGGTAACTGTTGCATGCTTTCTGAAAGAAGATGGAGATTTTTCCCTGAATTCCATAAGGGTCATAGAGTACTCCCAGGAAACGCCAGGACTTGGGGCAAAGATAGCGGAGGAAGATATTCAAAAGAGATTCTTTCCAGTTCCATCAGCGGGCCTTAAAAGAGGGTTGAAAGTCGATAAGGATGCAGGTTCCCCACCAGGTTCTCCCAAGGAATTGAGGAAAAAGGGAATAATAAAGACCAGCGATGTCATGACAGGTGCCACGATAACACCAAGAGCTGTCGTCACAAGTATAAACTTGATGTACGAGTATCTGAAGAAGAAATTCGGGGAGGGATGAGGATGGCCAGTTCCCTGAAGGAATTCACAAAAGGCTTTATAAAGGAAAATCCAACTTATGTACAGGTTCTTGGAATGTGCCCCACACTTGCTGTTACAACGACAGCCATGAACGGCCTTGGAATGGGACTTGCGACCACAGCGGTCCTTTCAATGTCGAACGTCGTTATCTCTATCCTCAGAAAAGCGGTTCCTGAGAAAATAAGGATTCCCATATTCATTGTCGTCATAGCTACCTTCGTCACGATAGTCGATCTCCTTATGCACGGTTTCGCGTACGATCTATGGAAAACACTGGGACTTTTTATTCCTCTCATAGTTGTGAACTGTATCATTATGGGAAGAGCGGAATCTTTCGCCTCCAAAAATGGAGTTTGGATATCATTCCTTGATGGTCTTGGGATGGGGCTTGGTTTTACAGGATCTTTGGTTCTCCTCGGTAGTGTGAGAGAGCTCCTTGGAAATGGAACGATCTTTGGTATTGAAATCTGGGGAAAATCCTTCAACGTGTTCTTGATGATTCTTCCACCTGGAGCTTACATAACTCTTGGACTTCTAGCAGGGCTCTTCAGATTCATAGGGCTCAAGATGAAGAGGAAATGAGGAGGGATGAACGATGAAACTGTTTCTCATATTCTTCTCAGCTATTTTCGTTAACAACTTCGTTCTAGCAAGGTTCCTGGGGATATGCCCTTTCCTTGGTGTTTCAAGAAAAATGGATACCGCAGTCGGAATGGGGATAGCCGTAACGTTTGTTATGACTGTTTCCGCCGCAATAACCTGGTTTTTGGATAAACTGCTCGTCTCGTTAGGGATAGAATTTTTGAGAATCATCGTTTTTATACTCGTGATAGCCTCCTTCGTTCAGTTCGTGGAACTGTTCCTGAAAAAAAGTAGTCCAGGCCTTTATGAAGCTCTTGGAATATATCTTCCCCTTATAACCACTAACTGTGCTATATTGGGAATGGTCCTTCTGAATTCTCTGATGAAATTGAATTTTATAGAATCTGTGATACACGCTCTTGGTTCTGGCCTTGGATTCGCCTTGGCTCTTATAATATTCGCTGGTATCAGAGAAAAACTAGAGCTCTACGATATACCGAAACCCTTTGAGGGGGTAGGGCTTGCGTTGATAATAGCAGGGCTCCTTTCCATGGCTTTCATGGGATTTCAAGGTATGGTCAAGTTCTGAAGGAGGAGAGATCATGGTGGTTTTATATTCAACACTTCTCATGGCGATCCTCGGTTTCTCTTTTGGAGTATTTCTTGCTTACTCTGCGAGGAAATTCCAGGTTAAAGAGGATCCTAGAATAGAGATGATAGTCAAGGTTCTTCCCGGTGCAAACTGCGGAGCATGTGGTTTCCCGGGTTGCGAAAGTTATGCACGTGCCATAGTGAAACAGGGCGTTGAGATAGATAGATGTCTCCCAGGAAAGTCTCAAGGTGTCGCAGAGAAGATAAAGAAGATCCTGGAGGAATACTCCGATGAATCTTGAAGAGATCCTTGCTTTGAGACTTTTTGGTTCATTCACGGTCAAAGAGATAGAGCCTCATCTGGAAGAAGATCTTGGAGTTTTTTTGGAAAAGGCCAATCCCCTGAAAGTGAGAAAATTCAAGGAAAGATACGATGAGGAAGTTTTGAAGAGACAGGATGATCTCCTAAAGAAAACGAAAGCAAAGGTCATAACGTACTGGGATGAGGATTATCCTCCCCTTCTCAGGGAGATACCTGATCCTCCAGTTTTGCTCTTCGCTCTCGGAAACGAAAGTGTTTTGAAGGAGAGATCGCTTGCAGTGGTTGGAACGAGAAAAGCCAGCGGTTACGGTTTGAGCGTAACAAAAAGGTTCGTTAAAGTGCTTTCCAAGTATTTTGTCATAATCTCGGGGATGGCCTTTGGTATAGACTCGTGTGCCCACAATACGGTCTTAGAAGTCGGGGGGAGAACGGTCGCAATTTTGGGTAATGGTGTGGATATAATATATCCATCTTCCAATATAAAGTTATATGAGGAGATAATAAAGAACGGTTGTGTTGTGAGTGAATATCCACTGGGAACGAAACCGGCAAAGTTCAGATTTCCAGAAAGGAACAGATTGATAGCGGGTATGTCGATTGGTACCTTAGTAGTCGAAGCTGGTAGACAAAGTGGGGCCTTGATAACAGCAAGGTACTCAGCAGATTATGGAAGGGATGTCTTCGCGGTACCCGGTGATGTGGACGTGGAAAGAAGCGAAGGAACGAATTGGCTTATAAAGATGGGAGCATACCCTGTGACATCTCCCAGCGATATTCTGGGAATGTACGGTATCTCTGAGAGAAGGGAAAATGGGGAGAAAGATATATTGGTGTCTCTCATAAAAAAAGGGATAAACACACCAGATGAAATGGCCCAGAGATTGAACGTCTCCGTCGAACAAGTTCTTGTTGAACTCACAAGGTTGGAATTGGAAGGTGTCGTTGAAAGGTATGGAGGGGCCTACAGATTGATATGAACAGGTTTTCGATGAATTTTGTATAACTTGGGAACAAAGAGCGGTTCTTGATAGAATCTCGGTGTGGGGGAACGAAACACTGTTCCTCAAAGTGTTTTTTATTTTAATAAGGAGGTGAAAAGATGAGAAAACTTCTGATGATTCTCCTTGTGGTCGTGGCTTTCACCATCGGCTTTTCCAAGTTGAAGGTTGGATTCGTGTACGTTGGGCCAGTGGGTGATGCTGGCTGGACCTACGCTCATGATCAGGGGAGAGTCTATATTGAAAAGGTATTTGGTGACAAAATCGAAACCACTTACATTGAAAACGTTCCAGATGGGATGGAATCGTACAGAGTTATAGAGTCTCTTGCAAAAAGAGGTTACAAGGTAATATTCACAACGAGTTTTGGTTTTATGGATGCAACGCTCGAAGCCGCTAAGAAATACCCGAATACGATATTCCTGCATTGCTCGGGTTACAAGACTTACAAGAATATGAGCGCTTACTTTGGAAGGATGTATGAGCCAAGCTTTCTTGCTGGGATAGTTGCAGGTATGATGACAAAAAGCAACGTAATCGGATACGTTGCTCCTCATCCCATACCCGAGGTCATAAGGATAACCAATGCCTTCGCTCTTGGGGTTAAACTTGTGAATCCGAATGCGAAGATTCACGTTGTCTGGACGAATGCATGGTACGATCCAGCGACTGAGAAAGAAGCGGCTTTGAGTTTCATAGATCTTGGAGCAGATGTTATAGCACAGCAAACAGATTCCGCCGCTCCCGTGAAGGCAGCGGAAGAGAAGGGAGTTTACTCGATAGGTTACAACAGCGACATGAGAAAATTTGGCCCCAATTACAACCTGACATCGCCCATGTGGAACTGGGGAGTGTATTACGAGCGGGTTATAAAGGAAGTACTCAATGGAACGTGGAAATCTGAGAATTACTGGGGTGGTATGGTAGATGGAATCGTCAAACTCGCTCCTCTCTCCGACAAGGTGCCCGATAATGTGAAAAAGATAGTAAAAGTATTTGAAGAAGCCATTAAAAGAGGCGAGTTCCATCCATTCGAAGGACCCATATACGATCAGAGCGGAAATCTCAGGGTGAAACCCGGGGAAGTTCTCAGCGATGAGGAACTCCTCTCCATGAACTGGTTCGTTGACAACATAGTTGGTACCATTCCGAAAGGTGCAGAACACTGAAATTGGAGGGATGGGTATGAAGAAGATCTTTTTTGTTTTATTTCTAACTTTTGCCCTTTTGACTTTAGCAAAACCTTTGAAGATAGCTTTCATCTACGTTGGCCCCATAGGTGACGCTGGCTGGACCTACGCTCACGATCAGGGAAGGTTATACCTTGAAAAGGTCTTCGGTGATAAGGTCGTAACTTCTTATGTTGAGAGTGTTCCAGAAGGTATGGAAGCTTACAACACGATAAGGAGTTTTGCAAAAAGAGGGTATGATGTGATATTCACAACGAGTTTTGGTTATATGGATTCGACACTAATGGCAGCCAAGGAGTTTCCGAAGATCCATTTCTTCCATTGTTCAGGTTACAAAACCTACAAGAACATGACAGCTTACTTTGGAAGGATGTATCAGGCTAGGTTTTTGACAGGAATAGTTGCGGGTATGATGACAAAAAGCGACATTATAGGATACGTCGCAGCGCATCCGATTCCTGAAGTCATAAGAGGGATAAATGCTTTTGCACTCGGTGTTAAACTTGTAAATCCAAAAGCAAAAGTTCACGTTGTCTGGACCCACACATGGTACGACCCGGCAACTGAAAAGGAAGCTGCACTGAGTCTTCTAGATGCTGGAGCGGATATTATCGCACAGCATCAGGATTCTCCAGCCCCTGTTCAGGCAGCTCAGGATAGGGGAGCTTATGCTATTGGCTACAACAGCGATATGAGTAAATTCGCACCTAAGGCTCATCTTACAGCCCCTGTATGGAATTGGGGCGTTTACTATGCGAAGGTTATAAAGGAGATAATGAAAGGAACCTACAAACACGGATTCTATTGGGGGGGTATGGATGAAGGAATCGTGGATATAGCACCTTTTGGACCGATGGTTCCAGACAACGTTAAAAAGCTCGTTGAAGTTTTCAAAAAGGCCATAAAGGAAGGGTTCTTCGATCCATTTGAAGGCCCGATATACGATCAGGAGGGGAAACTGAGAGTCAAAGAGGGAGAGAAATTGTCAGATGAAGCCCTCCTCTCTATGGATTGGTTCGTTGACAACGTGGAAGGAACGATTCCAAAAGGTGGTGAATGAAGGAGGCTCCCGGCCTCCTTCTGTTTTTTAGGGGGGTAGCGTGATGGGACCTCTTCTTGTCATGAAAAATATTGTGAAGCGCTTCCCAGGAATCCTTGCTCTCAACAAAGTAAATTTCGATCTGTTCGAAGGGGAAGTTCATGCCCTTCTGGGAGAAAACGGGGCTGGCAAGACCACTCTTATGAACATTCTGTACGGTCTCTACAGGATGGATGAGGGAGAGATATTCTACAGAGGGGAAAAGGTGAAAATACACTCCCCATCTCAGGCTCTCGCTCTGGGTATAGGGATGGTTCAGCAGCATTTCACGTTGATTCCTTCTTTCACCGTTGCTGAAAATGTAATGCTCAGTACAAGGAGATTCGAAAGGAATATCAACGATGTGATCGATAGGATAAGGAAGATATCAGAAGAGTACGAGCTCAGGATAGATCCAAATGCGAGGATATGGCAGATGTCTGTTGGTGAAAGGCAGAGAGTGGAGATCTTGAAATTGCTTTACACGAACGCCAAAGTTGTCATACTCGATGAACCGACAGCCGTTCTAACTCCTCAGGAAACCAAGGCCTTGTTCAGAGCCATAAGACTCATGATTAAGAATGGAGCGGGTGTTGTGTTCATAAGTCACAAACTGAAGGAAGTTATGGAAATAAGCGACAGGGTGACGGTTCTGAAAAATGGTGAAATTGTTGGCACTCTGAAAAAGGGAGAATACAGTGAAAAGAAACTAGCACGAATGATGGTTGGAAGGAACGTTGTATTTCAGATAGAGAGAAAACCGGCAAATCCTAGAAGAGAAGTGCTAAGAGTTGAGAATGTGAGGGCGTTGAACGATAAAGGGTTCACAGCTTTAAATGGTATAAACTTGAAAGTCAGAGAAGGAGAGATTCTTGGTGTTGCGGGAGTTGCAGGAAACGGTCAGAGAGAATTAGCGGAAGTCATAACGGGTCTCAGGGAAGTTTCTTCTGGGCGAATCATCTTTTATGATGAGGATATAACAAGAGAAAGCGTTTCAAAGAGAATATCACTGGGCATATCCTATATCCCTCAGGACAGGAAGGAAATAGCAACCTGCCCAAATCTTTCGGTGGCGGAAAACCTCTTTCTAAAAGACAAAAAGAGAGTTTTCTGGTTTGACAGAAGGAAGATACTGGATACTGTTAAAACGCTGATAGAGAAATACTCCATCATCACGCCAGATCCTCTGAAACCGGTAAAACTCCTGTCCGGCGGAAACATTCAAAAAGTGGTTGTGGCAAGGGAATTCGAGCTTCATCCCAAACTCATAATCGCTGAACATCCAACAAGAGGGTTAGATGTAGCTTCCATGGAATTCGTTTACAGGAGTCTGTTAGAAGCCAGAGATAGAGGGGTCGCCATCCTACTCCTTGCTGGAGATCTGGACGAGATATTTACCCTATCTGATAGGGTCGTCGTGATATATGAAGGTAGAATCGTTGGTGAGGTAGAACCAGATCCCTCCAATCTCGAAAAGATCGGTTTGATGATGGCGGGTGTCGTCAATGTATAGAGTAAAGGTTGAGAAAAGGTTAGAAATTCCAAGATATTTTTCCGTGTTGATATCTTTGTTCTCGATAACTATATCGTTAATTCTCATGGGAATCACCATATGGGCCACTACTGGTAAATTCTCCAACACTCTGGAAGCTTACAAGGAAATGTTTTCATGGCCTTTCATACCTGAGTGCGGTCTATCTGACACCATTCAGAAGATGATACCCCTTATGCTAACAGGACTCGGTTTGACGATAGTTTTTCGCATGAGGATATGGAACATAGGTGCAGAAGGTCAGTTGTACCTTGGAGCCATGGCGACAACGTGGGGTGCCCTTTTCCTCTTGAAGGATTTTCAAAATCCTCTGGTTGTACCCATACTCCTGATCCTTGGAACCCTAGCTGGGGCATTCTGGGGGGCGATTCCCGGTGTTTTGAAAGCTTTTCTGAATTTGGATGAGATAGTAGCCACTCTCATGTTGAATTATATAGCCTATTACTGGGTGAACTACCTTATATACGGTCCGTGGAAGGATCCTCACGGTTACAACTTCCCATTAACTGCTATATTTCCTGAGCACACATGGCTTCCCAGCATAGGTGATACGGGTATTCACCTTGGTATATTCATAGCTTTTGGTATGGCTGTAATCGTGTACATCCTTATGAATAAAACGAGATGGGGTTTTGATTTGAAGGTCATAGGAGACAACGAAAAAGCGGCAAAATACGCTGGTATAAATACAAAAAAGAATATCATCTTTGCTATGATGTTGAGTGGTGCTCTGGCTGGACTTGCAGGGGCCATTCAGATGTTAGGAGTCCAACACAGACTTCAACACGGATTCTCACCTGGCTATGGATACACCGGAATAATAATAGCCTGGCTTTCGAGGTTGAATCCATGGGCTACCATTCTCGTTTCCTTTCTCTTCGGAGGACTGATAGTTGGAAGTGAACAACTCCAGATAATAATGAGGATTCCGATATCCTTGATAAACGTTCTTCAAGGGATAATACTGCTATCCTTGCTCGCTTCAGAAACCATCTTCAGATACAGAATAAGGATCGTGAAAAGGTAGGTGAAGGGGTGTGGAGATGTTCACAAGTGTGTTGGCAGCAGCTGTGAGATCCGGCACCCCCCTTCTTTTCGCAGCGCTTGGAGAGATACTGACCGAGAGAAGCGGGGTTTTGAATCTGGGACTTGAAGGTTTGATGCTCATAGGTGCCGTAACAGGATTTGTGGGAGCTTACACTTTTCACAACGTATATCTTGCTTTCCTTTTGGCCGTATTGGTAGGAGGAGCTTTCGCATTCATACATGCCTTCATGTCCATAACATTGAGGGTGAATCAGGTCGTGAGTGGCCTTGCTCTGACGATGCTTGGAATGGGAATCTCAGGGACTATAGGTAGAAGATACATAGGAGAAGTCATCCCAAGGTTCTCAGAGATCCCGCTTCCATACCTATCCAATATACCGATCATCGGGAAAGCTTTTTTTAACCACGATATACTGGTTTATCTCAGCTATATCCTTACGGTTTTCCTGTTTTATTTCATATTCAGAACCAAAGCCGGTATGACTTTAAGAGCGGTTGGTGAAGAACCATCGGCTGCAGATTCTCTGGGAATAAATGTTTTCCTTGTGAGGTACCTAGCTACTGTGATTGGAGGGGCGATCACTGCAGCTGGAGGGGCTTATCTTTCCCTTGCCTATACCTCGATGTGGATAGAAAACATGTCTGCTGGAAGAGGATGGATTGCGATCGCACTTGTGATATTCGCAGCCTGGGAACCATTCAAAGCGATGATAGGATCTTATCTCTTTGGAGGGGTGATGGCCATACAATTGAGACTCCAGGCAGGGGGAAAAGTCAATGTCTCTGCAAACCTTTTGATGATGCTTCCTTATGTGGTAACACTTCTTGCAATGGTGCTGTTCAGTTTCAGCAAGACCTTTAGACAGAAAATAGGAGCTCCCAGTGCCCTTGGAATTCCATACTCAAGGGAGGAAAAAACCTAGATCACGCCCTACCTATGTCCTCTCCTTTTCTCATAAGATCTAGGAGTTTTTTATACTCGTTTCTCGCTCTCTTCAGAATTATCGCTTCATTTTTCAATTTCTCCATCTCCCGTTTCAATATCTTTATTCTTTCCTCGTCTTTCTTTTTCAATTCTTGTATTCTACCTTTATCAACGAGTGTTTTTAGAATCTCTGCCCTCCTCTTCAACAAGTCGAGTAACTCTTCAAAATTTTTTTCTTCTATCGCCCTGTCTATTCTCTCCTCCAAATCATCGATTTCCAATTTCATCACCTTCCTTCAAAATAACAGGTGGATCGATTACCAGGCCTTCTTTTCCATTTTTTCGTCCTCTTAAAAGTACCAATTCAGCTTTTTTATTCCTCTTTCCATGAACGAGGCACAATCTTTTGGGCTCGAGTCTCTTCAACTTTAGCTTCACGATCCAGACTGTGAAGTTCACAGGGGACAGCACAAAAACGTACTGCCCACCGTTTTTGAGAAGGTAGAAAGTGGCTTCTACGAAATCATCTATCAACTCGTAACTACCGCTTCTCGTACTTTTTCTTATGCTCCTCGAACTTGGAACTCCCGCTATGTTGTGAGGAGGGTTTGAAACCAGCAGATCGAATTCCTCAGCGAGAAATAGCTTTTTCACGTACTTTACATCTTCTTTGACGAAGGAGACTTTCCCCTCCAATCCATTGAGATGAGCATTCTCTTTCGATAATATGTACAACTTCTCCTCTTTTTCTATACCGACAACTTCCACATTGTAGAGCTTGGCTAAAGCGATGGAAACAGTTCCCACGCCGGATCCGAGTTCTACAACTTTTTTAACATCTTTCGTTGGTTTCGAATACCATACAAGAAGGGAGGAAGCATGGGTGGGTCTGTGCTCGCCTGGTACATCCTTTAATATGAGGCCTTCAAGTATGCTCTCGTTGAAGGGATCAAGTCTGACCATCGCTGAGAATCTTCCTAACCATCTCATTCACCAGTTTTCCATCCGCCCTTCCTTTAACTTTCGGCATGATCACTTTCATGACTTTACCCAGATCCTTGGGAGAAGTTGCCTTCACCTCTTCTATCGTTTTCAGCACAAGTTCTTTTATCTCTTCTTCGCTCATACGTTCTGGAAGATAAGATTCTATGATTTTCAATTCTTCCTCTTCTGCCCTCACCAGATCTTCCCTACCAGCTTTTCTATACTCTTCAATAGCTTCTTTCCTTCTTTTAGCTTCTTTCGTCAAAACAGTGATCATACCATCATCGTCTATCTCTTTTGTATTCTCAACTTCCCAATTTTTGATGGAAGCGATCACCATTCTGAGAGTTCTGACCTTAACTTCGTTTCTTTCCTTCATAGCTTTCTTTAAATCGTTCATTATCCTCTCCTTGAGAGCCATTCATATCCCTCCTCACAATTTCAACTTCTTTGACATTCTTTCAAGCTCTGAGACCTCTTCTCTTATCTTTTCCAAAGATGAGACCATCTCTTCCACACCCGCGTTGGTCTCTTGAGAAACAGCTGCAAGGCTTTCTGATAGACCTTGAAGCTTCATTATACCTTCTGTTAAAGAGTCTATAACTTGGAGGATATTTTTCATGGCGGATCTAGCAGACGCCACTTCTTCTTCTATGCTACGAGACATTTCAAACACCTTAGATATCTTCTCCTGTACTAATCTGATAGTCTTCTTGGAGATCTTTGCGGTTTCCTTCGCATCGCTCGCTATCTTGGCAATGTGATCAGCTATTTTCATTATACCTTCTCTATCGATATTCTCTTTTGAACTCTCTATTGAAGCGTTTATGGCGAGAATAGAAATAACATCGGAGAGATCCGTTATCTTTTCGTTCAATTCGTTCAGCGAATCCATGAGTTCAACCGTTTCCTTTATTATATCGTTAGCCCTTTCAACGTGTTCTAAGAATGAGTTCATCAGATCTAGACTGTGATTCACTTCTGTTTTCCCTTCTTCTGCGGAAGCTGCGAAGTTTTGTACGAGTTCGCTGAGATTCGAGGAACTCAGGGCAGTGTTTTCAGCTGCTTTCTGTATCTCCGAAGACGACACGAAAAGGTTGGACAGAGCGGTGGCGACAGATTTCGTGAAGTTCGCTATACTCTCTGTTTGAAACTGTATCTTGTTGACACCCATGCTTGAGATAAGATAAGCTCCTATCAGAGTGACGACTAAGGATATCGGAAGTATTATGACAAGAAAGAAATTCTTTATTTTTTTGAGTGATGAAAAAACTGTATCTTCAAGTATCGCATTCGCGAGGAATATCTCTTTATCCGATTTGAAGGGAAGATCTATTTTATCAAAAAACACGAATATGCTCTCTCCCCCGTAATCGTATCTGTACCATCCCTTCCTCTCCTTCATGATGTGGTCGAAGAGATCTTCAAGGTCTACATCTCTTAGATTCATTCCCACTCTCTCTTTGAAGGTGTGATAGAGGGTGAAACCATCGGAACTGACTATGTAGTAATATCCATGTCTTGGTTTTGCTATCATCGCGTCAACGAATTTGACGAAATCTATGGTAACGTCGTACTTCATATCGTTAACTATACCGAATATCCTAGCCGTTATTGTCTCTTCCTCTTTTGAAAACTCTATCTCCGGTTCGACTGTACTTCCATACCCAGGTATCTCTAGAATGCTGGAATTGATAACCCACTCTGGCTTGGTTTTCGCTGTTGCAACTATTAAAACACTTTCCAAAGCTCTTTCCAGAGCTTTCGAGGATATCTCGACTGTGCTTTGGAGGTGGGAGAGAGTCTCATCCCTCACATCTCTGGCGAACGTGTTATATATGAAATAAAAACTCACAAGTGATATCAAACCAAAGATCAACAATATGAAGAGAGTGTACCTGATCTTGAAAGACATCATGTTCTCCCCTTTCTATACAGTTCTACCCTGTTCTTCCCCAGTCTCTTTGCAATGTATAAGGCTTTATCAGCGTCTTTAACCATTTCCATAGCCGTTCTATAAGGTTTCAAATCCGTTCCTGTGATGCCAATACTTATGGTTATGCGCAAACCCTCAGCTATTTCGTGCCAATCGTATTCTTCCACCGCTTTTCTGAATGTTTCACAACGTTTCAAAGTGTCTGATGAATCTGTATCCTCCATCAAAACGGAGAACTCTTCCCCCCCATACCTCGCTATCACATTTTTATCTTCATCGAATACATTCCTCATGATCCTGGAAATCTCTTTCAGAACCTCGTTCCCAACGGGATGACCGTACGAATCGTTCACTCTCTTGAAATCATCTATGTCCATGATGGCGAGGGATAAAAACGTTTTTTTCTTTTTGTAAGAATTGAAGGTACTCATCAGTCGATCCATGAACGACCTGTAATTCCTCAAGAGCGTGAGCTCATCGTACTCAGCCATGCTCCTGTATGAGGAAACCAGGTTCAGAAGCTTCACGAAAGCTGTCAGGCTTTCCGTTATGGTTTTTAAAGATTCTTTTTCTATTCTATCAAGACTTCTCGATAGAACCCCTAGGATACCCAGTTCTTCCTTCTGAGACTTTATAAGAAAGAAATCCCAAACAAGATCTTCTGGTATGCTTGTGTCAAGGTGAGATGTGGTGTTTTTTATGTACCATCTTTTAGGGTAATGAGGTCTTTCCATATGGGATATCAAAAGTTTTTTCAGGTCCTCAGTACATATACCGTATTTACCATCACTGGCAACGTATATTCTACCTGCATCCACACCGACTATCATCACACCGACTATCTCCGAATGGGTAACTTGAAGAACAAGGTCCGTGATTCTCCATCCAACGTAATCCTCATCGTTTATATACTCAACTAAAGACATTATCTCACTCTTCAGAGTTTCCTGAAGAAAAAGATGATCTAGGATCTCCGGTATATCCAAGTTGGTGTCTACAATATCTTTGGGTAGTTTTTCAGGATCTGATCTGAAATCTAGGTTGCTGAGAATCTCCGCAATTTCTTTAAGAATGTCCTCGCCATTCTTATCCTTACTTATGAAATAGTCTGCTCCAGATTTTGCTGCCCAAAATTTGCTGAAGGGTTCATTAGAAGCAGTCATAATCAATATCCCAGATTTCTCAAAAGCCTCGAGTTTTCTCAGGAGCCTGCACAGTTGAAATCCTCTTATGCCTGGAATGATGACATCCAGGATGAAAACATCAGGTACAAACGAAAACGCTTTATTCAACCCCTCCACACCATCTTTAGCGGTCTCGACGATATACCCCATTTTCTGGAGAGATCTTTCCAAAAATTTTCTCCAAAGATCACTATCCTCAACTATGAGGACTTTCTTCAAAAATCACACCTCCGAGTTACACTTCCAGATCCTTTGGCGAAATAACTGGTATGGGAATGGGCCAAACATTCTTTACGAAGTATTTTACTCCTTTTATCCCCACGGATTCCATTGAAACGGGAACCTCTCTGATGCCCAAAATTTCATCAACTGCTATTGCTTCTTTAAATTTTGTGAGAACCAGATAATTGAAATCCCCTTCTCCTATATCTACAACTTCGTAGACTCTTTTTTCTTCCATAAGAAAATCTCTAACTCTTTCATCCCTTTTTATTGTGGCTTCAACATCTTCCAAATTCAAACCGAATATGGCACCTTTCCTCCTCAATATGAGAACTTTTTTAAGGATTCTCTTTATTGGAAAGTAGAAATGGAAAGAAACACCCTTACCAGGCCTGTTCGTCAGAAAGATCTCGCCACCTTTTTGATCAACAAACTCTTTAACAGCGTACAATCCCATTCCCCTTCCAGAGACTTCGTCTGCTGTTTCAGAAGTTGTAAATCCTGGTGAAAATATGGCATCTTCAGGTCTGCCCTTTATCCCCAATTCCTTCATCTTTTTCTCAATTTCTTTCATATCCATTCCTTTTCCATCATCTTCCACTATGACATGTATTCTATCCCCTTCCATCCAACTCTTTATGGTTATCCTTCCGACCTCTCGTTTACCCGCCCTTTTTCTATCTTCAGGTGATTCTATTCCATGAGCCACAGCGTTTCTAACGAGGTGCACGAGTATATTTTTCAGAGAATTAGCGTCCTCCCTTTCTATCCTGACTCCTCCGACATCTAGAACTACCTCCACCTTCTTTCTCCGTCTTTCGGCATCCACTTTTATCATGGTTCCAAAACCCTTCAGAACTTTTTCAAGGTCGATGTACTGAATTTCTTCAAAAATTTTTATGAGTTGATTCTTCAGGAGTCTAAGTTCGCGTAAAGCTTCTTCCTTCTCCTCATCTTGAAGCCTGATCTCGATTACACCCAGCTTCATTATCAAATTCTCCAGAAATTCTTCGGCTCCCTCCATCCTTTCGGATTTTCTCTTCTCTTCGACTTCTTCACCCTCCAATATTTTTCTCACATGATCCAAGCTCTTGTAGTCTATTTCTCCTTTTATACCTTCGAGGAAATCTATCACTCTCAAAATTCTGTATAGTGTCTCGTAAGATACCTTTCCCTCTTTCTGCATGTTCCTGAAGATATCTTCGAGCTCATGAAAGATTTTTTGAAGTTTTTCAAAACCGAGGAGGGCGGAGGAACCTTTAAGGGTGTGAAAGGCTCTAAGAGCCGTGGTTATGGCTTCTGGATCAACCTTCCTCAGGAGTTTTTCAATCGATTCTCTGGCTTCCTCCAGGAATCTGCCCTTTTCCTCTTCGAACAGGTTTTCAAATTCCAGCCTTCTTCACTCCTTCTAAATTGAGAAAAGGTATCTTTCGTTGACCTACAGCAGCCCACTTCTCCTTTCCTTCAATGTTCAATACCGCTCCTTTTAACCTCTCGACTTTCGTACAGAGCAATCCCATATCCTCTAGTATCACAATCCATTTTCCTTCACTGCCAAAGACAGGGATGACCTTATTCTCGTACGTGACAAAACCTCTTATTTTCCCAAGCTTGAACTCGTTCATCCTCTTGGTAATCCCTTTGACCATACCTTGCCTCACAACCCATTCTTTCCCTTCATAGTTCAGAAGAATCAAGCTTTCTCCTTCTAAATCGGATGTGGTGACGTCTTTAACACCTTGAACTTCAAACACTATGTTCATATCCTCACTTCTGGAATGCATTCTCTGAAGATCTATGAGAAAAACGATCCCTTCACTGGTTTCGAACGCTTTATCTACGAAATCGACGATACCCTTTGTCTTCATTTCCTTTGTGGGTTTGAGAAATCCTACGATTCTCGTGACTCCCACAGCAACTCTCTCTGTAACGATCATATATTTGACTTTAATCTTCCCTTTCAAAATCCCAGAAGGGACCACTAACGGGATGAAGGTATCACCGGTTTTTATTCCAAGAACACCGGAATTTTCCAAAATATCCTTCGATACGAATTCAACTTTCTTCACTTTTTCCCTTTCAATACCTATTAGTACTTCTTCTTCACCATCGGAAACAGATGATACCAGCATCTCACGAATCATTCTGGATCACCATTCCTTGAATGGTATGAAAGTCCCATGATGTGATTATAAGGGAGAGCGATATATCCTGGTTGCTTCTCTTATGTTCGGAGAATGAAAGTAGGAAGGAAAGGGCTCAAAAGAAGAATTTCTCATTTCATCTATCCTCCCAGACATCCATCTTCTTTTTTATCTCCTTTATCTTTTTCTTTATTTCGTTGGCTTTTCTGTAATCCTCCCTTATCACAGCACTCTTCAGTTCTCTCTCCAGAATGAAAAGTTCTCTTTTCACCATTTCATTCATCTTTTCTCTCTCATCGAACTCACCGAATAGTAATTCGATCATTAGGATAGGAGTTTTGATGAATATCTCCGATGATCCTCTAACAGGCGAGAAGGAAGAATCGAGGAAACTGTCTTGAACGTATCTGGAATGAGCTGCCAATAATTTCACACCTTCTTTCTGAAGTTCCTGACTCTCTTTGGTTAAAATTTCCTTGATACATTCTTCACACAGAGAGATGACCCTTGTCATGCCATCGAAATCCACCTTGTAAAAATTTTTGATCTCCCTACCACACTTTGAACACTTCATCTTATCACCTCAAGAGGTATTGTAAAGGCTCATGGCTTTGTCTATACCATCTTTCAGTATAACTTCGAATGCCTCGATCGCTTTGCTCAATACAGAAAAGATCGTTTCCAGCTCATCATCAGTGAATTCTGAGAGAACGTAATCAGCAGTACTGATGGTGAACGGCTTTGGCCCTATTCCTATCCTCATCCTGGGTATATCCCGCGTTCCCAAGGCGTTTATTATCGATTTCATACCGTTGTGACCACCATCTGATCCTCTCTTCTTTATCCTTAAACTTCCCAAGGGGATACTGATATCATCGTACACAACGATTATATCACTCACTTTTTCCACATTGAAAGAGTACAGAACTTCAGGGAAGATTTCACCACTCAAATTCATATAAGTCATTGGTTTTACCAGAAAAACCCTTTTTCCTATCACTTTTACTTCGTTCCATAGATAGTTCCTGTTACTTCTCCATTCATCACATTCCAAAACATTGCACAATCTATCCAAAAACATGAAACCCACGTTATGCCTTGTTAAGGCATAACGTGGTCCCGGATTTCCAAGACCTATAACCAGGCGCATTTTACTCTGTCTCTTCTTCCTCTTCCTTCTTTCCTTTCTTTATAACTTCAGGTTCTTCAACTTCTTCCTCCTCTACAACCTCTTCTTCCTCGGCCACTTCAAGCCCTTTGGGGATCAGGATAGTGACAACAGGTTCTTCAGGTTCCAAAAGAGGTTTCACACCCTCAGGGAGCTTCATATCCCTCACATGCAGTGACTCTCCAAGATCTAGAGATGAAACATCGAGCTCTATGTACTCAGGTATCTTATCAGGTTCCGTCTCCACAGGTATCTCTTCATACAGAACCTCAAGGATTCCTCCTCTTTCGACACCTATGGCCTTTCCTTCGACCTTTACAGGAACGTTTATTCTCATCGTGTGACCTCTTACAGGCTCATAAAAATCCACATGAACGACTTCGTCCGTGACTTTATCTCTTTGGATCATCTTCATGAAGACTTTCTTTTTGTATATCTCCTTCCCATCTTCTTTTATTACCAATTCGAGAGGAGTAGTCTCAGTTATGTGATGGAATATTTTTTCAAACTGGACTTTCTTTACGGATATAGGTATGGGTTCTGTTCCAGGTCCATAAACGATACCAGGGAGGTATCCTTCCTTTCTCAATCTTTTCACTCTTCTTTTTCCTTTCTCTTTTCTCAAAATCGCTTCTATTCTGACTGTCATTCGTTGATCCCTCCTGTCCTCATCTGAAAAGTATGCTTATTGAAAGATTCTTTCTGATTCTCATGATGGCTTCTCCCAGAAGGGGAGCAATGCTCAATACCCTTATTTTATCAGGAAGATCTTTGTGATATATCGTATCGGTTATATAAACCTTTTCTATAGGAGAATTCTCTATACGTTCCAGAGCACCATCAGAAAATATCCCGTGCGTTGCACATGCTATGATTCTTTTCGCTCCTATCCTTTTCAAAGCTTCAGCTCCCTGGACCAGGGATCCAGCAGTGTCTATTATATCATCGAAGAGTATCGCCACCTTTCCTTTGACATCTCCTATGACGTTCACAACCTCGGCCACGTTATCCTTTGGCCTTCTTTTATCCAATATCGCAAGAGAAGTCGAAAGTTTCTCCGCCATCCTCCTGGCTCTTCTCACCCCTCCAACATCTGGAGACACGATCACGATATCCTCATCCTTCAGATCTTCACAGTTTCTCAGAGCCTTCACAAAGACCGGAAAACTCCATAGATTGTCCACAGGTATATCGAAGAATCCCTGGATTTGCTCCGCGTGGAGATCCACTGTCAGAATTCTGGTTGCTCCAGCCACCGTTAGAAGATTCGCCACCAGTTTCGCACTTATTGGATCTCTTCCCCTCGCTTTTCTATCCTGTCTTGCGTAGCCATAATATGGTATCACAACTGCCACAGTATTTGCTGACGCTCTTTTGAAGGCATCTATAAGAATGAGTAACTCCATCAGATTCTCGTTAACAGGAGGAGAGGTGGATTGGATTATGAAAACATCGTGCCCTCTCACCGTCTCGTTTATTCTGACGTTTATCTCCCCATCGGCGAATCTTCCAACATCACAATCTCCAAGCTCTATTCCCACATGCTTCGCCACTTTCTCAGCGAGGGCTCTGTTGGAATTCCCCGAGAATATTTTCAACTCGTTTTTGGAAAAAGGCATGAATCACTCCTCCCCTCCAGGATTCTTTCTCAAAACCCATCCTTCCTTATTCACCTGTCTTGCCCTTCCAAGAGCCAGAGAATAAGGTGGAACGTCTTCAGTGATGACTGATCCTGCTCCCACAAGAGATTTCTTTCCAACCCTCACAGGTGCGACTAGTGCTGTATTACTCCCTATGAAGGCGCTATCTTCAATGAAGGTGGGATTCTTCCTCTTCCCATCGTAATTGCACGTTATCGTCCCTGCTCCCACGTTCACATCCTTCCCGATGAACGTATCTCCTATGTAAGTCAGATGCTGCGCTTTGCTGTTTTCACCCACTGTACTTTTTTTCACCTCGACGAAGTTTCCTATCTTCACATGCCGTTTCAGAACGGTCCCTTTTCTCAATCTCGCAAAAGGCCCAACCGTAACATCACTTTCCATGAAAGCACCCATACACTCCGACCTCACAATTCTTACCCTATCACCGATCTTACAATCTATCAACCTTGTCATAGGACCTATCTCGCAGTCTTCACCTATCTCCGTGTGACCTTCTATGAAAGTGAAGGGATATATGATGGTATCTTTCCCAATCTTGACCGTATATTGTATGAAAGTGGTGTTCGGATCCAGGATGGTTACACCACTCTCCAGCAATTCCTCTATCTTCTCCCGTCTCAAATATTCTTCCAACTTTATCAGATCTTTTCTCGTATTCACTCCTATCACTTCATAAGCATTCTCTATGACCACCGTTTCCACATTCTGAAGCATTCTGACTCCGTCTGTCAGGTAGTACTCTCCCTGAGCGTTTTCGTTCTTTATTCTTGGCAGGATTTCAAGAAGGGCCCGACCTTTGAATATATATATTCCAGTGTTGATCTCCTTGATCTTTCTGATTTCATCATCTGCATCTGCATCTTCAATTATTGTGATTTTCCCATTTTTTCTAACAATCCTTCCGTATCCTCTGGGATCGTCGAAAATGGCGGTGAGAACGATAACATCACTGTCACTGCTTCTATGCTTTTCCAGCATCTTCTGTATCGTCTCCTTTCTTATGAGGGGAACATCCCCATAAAGTATGAGGATGTCTTCATCTTCATCTATGAAATCTTTTGCACACATCACAGCGTGAGCAGTTCCCAAAGGTTCCTTCTGATAGAAGACTTTCACCCAAGATGGGAGTATCTTCTTGACCTCATCGCCTCTGTATCCCAATACGATACCGATATCTCTCGACACCTCCTTTGCTGTATCTATGACCCAACTCAAGATCGGTTTCCCAGAGAGTTTATGCACAACCTTGGGATATTTGGATTTCATCCTCTTTCCTATACCAGCTGCCAGTATGAGAGTTTTCATAACCTTCCCTCCGTTCTAACAAATTCCGTATCATATTATATCTTCAAGACTTTGTAGAATATCATAAGGCCTATTCCTGAAATTACCAGTCCTGCTACTTGGTATATCGTTGGAGTTTCCTTCAAAAGGATAACGGACCAGAGAACACCCAAGACAGGTTCACCCACAAGAGCCATGGAGACACTTCCTGTTTTGAAAAATCTCAACGAGTTGGTGATCAGGGAATATCCCAAAAATGAGCATCCAAAACCCAGAAAGATCGTGATCCAGAGATTTCGAAAATCCAGTGATTCCACAGTTTTTGAAGCTATACTGAAAATCAAAAGGAGGATCAAGGAGATCATGTAAACTCTCGCGTTGAATAGAATAGCCCCCATTCTTGGTACCAGTTTTCTCGCTATGAGGGTGAAGAAACTCACGAATATGCTACCTAGAACCGATAAGAAATCACCCAACCCTAATTTTTTCGAGATTGAGAGATCGGATATGTTCATCATCAAAATACCAGAGAAAACAATCAATATGGCTAATATTTCCTTTCTGTCGAGGACTTCTCCAAAGATGAAAAAAGCCAGCAGGCTCGTGACTACAGGCTGTAACATCAAAGGTATCACAGCTCCTGCGACGGTTGTGTATCTGAAGGAGGATATCCAAAGGAGGAAGTGCATACCGAGAAAAAAACCTGCAGATAAAATTGTGAGGAATTCTCTTAAACCGCTGAAATGAAAGAGCTTTTTCCATGAGAAAGCGAAAAATAGTATTTCTGCAAGCAGGACTCTGTATAGAGCAAGCGAGTTAGGTGAAATGGTGCTGAGTTTTACCATGATCCCTGAGAAGGAGACGATGAAAACACCGAGGAAAAGGTGTAGTTTCCTCAACTCCATCTCTTCACTTCGAACTCCCATTCATCCATTTCTCCCCTGAGTAGCTTTTCCTTTTCCTCAACGTTCAAATTCTCTTCTTCTGTGAAAACACGAATCCTAGGATCGTAATCTTCGAAGGAAAAACTAATCAGCGGAGAGAAAACATCGCTTAATGCCTCCAAAAACAGATCAATGCCTGATACTATCTGTTCCATGGTGTAACCCTTCATTTTGAGTGTTTCTACGACTTTTTTGAAAAAATCCATGAGCTCTTCATCCTGGTTTTCTTCGAACATTTCCAGTATCTCTTCCATGATCTCTTCCAATGTCATCCCTCCCTGAGCATTTTAGAAAAATCCAAAGCGTTTGTCACAGCCGATCCCTTGTGGCAGTTGTTGAAGAACACGAAAACTTCTTCCACCTCTTTCATTGATTTTTTGACATCCCCTGCAAATTTTTCTAATTCTTCCTTGCTATAGAGATAATCGTATCTTTCCCCACCCTCTGCTTCAAACCATCTCTTGTTTCTACCATGGAACCTGTAATATGCTTTGGCAGTCGTGTGATACGGATAATACGGAAAGAGATCACCTATTGGTGGTTCATCCACCGTCACATAAGTGATACTTCTTTCTTTCATGAATTCAAAGACCTCTTCTCTTAACCATGACCTGTGTCTGTACTCCACGGCTATATCCAGATCTTTGAAGTGATCCTGTATCATCTCTATATATTCGACATTCTTTCGCGAGAACTTGAAAGAATATGGAAATTGAGCTAGCAGTAGTTTTAACCGTCCTTCATCTCTCATGGGTTGAATCGCTCTCAAAAAATCGTTTGCACAGTCTTCTATATCCCCATCTCTCCACGCCTCGTGTGTTATTTTGCCCGGCAGTTTAACCACGAAATAAAAATCTATAGGAGTTTTTCTGAGCATAGAAACGATACTCTTGGTGGTTGGAAGAGTGTAATAAGTGAAGTTCAACTCCACAGCGTTGAATTTCCAGACGGCCCAGTAATATTTCAACATTTGGGAAGATTTTATATTCTCAGGATAAACTTTTCCAACCCAATCATCAAAAGAGAAGCCACTCGTCCCAATGTACAACATTTTTTCACCTCACAACAAGCACAATGGTATGATATCATATACAAAACGACCTATTATCAATCGAATTGGAAATGAGGTAATAGAAATGAATTTTGAAGATTTGATACGTGAATTAGGTGGGGAGGTTTTGAATCTTGGAGAGCCAGTGAAAACGGTTGAGCAAGCAGTTAGAGCTTCTGGGGTCCCCAGAAGAAAGATCGTTAAGTCCATCGTTCTGATAGGTAAAAAAACGCCATTACTCGTTATCGTGGATGGAGAAGCTAAAGTGAGTTTCAAAAAACTCAAGGAGATGTTCGGAAAGGTCAGAATGGCAAAACCTGAGGAGGTTCAAAAACTTACAGGTTATGAGATAGGGTCGGTTCCTCCTGTTGGAGTTAATATAAAAACCATTGTCGATAAAAGGGTGATGGAGAACGATTACGTTCTGGGAGGTGGAGGAAGTATTGACAGATTGATAAAGATAGATCCAAAAAGGATAGTTGAGCACCAGAAAGCAGAAATTTTAGATATCATCGAGTGAATCCCTCACTGCATATAAGTATCAGCCTCTCAAAATTGATGTATGTCCCCTTGAGTTGGAAAGTCACCGGAAGGATTATTACATCGTAAATTAAAGCTTTCCAATTCTGGTCGGAGCATCCGGAAAAAAGAGCAATTCTATTTTTCAATCAAAGTATTTAACCTCTATCCAGATGTTCTTCCCATCATCTCTTCTCACCGGAAAATCGATCCT
>Ga0190304_1000172_pt1 | contig 30045 bp, 27 predicted proteins | sample 48700712_MG_FD_161670 | JGI IMG/M metagenome (GOLD analysis project Ga0190304, IMG submission 161670) | Hydrothermal vent sediment bacterial communities from Southern Trench, Guaymas Basin, Mexico - 4870-07-1--2_MG | ecosystem: Environmental > Aquatic > Marine > Hydrothermal vents > Sediment ...
TGAAAGGGAGGGCACCAGCAGGGAGACCCACTGGTGACGGATAGTGCCACAGAAAACAGACCGCCCTGATTTGCAGGGTAAGGGTGAAAGGGTGGGGTAAGAGCCCACCGCTCTTCCTGGTAACAGGAGAGGCACGGTAAACCCCGGCCGGTGCAAGGCCAAGCAGTCCCGATGGAGTGGCTCCGCTCCGAACCCTGATAGGTTAAGGGACGGGTGGGCTGCATAGAGCAATGACCACATAAACAGAATCCGGCTTATCCCTGCCCTTTTTATATTGACTTAATCGGGTTTTATTGCATAATTAAAATTATGGATTGGGTTTATATAGAAGACATAGATAAATATGAGGGAAAGGATGTAGAACTCCGCGGTTGGGTTTTCAATTTCAGGCGGAAGGGTAAATTATTGTTCATAATCTTGAGGGATGGAACAGGGATTGTTCAGTGTGTTGTGTTCAAGGGTGATGTGGGGGAGGAGCAGTTTGAGAAGGCAAAGAGGCTAACACAGGAATCATCGGTTATCATAAGAGGTTCTGTTAAAAAGGATGACAGGGCACCAGGGGGATATGAGGTATCTGTTAAGGAGATAGAGCCTGTTTTTATAACGAAGGATTATCCCATAACAAAGAAGGAACATGGTGTAGCCTTCCTTATGGAACATAGACACCTCTGGATCCGTTCAAGGAGACAGAATGCCATCCTGAGGATAAGGAGCGAGGTTATACAGGCAATAAGGGATTTCCTGTACAAAAGAAAGTTCACACTTGTTGATTCCCCTATATTTACACCATCTGCATGTGAAGGAACAACGACACTCTTTGAGGTGGATTACTTTGGGGAGCCTGCATACCTTACTCAGAGTGGCCAGCTTTATCAGGAGGCAGCAGCACTTGCATTTGGTAAGGCATACTGTTTTGGTCCAGCATTCAGGGCGGAAAAATCAAAAACCAGAAGGCATCTCACAGAGTTCTGGCAGGTAGAACCTGAGATTGCGTTTGCACATCTTGATGATGCTATGAAACTTGCTGAAGAGATGCTTGTTTATATCATTGAAAGGGTGCTTGAGAGAAGAAAAATTGAACTTGATAGGCTGGAGAGGGATACTAAGATACTTGAATCAGTGAAGACGCCGTTCCCCAGGATTTCCTATACAGATGCAGTGAAGAGGATAAACGAACTTGGTGAGAGCCTTGAATGGGGTGAGGACTTTGGGGCTCCTCATGAAACAGCCCTTGCAAATTCCTTTGATTCTCCTTTCATTGTTCACAGATTCCCTGCACAGGTTAAGGCCTTTTATATGAGAAGAGACCCTGAGGATGAAAGACTCTCCCTTTCCTTTGACATGCTTGCTCCTGAAGGGTATGGTGAGATTGTGGGTGGTGGAGAGAGGGAGTATGACCTTGAAATTCTGCTTAAAAGGATAAAGGAACATAACCTGCCTGAGGAGGCCTTCCAGTGGTATCTGGATTTGAGGAGATATGGAAGTGTTCCCCATAGTGGTTTTGGGCTTGGGATAGAGAGAACCATTGCCTGGATTTGTAAACTACCCCATATAAGGGAAACAATCCCATTCCCCAGAATGCTTGATACTGTTTATCCATAACACAGGAGGGAAAGATGATTTACTTCCTTTTTCTTTTTTCACAGGTACAGGGTGTTACTGCTGTTACAATAGTAAACAATGCTTCAGGTGTTAATCTTTATTTTCTTGATGAGGGATTTCTTGATGTTGCAAGGGGTTCGGGGATAAAGGGTGCTTCCATTAACCCTGCAGCGCTTGGTAAATCCAGTGGTCTATGTTTTTACCTGGGTATAGGAGGGACAAGGAGAAATTATGTGAATTCCAGTTATACAATAGACCCTGGTGAATTCTCTGATTCCATTGTGATTCCACTTTCTCTTGGATATGAGGAAACAGGAGGGCTTGATTACTTTGGTGTTGCAAAGGGTTTTGGGCCCATAGGGATTGGATTTGCATATCAGAGGGGATTTGAACTTGGTGTAAAGATGAATTCAGACCAGCGAATAACTCAGGATTTTCATTATGTTTACGAGGGCTCATTCACAAGTGAGGATGACCCCAATATCCCCGAAGGCGATACAATCAATGTTTCAATACCCCTTGAAGGCTTTGCAACGGTCTCGGGTAATGGGTTGGGAAGTGTAATATACAGAGAACTTCCGTTCTTCATCGGTGCTGGATTTGGTGCAGGGCCCTTCAACATGGGGATAGGTCTTAAAGTAATGAAGACATCCCTCTACGGTGATTTAAGGTTTACATTTATGGGGATGATTGACTCTGTATGGACATATGTTGACACCACTCTTGAGGATGCCCAGGGTGACACCTGGACAATTGATAGTGTCCAGATAGTTGCACACACTGTGAATGATACCCTGTTCTTTGGAGGTGTGGATGGTAATTATTATGGGACAAGGCTTGGGTTTGAAGCAGGTGTTCTCCTTGACCTGAAATATCTGAAAATAGGACTTGCATATGAGAGGACAAACCAGTTTATGCTCAGGGGTGCATATGCCCTTTATTATGGATTCCCTGATGGAGACCCTGAGTTTTTTGATTCATCGGGTTTGGCTGTAGACTCATCTGCAAGGAGGTTAACGGGTAGGGTAGATTTATATGCTGGTCGGTGGCCCATGAACAGGGAGGATGAGAGTGAAAGAACGCCATTTACATTCTATCCAGTGAACAGGTTCAGGGCCGGGTTTTACCTAAATCTTCCCATGTTCAGGTTCAGTGCTGGTGCGAATTATGATATGCTCCCGTGGGAATTAAGTTTTGGAGAGTTCTACTTTGGCAGTTCTGTGGGACTTCCCATACCGTATCTTGATACGAGGATTGGGCTCGCAGGAAAAATACTCTATCTCAGACCCACACCTGACCAGTTCATACCCACCCAGCCAAACCTTGCAGTTGGTTTGTGTTCAGGTGCAGATATTGGACACTTCACAATTGACTTTGCACTAAGGATGAACCTGACTCAGGGAATTCTCTCCGGTGTGGGTGTAATACAGGGTATAACAGAGGAAGGGGAATTCCATGTTGACCCACTCTCCAGGCTAAATTTTGGTATAGGTATAGGTGCCAAACTGTAAACATAAAAAGGAGGTTTGATATGAAGATAGGTATAAATGGTTTTGGCAGGATAGGCAGGAGTTTTTTCAGAGAGGCAATGAATAGGCAGGGGATTGAGGTTGTTGCAGTGAATGACATAACTGATTCAAAGACCCTTGCGCATCTACTGAAATACGATTCAGTTTTTGGTATCCTTGATGCAGAGATTGAACATGGAGAAGACCACTTTATGGTGAATGGGAAGAGGGTTCATGTATTCAGTGAGAAGGACCCTGCAAATATCCCATGGGATGAGTATGGTGTTGAGATCGTCATAGAATCCACAGGGAGATTCCGTTCAAGGAGTGATGCTGCAAAGCATCTACGCGGCGGTGTTAAGAAAGTTATCATCTCTGCACCTGCAAAGGGTGAACCTGCCGATATTACAATTGTTCTTGGAGTGAATCAGGATGCATACAAACCTGAGGAACACCATGTAATCTCCAATGCATCCTGCACAACAAACTGCTTTGCACCCCTTGTTAAGGTTCTTCATGAAAATTTTGGAATTGTGAAGGGGCTTATGGTCACTGTTCATTCATACACAAATGACCAGAGGATTCTTGACCTTCCACATAAGGATTTGAGAAGGGCAAGGGCTGCTGCGGTATCAATAATTCCTACTACCACAGGTGCAGCAAAGGCAATCCAGTCAATCTTCCCTGAATTGAAGGGTAAACTTAATGCATACTCCCTTCGTGTTCCAACACCTGATGGTTCAATTGTGGATTTCACAGCAGAGGTTCAAAAGCACACCAGTGTTGAAGAGGTGAACAATGCATTCAAAAAGGCAGCAGAGGGAGAATTAAAAGGTATTCTCCAGTATATTGAAGAGCCTGTGGTGTCAAGGGATATTGTTGGCAATCCCCATTCCTCAATATTTGATTCCCTCCTTACCCAGGTTGTTGAGGGCAACCTTGTGAAGGTTGTTGCATGGTATGATAATGAATGGGGATACTCAACAAGGCTTGTTGACCTTGCTGAATTTATAGGGGGTTACCTATGAAGCTGAAAAGTGTTGAGAAGGTTGATGTCAAAGGGAAGAGGGTTCTCGTAAGGGTTGACTTCAATGTCCCTGTGAAGGATGGAGAAGTCACTGATACCACAAGGATAGAGGCTGCACTCCCCACCATAAAATACTTGATAGACCATGGGGCAAAGGTTATTCTCATGTCCCATCTTGGAAGGCCAAAGGGAAAAGATCCAGCCCTTACACTAAAGCCTGTTGCAAAGAAACTGTCAGAAGTACTTGGTAAAAAGGTTGAATTCGTTGAGGATTGTATTGGAGAAGCAGTAAAGAAGAAAGTTGATGATATGATGAATGGTGATGTGCTTCTCCTTGAGAATCTGAGATTTTACAGTGAGGAAAAAAAGAATGACCCTGAATTCTCAAGGAAACTATCCAGACTTGCAGATGTTTATGTGAATGATGCCTTTGGAACTGCCCATAGGGCACATGCTTCAACCTATGGTGTTGCGTCCTTGATAGAGGAGAGGGCAGCAGGGTTTTTGATGGTTAAGGAGATAGAGGCACTCTCAAAACTTATTGAAAACCCTGAAAGACCATTTGCCATTATAATCGGAGGGGCAAAGGTCTCCACAAAGGTTCCTTTGATTGAAAACTTCCTGGGGAAGGTTGATAAACTCATAGTGGGTGGAGGAATGATTTTCACCTTTTATAAATCCCAGGGATTGGATATTGGCAACTCCATTTATGAAGAGGATATGATTGAAAAGGCAAAGGACATACTTTCACGTGCAGGCACATGTGATATGGATTTTCTCCTTCCTGTTGATGTTATGGTTGCGAGGGAGGTAAAAGAAGGAACCGAAACAATGGATGTGCCAAGGGAGGAGATACCCGATGGTTGGGCAGGTGTTGATATAGGTGGAAACTCAAGGAAGATTTTTGCGAGTGCCCTTGATGGTGTTAAGACCATTTTCTGGAATGGTCCCATGGGTATTTTTGAGATAGATGACTTTGCAGAGGGTTCAAGGGTGATTGCAGAAAAGGTTACCCATCTTACTGATAAGGGTGTTTTCACTGTTGTTGGTGGTGGAGATACCATAGCATGTCTGAATAAGTTTAATGGCAGGGCTGCTCATGTGTCAACGGGTGGTGGTGCATCCCTTGAGTTTTTGTCAGGTAAAAAACTCCCTGCACTTGAATGGCTTGAGGAGGTATGATGCTTATTGCAGGAAACTGGAAGATGAATAAAGGAAAGATAGATGATGCAGTTGCCCTGGCAAGGGAAGTGAGGATAGGTGCATACAATCTGAAGGGGAAGGTGGATATAATGGTAGCACCCCCTTTCACTGTGCTTTCACATGTAGTTGATACATTGAAAGGAAGCAGGGTGAAGGTGGGTGCACAGAACATGTTTTATGAGGACGCTGGTGCCTATACAGGTGAAATTTCACCTGATTTCCTACTTGACTTGGGCGTGGAATATGTTATATTAGGGCATTCAGAGAGAAGGAAGTTCTTTCATGAGACAGATGAAACCGTTCTCCAGAAGGCCTTGAAGGCAAGGGAGAAGGGATTGAAATATATCGTGTGTGTGGGTGAAACACTTGAGCAGAGGGAGAAGGGTGAGGCAAAGGATGTGGTTGGAAGGCAGGTTAAGGCAGTACTTGATGGTGGTGCATACAGTGAGAACCTTATCTTTGCATATGAACCAGTTTGGGCTATTGGCACTGGAAAGGTTGCCACACCTGAACTTGCGCAGGAGATGCACGGATACATAAGGGATTTACTTGGTGAAAACAGGAATACGCTTATCCTCTATGGAGGAAGTGTGAAGCCTGAGAATGCAGAGGGTCTCTTGAGGATGGATGACATAGATGGGGCATTGGTTGGTGGGGCAAGCCTTAATGCCGGAAGTTTTGTAAATATAATAAAAATTGCAGAGGAGTGTGTATGATAGGTTTCTTGATGACAATACATGTGATCATAGCTGTTCTTTTAATTGTTGTGGTTCTTTTGCAGCAGGCAAGGGGTGGTGGACTTGGTGGGGTTTTTGGTGGTGCTCAGACCGTGTTCGGTGGGAAGGGTGCTCAGCCATTCTTTATTAAGGCAACTGCCATACTTGGTGCACTGTTTATGCTTTCCTCCATATCCATTGCCTATGCAGTTGCCAACAGAGGAAGGGTGAAGCCACCTCCTCCACCACCGGTTGAACAGCAGGCACCAGAACAGGTTCCACAGGGAACCGAGCAGACACCACAGCAGGGTGGGGAGCAGAGCCCGGAGGTACCGCAGCCCGGTCAGGAGATTCCACAGTTACCTTTGACACCAGAAGGAGGTAAGTAATGTATATAGTGTTTGAGAAGGATGGATTCCAGTATGTTGCTGATAAGGGTGATGTTTTGAAGCTGCAGAAGATTGATGTTCCAGAAGGCGAGAAAATCATAATTGACAAGGTTCTTTTACTGAAGGACAATGATAATGTTGAGATTGGTAAACCATACATTGAGGGTGTAAAACTTGAGGCGGAGGTGGTTGAACATGGGCACGACCCAACCATAATCGTCTATAAGTACAAGAGGAGAAAGAACTACAGAAGGAAGAAGGGTCACAGGCAACTGTACACCAGGGTTAAGATAACAAATATATTAAGGGAGGAATGATATGGCACATAAAAAAGGAGTTGGTTCTTCCCGTAATGGAAGGGATTCAGCCCCAAAATTTCTCGGTATAAAAAGGTTCGCTGGCCAGAATGTTAAGGCTGGAATGGTTCTTGTAAGACAGAGGGGAACAAGGTATCACCCTGGTTTAAATGTGGGCAGGGGTGGTGATGACACCCTCTTTGCCCTGATTGATGGGGTTGTGACCTTTTCTGTGAGGAAGGGCAGAAAGTATGTCAATGTTCTTCCTCAGGGGGAGTAGGCCAGTTTTTCTGCCATGAGGTTTTTTATCGTTGGTATGGGAAGAGCGGGCTCTTCCCTCTTTTTTTCTCTGAAAAAGAGGGGTCATATATGTGAGGGTTATCATTCCCTTAAACCCCATGATGATGTGGATGCAGAGTTTTATCCTGGGCTTCAGGATATCCCGGAAGTTGATATCGTGTTTTTTACAGTACCAGACAGCCTTATACCCGTTATATCAGAAAAGGTTCCAAGGAATAGAGCCCGTGTATTTGCACATCTCAGTGGTAGTATGCCATCAAATATTTTTGGAGAAGAAGGTGTTCTTTCCATCCACCCAATTGTCTCAATAGGCCAGAGGAACATGGAACTTCTGGGGCTTCCCTGGACAATTGAGGGGGATAAGAAGGGTCTGGAGATGGGTAAAAGAATTGTGGAAGAACTTGATGGAAGATACTATATAATTCATTCAGAAGATAAGCCACTGTACCATGCAGCATGTGTTATTGGTTCTAATCTTGTTTTGACCCTACTCAGCTATGCAGGAGAGATACTGAATGGGCTGGGAATAGAAAAATCAGAAGTTCTCACACTTGCTCGTTCTGTGATTGATAACATGGATAGTGAAGGGTTTGATAAGGCGAAGACAGGCCCTGTTGAAAGGGGGGACTGGGAGACCCTGAGAAATGACCTGATAGCATTAAAGAAGAAGTATCCCTATTTATTCCAGAGCCTTGCCAACCTCATCCTTCTCAACGCACACCTTGTTTCAAGGGAGAAGGGAAAGGAGTACGAGGAGAATGTTTTATCTATTATTTCTGATGTTAACAGCCTCAGGGGATAATAAGTTTTTTCCTGTGGATAGTGTGAAACCAGGGCTTGAAGGATATGGCCTCACATCATTTTATGGAACAAGGATTGATACCTTCACGGTTGAAGTGATAGATGTTCTCCATGGAGTAAATCCAGGTCATACAATAGTACTTGCAAAACTTGACGGAGAGATAATCAAGCATACGGGTGTTCTTGCAGGTATGAGTGGCTCACCAGTTTACCTTGAGGGCAAACTACTTGGAGCAGTTGCGTACTCATGGACATTCTCTAAAGAGCCAATATGCGGTATAACACCAGCAGAAGAAATGCAGAATATGATATCCACATTTGGTAGTGTAAAAGGGATTGCTCCACTCAGGTCCCTTCTTGCTGTTTCCGGTATAGGTATAAATCCTTATGTTGACAGTATTGCAACGATGTTCAACCTTGAGGTGGTGCCAGCTGGAAGGGATACAGGTAAGGGAAGTTTAGTTCCTGGCGCTCCTGTTGGGATCGTGTTTGTGGATGGGGATGCTGTGATTGCTGTGATGGGAACCCTTACCTACACAGAGGGCAAAAGAATTTTTTCCTTTGGACACTCTGCCCTTCTTTCAGGTGGTGTTGAACTCCCCTTTGCAACGGGGAAGGTTACAGGTTTGCTTCCCTCAATCTATTCATCATTCAAGTTTATATCCCCCCTTAATGTTATTGGCTCAACAGTATGGGATGGGGGAACCGGTGTGATTGCAGAGATGGGGAAAAAACCACAGTGGATTGAATTCACAATAGATGGAGGTTTTAAAAGGTTTCATTACAGGCTTGCAGATTATCCAACCATTATTCCTTATCTTACAGGTTCACTCACCTTTTCAGCCATTGCAGAGATACTCGGGGCAGATTTTGAAGGGACTGTAAAGGCAGACCTGAGTATATCCATGGAATTTGGAGGAAGGGAAGAGGTTTTAAAAAGAACCTATTATCTTGCGGGCAAAGGGCTTCACAGGGATATGACATTCTTTGCTTCAGGTATTCTCCGGGACATTTTAAATAATCCGTATGGTGGGTTAAAAATAAGGTCTATCAATTTGAAACTTACACCAGGAAAGGGGGTGAATCTCTTTACAGTGAAGGACATAATTGTCCCATCAGAGGAGTATTCACCAGATGAGAAATTCAGGGTGAAGGTGGTTCTGGGAAGATACAGGAAACCTGATACAACCATCACGATGGTGTTAAGGTCCCCTTCAATTGAGGGTGAATACTATGTGGATTGTCTTAATAGTGCAGACCTTTACAGGACAATGAAGGCAGAATCCTTTGAAAATCCTGAGAACATAAGGGAATATATTCATGTGTTAAAGGGCTTTCCCCCAAACAATATCCTTTCTCTCGTTGTGGTCTCCTCTGCTCAGACTGTATCAAAGAGTGGAATTGTTCTCCCCCCGAGCAAAAGGGTTGCCCTGTCCAGCCTTATTGAGAATGGTACAAGATTGGAGGAGAAGATTGAGAGGATTCTGAATGGGGAAATCAGGGGGATTGCAAAAAAGAAGATAGTGGTTAAAAGGAGGAAATAATGTTAATTCATCTAATTTCAATCGTGATGGTCATACAGGGTGATTCACTCTTCACAGGGAAGATAAATCAGGCTGAGATGTCCAGAGAGGGGATTTTTTCTGGGTATGTTATTGATAAGGTTTCAGGTGAACTCTCTGGTGAGGTTGCAAGTGATGCATCAGGTGAGTACATTGCCATTGATGGGGCTGTTTACTATAAGGGAAGAAAGATTATAGGTAAAGAGAACAGTTATGTCAGGCTGGAAAAATTCAAGGGTTATACCCTCGCCCTGTTTATACCTGATAGGCGGGTATACATTTTATCAGGTGGCAGGGTAAAGGACAGTCTTAAAATTGACCTTGAGGGTATCAATGACATATATAGATACGAAAATGACTTATTCCTGTTTGGTTCAGGAGAGATTTTTACATTCACACTGAGCGGAAGAACAGAGAAATTTGCACGATTTCCCGTGAAGAACATAACAGGCATAAAAAGGCAGAAGGGGAGATGGTATGTCTCAACTTCAGAACCAGGAAGAATTTATGAAAAGGTGGGCAAGGAGTGGAGGGTGTTCTATGACCCCAATATTACAGAGGTAAATGCATTTGCTTTTATTGGTGATACATTATTTGTTTCAGGTAATCAGGTTCAGGGAAATCAGCTTCAGGGAAGAGTTATTGCAATTTATGGAAATGAGGAGACAGAGATATATAAAGGGTCGGGTGTAATATCAGGTGCAGGAACATGGAGAGGTTTTGTGTGTGGTGATGCTGAGGATGGTCAGATTGCAGTTTTTACAACAGATGGGTTTAAACTGATTCAGGATTTGCCAGAAAAGGAGATTGTTGATATACATCAGGAAGGCAGAAACATTGTCATATGCACTGGTAAGCCTGCAGGTGTCTATCACATGCTCAGGATAAAATCAAAAAAGGGTGAATACACCACAAGGGTGATTGATGGAGGATACGGTGTGAAGTGGGGCAGAGTGAGATGGAGAGGGAGGGGTAGGATTAAGGTGGAGTACAGAACAGGGAGAACATCAAAGATAGACACCACATGGACTGGTTGGCGGGAGTTGAAGGGAGGGATAAACTCATGTGATAGATACCTCCAGTTGAAGTTCAGCCTTGTTTCAGGAAATGATTTTATCAGGTTCATTGAGTTGAATTATCAACCAAGGAATCATCCTCCTATGATAAAAGATTATGGAGTGCTTCCACCTGGTGTAGGATACGGTAATGCAGACAACTCTCCATTTGATAGGGCAATGATGGATGAGACCCAGAGGGCAAGATGGAAGGGGATGGGGTTTGTTATTCCTGATGGCTCATTCCTGGTGAAGACTGCGATTCTTAGATGTGTCTGGTGGAATGCTGAGGATAGGGATGGGGATAAACTTGTTTTCAGTTTGTACATAAAAAAGAAAGGTGAAAAGTACAGGTTGATAAATAATGCAATACAGGGGAATGCCTATTTCATTGATGCATCTGTTTATCCAGAGGGAGAATACTATTTGAAGATAGTTGCCCGGGACTATGAGACATCCTTTTATCCAGACAGTGATTATGCTGAAGTGGACTTTCTCATTGACAATACCCCACCTGTTTTGAAATCAGGTAAATTTAAAAATGGATGGTACTCTGGAGTGGTTGAGGATAAACTTTCACCAATTTACCGTGTTTTCTACAAATTTGAGGGAAAGGATTGGTATGCCTCAATACCTGAGGATGGTGTTTTTGATGAGAAAAAGGAAGGGTTCAGGTTCATGGTTCCTGAAGGCGAGAGGAAAGGGGCATTAAAGATTGAGGATAAACTTGGGAATTACAAAATTATACCGTTGAGGTTTGAATGAGGGTTGGTGTTCTCTACGGAGGCTGGTCCTCAGAGAGAGATATTTCACTTGTATCAGGGAGGAATGTTGCAGATGCATTGAAAAGGCATGGGTATGATGTTGTGCTTATTGATGTCCAGAGGGATTTCCCTGAGAGGGTTAAGGAGTATAACATTGATGTTGCATTTATAATGCTCCATGGGACACCTGGTGAGGATGGGATTATTCAGGGTGTGCTTGAGTTTATGCAGATACCCTATACAGGTTCAGGGGTTCTTGCAAGCGCACTTGCAATGGATAAGGTTCTCTCAAAAAAGGTGTTTATCTCCTCTGGCATTCCAACCCCTGATTTTATCTATCCTGCTACTGAAAAACTCCCTTCTAACTGGGATTTTCCCGTTGTTGTGAAACCGAGGGCAGAGGGCTCATCTGTTGGTGTGAGCATTGTTGATTCGCCTGATGGGTTGCCCCATGCAATAGCCCTTGCATCAAAATATGGTGATGTTTTCATTGAGGAGTATATTGATGGTATGATTGCAACCTGTGGGATTCTTGGTGATGAGGCTTTGCCAGTTCTTGAACTTGTGCCGGTAAGGAGAAGATTTTATGATTATAAGGCAAAATACACAGAGGGTGAGACCGAATTTATAGTTCCGGCAAGGCTCAGCCGTGAAGTTACTCAAAAAACTCAGGAAATTGCATTGAAGGCCCATCAGGTGCTTGGTTGCAGACACTTTTCACGGGTTGATATGGTTATAAAGGATGGTAAAGAGCCCTATGTTCTTGAAGTTAATACTGTTCCTGGTATGACCCCTCTTTCAGACCTTCCCAAGGAGGCAGAGGCAGCCGGCATTTCATACGATGAACTTGTTGAGAGGATATTGAGAAAGATGATTGAGGAGGCTTGACAATGTTCCTCCGCAGTTTATAATAGGTTTGCCCTATGGAAGCAAACAATACTGGAAAAGAAATGGACATAATCGTTGTGTGGAGATCTCTCTGGGAATGGAGATACCGTTTACTATCTGCATTTTTTGTTCCTGCGGTGATAACTATGGGTGTAAGTCTACTCTGGCCAAAAACTTATACTGCGAAAGTTACAGTAATTTCACCAGGATTTAATCAAATGCCAGTGGGATCAGTACCTCTGGCATTTCGTCTTACTAATCAGGCAACAGTTCTTTCACGATTGCTGGTTTCAATAGTAAAAAGTGATAGAATGCTTGATGAAATCATAAAGGAATTTGACCTGGTTAAAGTTTTTAAAAAAAAGGACGAATATTCCACAAGGATTTATCTTTACAATCTTATCAAGGTAAGATATTCTGAAGAGAGTTCCGTAATTACAATATCAGTGAGTACAAGATCTCCAACTCTTTCCGCAGATATCGCAAATTTCATTGTGGAGAATCTTGATAACATAAACGAAGAACTTGGTTTAACTTCTTTACGACCTATGGTAAAAGTGATAGACAAGGCGCGTCCTCCTAAAAAGAAATCAAGTCCAAGGATAAAATTCAATATGGCTGTGGCAGGAATCAGCGGATTTTTACTAGCTTTGTTTGCACTTTATATAAAGTCTGTATATGGGTTTTTCCTGGAAAAGAGATCTCAGTAGAGGTAATGGCGACCTTGTCATCTTCAAAAACACTGCTTATCTTGGTGTTAGCAGGATAATAACCTCTCTAATTCCTACAGGTATATTTATAATACTTGGTAGAAAATTAGGCTCTCAGGGAGTTGGTGTGGTTTTTGGAATATTATCGCTTATATTTCTTATGCAGCCATTTGTAGATATCGGATACTCACAAATTGTGCTTCGGGAAATTTCCAGGAAAAAGGAGATGGCACAAATTCTTATAAGTAAAGCAATAGGTTTCGTCATAATAACCTCATCTTTTTTTGCAGCAATTATTTTTTCCCTGGGAATATTTATAGGATTTCCCCCTGTTCCACTGGTTTTTTTGATTGTTGGATATGTATTTATCCGGAGTGTTCATAAAGTTTGGGTTATGGCATTTCAAGCTATTGAAAGGATGGAGTATTTATCTATTTTTGAAATATTTGACAATGTAATCAGATTAGTTGGTGTGCTTCTATTGTGGTGGATGGATAAAGTTACAGTTTCTTCAGTGGCTTTTATATACCTTTTTTCAAATGTGATGTTACTTGTATTCAGTTTTACTATTGGAATAAGACACTTTGGAAGTGTTACAGTGAGACCCCAAATAATATCAAAAAAAGAAATAGTTGAGAGCTCACACTTTGCATTAAATTCACTCGGCAATAATATCTTTCTTCAAATGGACAAGGTTATGCTTTCAAAACTTTCAACGATGAGTGGAGTTGGAATTTACACATTTGCCCAAAAAGTTTATTCGGTTTTTATAAATCTTCAAAGTGCCTTTTTGATGTCAGCATATCCAAGATTTTTTAAAAAAGGAAAAATAGATCATCCGAGAAAATATAAGGAGTTTTCCGTAAGAATCTCTTTTCTTATAACAGTTTTTGGAGTGTTGAGTGGTGGGATCGTTTTTTTTACTGCACCTCTTATTGTAAAATTGGTGGGTAGTTCTTTCAATGAGAGCGTTCTGATATTAAGGATATTTGCTTTTTATCCACTTTTAAGAGGATTGGCGACAGTGTTGGGAAATATTCTGACAGGTTCAGACAATCAGAAGATAAGGATGTACATAACATGGATTGGAGCAGGCGTCAATATAATCCTTAATTATATTCTGATCGCTTTTCACGGAGGAGCGGGAGCGGCTGTTGCAACGCTTATATCTTATGGAGTGATGGTGCTTATAGAACTTGCAGCCATCAAAATAAAAGGTATATTTAGGTATGAAAATTAGAGATTATGTTATCTCTTCAGAATCAAAAACGCTAAAAACGTTTAGATGGTTTATCTTTATTGTTGTGTATAGTACAGTATTATTGGTTGTATATACTTCTCATACCTTCCTCAAAAAATATGGCATGCTTCCCCTTTTCCTTATTACATTTTTGCTTGTGTTTTTACCCGTAGATTTAAAAACACTTCTTATGGTAGTATGGGCGTTGGTTCCTTTTCAGTTGAGTCTTTCAGTAACTTCTACAACAAATGTATGGCCAGTTGAAGTTATGGGTTTTCCACTATATGCTTTTTTACTTATAAGATTTGTTATTGAAAAACAAAGATATGAATTTACAGGTTTTGAGAAGCTTTTGTTTTGCTTTCTTATGACTGCTTTTATAGGAGTATTACGTAGCCCTGTTAAATATACTTCAATGGGTGCCTTGCTGGGAATTTTGAATGGAGTATTATTCTTCTTTATGGTTTCACAGTTTCTCAATAAAGAGGATGTAGAGCGATTTTTTTATGTATTTTTGTTACTGGGTATTATGGAGAGCATTGTGCTTATACTTCAGGTTACAACTGGAAAGTTTGGTTTTATTCCAAGAATTGGTAGAAGAGGCGTTGTTGAGTCTCTTATAAAGCAGGAATTGGCCGAGGTTCGAGTGCCCAATGGGACCTTCCTTCATTTTAACACAGCAGGTTCCTTTATAGATGTTGTTTATCCCTTCAGCCTGGCCTTTCTTTATGTTTCGCGAAGAAAGGTTCCATTTCTTGTGGGATTTGTAATTATGCTTCTGGGTGTAATTTCTGTTCATTCCAGAGGAACCTTGATGGCTACCCTTGTTAGTTCTACTGTATTTCTTACATTGATTACGCAGAATTTCTTTTTCAGGATGGCATTTCCAATAATCGTTGGTTTTTTGGCCGTTTCTTCAGCTGGAATTTTGTGGAAAATGGGATACTCAGCAGCTATTATGCCTAACTTGATCGGCAGACTGATTCTTTGGAGTGTGGGATTGAGTGTTTTCAGAAAGCATCCTATCATTGGGAGTGGCCTGGGAAGTTCAATATACTATACAAATCTTGTAGTGAATGCACCTTACAAGTATCACAATGTATACATAACACTGCTTGCTGAAAGAGGGCTTGTAGGATTTATTCTGTGGTTTCTCATTCTATGGGTATATTTTAAATATATGTTTTATGCTTACAGAAAATTTAAAAGCAAACTTAACACATATGGGTCGCTCTATGCAATATCAGTTGGTGGTATCTGTAGTTTTGCAGGGTTTCTCACCCATGGGATGGTTGATCATGCTTATACAAATGTTTTATTCAAGATTTGGTTTTACGGATTCCTTGCATTTGCTTATATTGTGTATAGAATTGCCAGGGAAAAAGAGGAGGTAAAAAGATGATGGATGTGTTTGATGTCCATGGAGTAATCCTTCAGTTAATAGGGAAGGATAGAAGATTCCTTGAATTTGTTAGAAGTCATTATTCTTTCTTTCTCTCCAATAAAAAAGACATAGATATTAAGGTAGATTTTCAGGGAATTCTACCATTTTACAAACAGAAGAAAACAAGCTCAACAGGTTATAAACGCTGGGGCTCAGATGTTTATATTTCTTCCAATGCACTATTGATTCAGAACTCAAGAAAAAATGTATACATTCATTTTGACAGAATAATAAACTTACAGGCTTTATACTATCTTAGACCTGATCAAACCATACGACAGATTTTACCAGGGTATTTAAGCCCGATATACAAATTGTACCAGGTTATAATGAGAGAAATAGTTCATTTCCCTATTTTTTATAAGCTTGAAAGAAAAGGAATTTATTTAATGCACGCTTCTGCAGTGGAAAGAGATGGTAGAGGAGTTGTATTCTCTGGATTGAATGGTTCAGGTAAAAGCACTTTATCAATTTATCTAGTGTTGAATCATGGTTTTAAATATATCTCTGATAATTTTCTCCTTTTTGATAATAGAAGGATTTTCTGTTTTCCTGAGGTAATACGAGTTGCTCCAGCTGATTTAACCAGATTGGGAATTGAGGAGAAAGGAAGGATAGTCTATGGGAAGTATCAGATTTTACCTCCAGATGAGAGGATTTCTATGAGTGTTTTCCCAGAGTTCTTTTTTCTTACATGCATAGGAGAAAGGTTTGAACTGTCTTCTATAACAGAAGAGGAATTTGTAAAGAAGGTTATGGGTTTTCATAATTATCTTAAAGAATTCCATTGGCATTCCTTTATGGGGTTGTATCGGATGTTTGATCGAGGAGAATTTTCTTTTAAGCTTTATGAAGAGAAGTTAAGATCCTTGGTTAAGGGTAAAAAGATATACGAGCTTACCCTGCCGTACAACGAGACTCTTGAACATACAGCAAGGAGGCTAGAAGATGCAGTTTTCAATTCATGATATTGTCAGAATAAGATTTAAAGGAGAAAGCGAAGGACTTAGGTCCTATTTTGGAAGGGAATGGAAGCTCTTTAGATGTTCCGAAAGTGCAAAAGCTGATATTGATGTGGAATTTGTGAAGCATATACCTATTAAAGAGGGTGTGGAGTTTGTTAGTATCTTTTCTGCATATACCCCAACAGGTGATTTTATATATTTTGACAGATATGGGAATAAATCTTTACTACCTTTTGAGACATTTGGCAAAAAAGAAATAAAAATAATTTCGGAAAATTCAATACATCCCCCAAGTTTTTACAATTACATATTGATTCCTGCAATACGTTCTTTTCTTTTAAGAAAGGGATTTACCTTTCTTCACGCCTCTTCCATCGCTATTGCTGGTAAAGGTATAGTTTTCCCTGCATGGGCAGGTACAGGAAAGAGCAGTATGGTAATCCGCTTTTTGAAGGATGGCGCTGAATTTATGTCGGATGAGCTGGCCATTATTGGCAAAGGTGGAGATTTATATGCATATCCTAACTCATTAAATCTTTATGACTACAATTTTAACGAATTTCCTGAACTCAGAAGATCTTTAAATAGAGAGAAAAGGATGCAATTTCTGTTGAAAGATATATTTGAGAAGTTTGTTTATACTCCTGGTTCTAAGTTACCCGCCACTTCTACGTTACGAAATGTCCTTTTTAAACTTCAACAACTTTCAAAAAATCTTGTAAGGGTTAAAATCCCTGCTGAAGAACTTTTCCCTGGTGTTAAAGTGAGAGAAAAAGTGCCCTTGGAAAAGATTTTTTTCATCATCCGTGGTGAAGTAAATAGCCCTGTTGTAAGAGCAGTTGAGCCTGAATTTGTGGCACAAAAAATGGCCCGATGCCTGGAGTTTGAGTTTAATTATTATTATATATATTATCTTATGTTTAAATTTGCTTTTCCAGATAAAAAAGTGGGTGTCATTGAGAACGCTCTTAAACTTCAGGAGGGGATTCTTAAAAATGCCTTCAAAGGCATAGAGACTTATTACTGTATCATACCATATGGAGTGAACACAGAAGTTTTTTACAACCTTTTACGTAATTATGTTTCGTGAAAAGATTGGACTCCTTGAAGTTCATGGGTATGCAGGAAAAGGAGGCGGTGTCGTTCATTCTTATATGCTGGTAAGGGGACTTATAAGGTCTGGGAAATTCCGGGTTGTTGTTGCAAGGCCCCCCAATGAATTTTATCTGCATAATAAGGCTCTAATTGATGTAGGCGCAGAAATCGTTGAGGTGAATCTTAAAGAAGAAAAATCATTTTTTACGAGTATATTTAGACTTGTAGAAATAATTAATAGCAAAAAACTGGAAATAATTCACTGTCATCATAAAAACGCTATTATTATAGGTTCGCTTGCTGGAATGATCACATCAAAACCAGTTGTTGCAGTGCTTCATGGGCTCCCCTCTGAAAGGGCTAATGGTATTCGCTTTCGCGACAGGTTCTTGGAATTTATTCTTTCACTTGCATTAAGATACCGGGTAAAAAAGATAGTTTGTATTTCCCGGTTCGTAGAGAACATAAACAGAAAACTATTGCATATTCCTCCCGGAAAAACCAGAGTGATCTACAATGGAATAGATTTTTCTCGCGTAAAACCTCATTATGATAAAGAAATGTTAAAAAAATATTTTGGCATTAGTAGAAATAGAAAAGTTATTACTACTATAGGCAGGTTAAATATTCAAAAAGGAATGCACTATTTTATTGAAATTGCCAATATCATTGTTAATAAAATAGGGAAAAAGGAAGTATTGTTTCTCGTAGTGGGGGATGGAAAGCTGATGCCTGTACTGGCTGAAAAGGTTGAAAGATACCGGCTCAGCGATTTTGTGAAATTTGTTGGGTATGTGGAAGAAATAAGCAAAATCTATGGTGTTACAGATATCCTTGTTTCTTTATCTGTTGATGAAGGTTTTGGCAGGACACCTCTGGAGGCAATGATAAATGGGATACCGGTAGTTGCTTTTGCTTCAGGGGCAATTCCAGAGATAGTCAGTGGTCAAGAGGTCGGTTATCTTGTGGACTACGGGGATGTAGAGATGGCGTCTATGAGGATATTGGAACTCCTTGAAAATGATAAGAAGAGACAAAAATTTTCAAAGAATGCCATTCGTCATGCAGCTTGGTTTTCGGAAGAGCGTTTTGTGAAGGAGTATGTTGAATTTTTGGAGGAGGTGATAGGTGAAACATAGAATAATCATTGTTGGACCTGTTCCACCACCGTATCATGGAGTTTCAGTTTTCACCAGAATTCTTCTTGAATCATCTCTGAAAGAACACTATGATATAATTCACCTAAATACTACGGATAAAAGAGAGAAGCCGAATTTTGGTCGGATGGACTTTCGTAATGTATATCTGGGTATAAAAAATCTTTTCCAGCTCCTTGTTTATATTATCGAATTTAATCCCGTGTTAATTTATATTCCTATATCTCAAAATATTATGGGTTTTTTCAGGGATGGGCTTTTTATAATACTAGCAGGGATATTTCGTAAAAAAGTTGTTATCCATCTGCATGGAGGTATCTTTGACCGATTTTATAGAAAATCTCCGTTACCTTTTAAGTGGTTCATAAGATTTGCTTTCAAGTTTGTGAACCGTGCGATTGTCCTGTGTAGTGATTTTTTAGACATCTTTTATCCTTATTTTAGCAGCGATAAAGTGGTTGTAGTAAGTAATGGAATTGAGGATGTATTTAAGGGAAATTATATCAATAGAGAATTTATCAGGAAAAAAGATTGGAATGTTTTATACCTTTCAACCCTTTCACTGGATAAGGGAATTATGGACCTTATAGAATCTATTCCCCTTGTAATTTCCAGGTATAAGAGTGTAAAATTTCTTATAGCTGGACCCTGGCGCAGAAGAAACGAGAAAGATATTGTGTGTAATTTTGTAAAGACAAGAGGGCTTGAGAAATATGTGACCTTCTTAGGATTGGTGCAAAAAGAAGAAAAATATAAGCTTCTAAGAGATGGTGATATCTTTGTTTTTCCAACAAGGCTATTTGAAGGTCAGCCATTGGCAGTGGTTGAGGCATTTATGGCAGGTCTTCCAGTGATTTCAACTGATTCAGGTTGTCTCCATAGCATGATTGTGAACGGTGTCAACGGACTCAAGATACCATTTTCTTCCCCTGAGGATATCGCAAACGCCATTATTTATCTAATTCAACATCCAGAAGTCTCCAGAAAAATGTCTCGGGAAAACAGGAAGAAATTTGTAGAAACATACACCCTCGAACATACAATTCATGGTATTAACAATGTTTTTCGGGATGTTATTGCTAACTGTTGAGTTTGTGACGGCTTTTGATTCTTATCCAGAGACAGATGGATATTTCCCATTCTTTATCCCTTTTACAGAAACCCTTGCAAATGAAGTTGCCCTAAGAGAACTCAATCATATACCCGCTGGCAAGTATGGTTTTATTCATAAAGAAAAAGACGGTCATCTTTATGCTGGTCATCAGAGAGTGAAATTTGTAGGCACACAAATGTTCTGGAATGATCCTCCTGAAAGTATTTCTCCACTGATTGCTACTAAATTCCAAGCGCTTGGATTTAACATATGGAAGTGGGGAAGTTTTGAAAAATTCTGGCATGATGGGTTCCTTTCACAGAAATGGCATAGAAAGATACGCAGATTTGATTATTTATTCTATTCTATGAAACAGAAAGGGATCTATTGCTACGGTCAGCTCGATGAGTACAGCCTTATTGTAGCAGCAAAGGTATCCGAACGTGCAAAAGATTATTATGCTCTTGAATATGTAGATTCTTTCCCGGATGACCCTTCCTCTTATAAAGGGATTCAGTACGTTATGGAACCGAAGCTATTTCAAGCTCAGAAAAAATACTGGAAAGATATTTTATGTCGTAAAAATTCCTTTACAGGATTAAAATATGTGGACAATCCTGCTCTGGCAGTTCTTGAAATAACAAATGAAAATATGCTTCTTAGCCTATGGGAATACAGAAGAGTACCGGTAGATAAGTGGCCTGAAAGATTCAGGGCTCTCTTTAGACATAAATGGAATAAATGGCTTCTTGATAAGTATGGAACACTTGAAGATATCAGGAGAGCCTGGGAGCAAGAAGGTAAGATAGGACTCAGAGAAGAGGAGTTGGGATGGAATGTGGAAGTTGAACCTATTACAATTAAAGATTCCCGATTCAGCGATAGAAGAAGAGAAGACTTTGCCAGATTTCTCTATGATCTTCAGGTGGTTTATTTAGACAGCTGCATTAATTATCTCAGGAGTATTGGGGTAAAATGTTTGATTGTTGCTGGGAATGGGACAACACTGAGTCTTCCAGATATTCATTATCTTGCAAGGGCAGATATTCTGGATACTCATACATACTTTGATCATCCTGATAGATTAGGGGTTGATGGAAGCATTAAAAATATCAATCCTTTCAAAACATATTCAACTCTTATAAGTGCGGTTGCTGCAAACTCAGTATTGAATTTACCTGTGTCTATTAGTGAAACCAATTGGGCTTATCCTAACTATTATCAGTATCTTTTCCTTCCATTTTTGGCCTGCTATTCCACTTTCCAGGATTGGGACGTAATTATACTACACGCTTATTGTGGTAGGGGAACGTACAAAAAGGGTTATATTGAACAGCAGTTGATTTTTGGGCTGAACCCTCTTATACTTGTTCAGCTTCCTGGAACTTCGCTAATTTTCAGGAAAGGGTATGTGTCTACAGATTCAATAACTTATATATTATATTATGATAACGTATGGCAAGATTATCTTTCTAATTACGCAAGAAGATACTATCTTCCTGCAAAAAAGAAGTTAAAAGCTTCAAACTTCATCCCTCTTGTTTTCAGGTTTAGAAAATACTTTGGTGAAGCAATCAATCAGGATGACGTGAGAAATCTGGAATGGTTTTCAGGATATTCTTGCTATATAAATACAACGGGGGAACTTGTATTTGATAGAAAAAATGAGTTATTTACAGCGGATAACAAATTTGTTAAAATAGCGTGTGGAATGCTTGGTGGAAAAAAGGTTGAATTGAGAGGTGTTACTATAGTGTGTAGCAGAAAAAGACAGTATGGGTGTGTTTCTTTAGTCCCATTGGATGATAGACCTATTTGTGAAAGTAAGAGATTGCTTTTGACGGTGGTTTCTGAAGTGAAGAATCTAGGATTCGAATGGGATATACGTGGTAAAAAGTTTCGTAAATGGGGAACCGGCCCGGTAATGGTTAACACCCTTGATTGTAAAGTAATTATTGATGATTCTTTTCAGAAAGTAGAGATATGGGCATTGGACCCTACTGGAAGGAAAAAGAGGCGCTTAAACGACATAAAAAGTTTACCGAATGGACTCTGGTTTAAGGTTGATGGAAGGTATAGGAGCTTGTGGTATATAATATATAAGGAGTGAATATGCTCAGACTTTACGCTATTGGAGATGTTATGCTGGGCCAGGGCAATAGAAGCATATGGTGATCAATGAATGAAAAAGAGGCACGAAAACCAGGGATTATAGAAAAAAATGATGTCAGATTAGGATTTCTTGGATACTGCAAGAAAGGTGAATACACTGCCACTGACAGCACTTCTGGTGCAGCTCTTTTTGATGAAGAAATCATAAAAGAGGATATCAGAAGTATCAAAAATAAGGTAGATTTTGTAGTTCTTTCTTTACACTGGGGTATAGAATTGTCTGAGTATCCTTCTCCGGAACAGGTAGAAATGGCACATAGACTAGTTGATGCAGGTGCAGAGGTAATCATTGGCCATCATCCACATGTTCTACAGGGAATAGAAAGATACAAACGTGGCTTGATTTTTTATAGCCTTGGGAATTTTATTTTTGATAATTATGCTGGTAAGGTTGTTTACAAAAGAATGTGGGAAAAGAGAAAACAGGGGATTGTGGCAGTGATCCATCTTGAAAAAGAGAATTTACCTACCTATCTATCATGTATTGCCTTTTTACGTGAATGAGGAATTTAAGGTTGTAATGGCTGATGGTGAAAAGGCTAAGGAGATTCTTGAAAATCTGAATAGAATTTCAAATGTTATTTCTGAAAACAGGCTGGGACAGATATTTTTGAATCAGGGGTTGAAAGTATCATTAGGAGAAAGTTGAGTACATACATTGAGAGACTGAAAAAGGAAAGGTTTCGTGTCCTTGCATGGGCTATTAAAAATTTTAAAATGAGATATCTTGCAACCTTTGAAAGGTTTGTTTATTATAAATTGAGAAAGTTACTTAATCGTTTGTTTAAGTTGAAAGGGAGGTAACCCTATGCAAAATAAGTTTTTAAAACGCATATACGAGTGTTCTCCTACAAGGTTGAGGGAATGGATGTTTTCTTTTTATTCCAGAAAGAGGGAGAAAAAAAGTATGAACCCGCATTTTTTCAATACTTTATCGAACTTGATGTTACTCAGCATTTATCAAATAGTGACTTAGAATTTATCCAGGATATAAAATTTCGGAAGCTCATGAAATATGTGTGGGAATATATACCATTTTACAGAAATATAATGGAAAAAAATGGATTAATTCCTGATGACTTTGCCAGAGTTAATGATGTTCAGAAATTACCCTATCTTACGAAGGATATTGTCAGAAAGTATGGGGATAGGATGCTATCTGATAGATACATGAGGAACTGGAGCACTTTCAAACCAGTGGAACCACTGGTAAAGCAATAGATGTTTATGCAAGTCTGGATTATCTTCAGATGGAGAAGGCATTTCAGTGGCTCCATAGAAGCTGGGGTGGGATAAAGAGGGGGAATAGACAGGCTACTTTCGTTGGATACACTGTTGTTCCTTTTAAAAGGAAGAAGCCTCCATTCTGGGTTTATGACCCTACTGAAAACCGAACCTTCTTTTCACTGCATCATATGACTAAAGAGAACTTAAAGTATTATGTTTAGCACCTGAATGAGATAAAACCCGATTACCTTGTGGGTTATCCCATGGCAATATATATACTTTCGTCTTATATCCTTGATGGTAACCCATTAAATTTTAAAACCAGGGCAATATTTACAGCCTCTGAGACCCTGATGGATTATCAAAGACCTGTGATTGAGGATGCGTTTGGATGCAGGGTATATGACTGGTATGGTCAAACTGAATTTACTGCAAACATAGTCCAATGTGAAGAGGGGAACTACCATATAAAATATGAGTATGGTATTGTTGAATTGCTGAACGAAAGAAATGAACCTGCATCACCAGGAGAGTGGGGCGAAATTGTTGCAACAGGTTTGAACAATCTTGCCATGCCTTTTATAAGATACAGAACAGGCGACCTCGCGATTCCTAAAGAAGGAAAATGTTCATGTGGTAGGGGAGGTAGACTAATAGAAAAAATTACGGGAAGGGTTGAAGATATTATAGTTACATCTGATGGAAGGATGATTACCAGGCTTGATTTCCTGTTCAAGGGTATGAAGAATGTGATTGAGGCTCAGCTTGAACAGGATTCAAAGGACCATATCTTTGTGAGGAATGTTCCTGATGGCCACTTCGGTGAGGAGGATAAAGCCAGACTCGTTTCAAATATCCGGGAGCATCTGGGAGACAGTATAAAGATTGATTTCCTCCTTGTTGATGCCATCCCAAGAACAAAGACAGGCAAATTCAGATATGTTATTTCCCATGTAAACCCCGGTTTACCGGGAATAACACAGCCTGGAGAAAGAAAAAAAGATGTATTGGAATAAAATTTTCTTGCGAAATATTAAAATTGTGGTAATATATTCCACATGAAACAGGTTGTTCAGGATTTTAAGGATGGTAAAATAAAGGTTATTGATGCACCTGACCCTGTGCCAGAGCCAGGATTTATCATTGTCAGGAATTATTTTTCTGCAATATCAGCAGGAACGGAAAAGACAACGGTTGGAACAGGCAAGAAGTCCCTCATTGGAAAGGCAAGGGCAAGGCCTGACCTTGTGAAGAAGGTTGTTGAGAACATAAAGAGGGAAGGGCTCGGACAGACATTGAAGAAGGTCAGGTCAAAACTGGATGAATATAAGTTGCTTGGTTACAGCAGTGCAGGAAAGGTGATTGCAATGGGAGAGGGTGTTACAAATTTTTCACCTGGTGATGTTGTTGCATGTGGTGGCGGTAATTATGCCACCCATTCAGAGCTTATTAAGGTGCCTGTTAATCTCTGTGTGAAGGTTCCTGATGGTGTTGGGCTTGATGAGGCTGCATTTGCCACGATTGGTGCAATAGCAATGCAGGGGGTGAGACAGGCTGATGTCAGGGTAGGCGAGAGGGTTGGTGTGATAGGGCTTGGACTCATTGGCCTCTTAACACTGCAGATCTTGAAGGCTTCAGGTTGCAGGGTATTCGGAATTGATGTGGACAGAAAAGCCATAAAAAGGGCAGGGAATTTTGGCCTTGATGCTGGTTCTATTTCAGGTGAAGGGATAGAGGAAAGGGTGGCGACCTTCACAGATGGCTTTGGTCTGGATTCTGTGATTATAACAGCAGGTACAAGGAGCAGTGAACCCGTACACACAGCTTCAAGGATATTGAGGGATAGAGGGAAGGTTGTTGTGGTTGGTGCAGTTGGGATGGAACTGGAAAGGGAACCATTTTACATGAAGGAACTTTCACTTTCTCTCTCAAGGTCCTATGGGCCTGGAAGATACGACCCTGTGTATGAGGAGAAGGGAATTGATTATCCTATAGGTTATGTGAGATGGACTGAACAGAGGAACATGGAGGCATTCCTTGACCTTGTTGCCCAGAAAAAGATCAATGTTAAAACCCTCATCACACATAGATTTACAATTGAAATGGCCAATGAGGCCTATGACTTGATATTGAACAGGAGAGAGCCCTTTATAGGGGTTGTGTTTGAATATGGTGAGACCCTTGCAGAGAAGGTTAAAACAATAGAGGTTTCTCCGCCTGTTGAGAAAAAAGAGGATGTTGTTGTTGCTGGTGTTATAGGCGCAGGCAGTTTTGGAAAAACATTTATTATCCCTGCATTAAAATCAAACCCTCATGTTCAACTCTCCATGGTTGCTACATCCCATGGTGCAGGTGCTGTGAATGTTGCAAAGAGATTTGGTTTTTACAGGGCAACCTCTGATACAGAGGAGATTCTATCAAACCGTGATATAAACACAGTCTTTATTCTCACAAGGCACAATCTGCATGCCCCTTATGTTCTTAGGGCCATTGAGGAAGGCAAAAATGTCTATGTTGAAAAGCCACTTGCAATAAGCCTTGAGGATGTTGAGAGGATTGGGAAAAAATTGAAGGAGAATCCTGTTAAGATTATGGTAGGGTTCAACAGGAGGTTTTCTCTCCATGCTGAAAGGCTTAAATCCTTCTTTGGTGATGAGCACGGGCCTCTAATAATACATTACAGGGTGAATGCAGGTGCTTTGCCTCCTGATCACTGGACAAGGGACCCTGATATAGGTGGAGGAAGGATTATTGGTGAAGGTTGCCATTTCCTTGATTTTACCAGATTCCTTACAGGAGGAAGAATTACTGAGGTTAAGCTTTATCCTGCAGGGGACAGGGAGAATGCGATAATTGTGGTGTCCTTTGAAGACGGTTCCATGGCAAGCATACATTATACAACAACAGGTGATAAGTCATTCCCGAAGGAGAGGGTTGAGGTTATTGGTGACGGAAAGGTGGGTATTATTGATGATTACAGGACAACAATTCTCTCTTCTGGTGGGAATAGGAATGTGTTTAAATCAAAGTCCCAGGATAAAGGGTATGTTCAGGAGATAAATGCTTTTGTTGATTATGTTCTTGGTAAGAAGGGGCCTGCCATTCCACCCGAAGAGATTTTAGAGGTATCTGAATGGATTATAAGGGCAACAATGACCTGAGAGCAATCACCATTTCTTTACTCAGGTGGGCAAAAAAAGAGGATTTTAAGGGATTTGACCCTTATGATGGATTGAATTCATTTCTCTTTTATGGCGTTCCATTCAGGAACAAATACTGGGGAATACTCATTACCCAGTTTTTTAAGAGATTCCCTTTGAATTTAAGGCCCTTCTTTGGCATCAGGAAGATGAGGAATGCCAAAGGTATATCCCTATATATAATGGGTCTTCTCAACCTCTATAGGTCATACAGGGATGAAAAATATCTGAGCCTTGCAGCAGAACTTGCAGAGTGGCTTCTAAAAAACCGTTCACCATATACTGAAAGATATGCCTGGGGATACAATTTTCCATGGCAGTCAAGGAACAGTTTCAAACCTGCGTTTTATCCAAATGTTGTGACAACCGTGTTCTGTGCAGAATCCCTGCTTGAACTATACATGGAGACAGGAGAGAGCAGGCTGGTGGATATAGTAGAATCCTCAGGTGAATTTATACTGAATGAACTGAACAGGTATGAGGATGAAAGGGGTATATGTTTCAGTTACGGTCCTAGTGATAGCGAAAGGGTGTATAATGCAACTCTTCTTGCATCAATGCTCCTTGCTGACCTGTGGTCAATCACAGGAAGGAACAAATATATTGATTATGCCCTGAAAAGTGCAGAGTTTGTTGTCAAAAGCCAGAATGAGGATGGTTCCTGGTATTATGGTGATGTTGATAATCAGAAGTGGATAGACAATTTCCACACAGGATATAATCTCTGGGCACTACTCTCCATAAATGAAAAGGTGAACCACAGAGAGATATATAATTCAATAAAGGCCGGGTACAGGTTTTACAGAGAAAATCTTTTCACAGAGGATTTTATTCCAAGGAACACAATTGATTCACTTTATCCACTGGACATCCATGCCTTTGCAGTATCTTCACTTGTCTTTGGAATGTTTGAGGATTTTGAATATCAGGAAAGGGTATTGAAAAATGCTATAAATATATTTTATTCAGATGAGGGATACTTCTATTACCGGGATACAGGCAGAATTTTAATAAGGATACCTTATATGAGGTGGTCCAATGGCTGGATGTTCCTTGCGCTCACTGATTATCTTTTAACCAGGTAAAGATAGGTTTTCTCCTTAATCTTTTCTGTAAACCACATTAAACGGCATTTGCTGCTTCTCCAGTATCTTTCCCATTTATTCTTATACTGGTGGAAGATCGGGTCCCCAGTAATCACATAGAGTCTTTCCAGAAGGCCTATGTGGAGGAAGTGGTATTCCCTGGATGCAAGCCTTTTCACCATCCAGAGGTCGTACAATGACCAGTATCCAGTGTCATATAAATGAAGGTGTTTTTTTAAATTCTCTGCATAGTAAGTGAATGCGTCTTTGCTGTTCTTATGTCCATTCTCTGCAAACTCATGGAGCACAAGAAGCATGTACATGAAACCATTGAGTGTTGCTGACGGCGGATTTGAGGGATACTCCTCAAGGAAGTGGTAGTCACCAATTGAGTTTCCAACCCCACCTTCCCTGACTGGATGAAATAGGGGTTCAATTGCAAGTGTATCATTACCTTCAAATTTTTCAGAATGCCTTTTCAAGTAGAGGAAAAGGGCGCCTCCAAGTGCCTGTGTGAGTCCGCATATCCATCCAGGTTCCATTTTAAGAAACCTGTTGGGATATGGATGTTTCCACAAGAGGGCATTATTTATTTTTTCTCCTTCCTTCAGGAGCCACCTTCCGCAGGTGATTGCTGAATTTAAAAAATCTTTATTTTTTGTGTTTTCATACTTCTGATACTGGTGAAGGCCATAAAGTGCAACTGTCACTGGATATGTTGCAAAACCGAGTTCTTTAAACCCAATAATTAAAGGAATACCCTCTTGAGATATTTTCATTCCACTGAATATGATTGATTTGAATTTGCTGAAGTCAAAAAACATAGAAAATAAACAACCGAATGGTGCGCAGGTTTCTAATCAAGAGAGTTTTCTCCGTAGAAAGGAGGTGATCCAGCCGCACGTTCCCGTACGGCTACCTTGTTACGACTTCGCCCCAGTCATCCCGCCTACCTTCGGCCCTGGTTGTAATCCCAGGGACTTCGGGTATTCGGGACTTCCATGGCGTGACGGGCGGTGTGTACAAGACCCGGGAACGTATTCACCGCGGCATGCTGATCCGCGATTACTAGCGATTCCACCTTCACGCAGGCGGGTTGCAGCCTGCGATCCGAACTGAGGGCGCTTTTCTGGGATTTGCTCACCCTCGCGGGATCGCTGCCCTCTGTAGCGCCCATTGTAGGACGTGTGTAGCCCTGGGCATAAGGGCCATGATGACTTGACGTCGTCCCCACCTTCCTCCCCGTTGTCCGGGGCAGTCCCCCTAGAGTGCCCAGCGCCATTTGGCCTGATGGCAACAAGGGGCAGGGGTTGCGCTCGTTGCGGGACTTAACCCAACACCTCACGGCACGAGCTGACGACAGCCATGCAGCACCTGTGCAGGCTCCGGGCTGGTTACCGGTCGTCCCCCTTTCGGGTTCCTACTACCTGCATGTCAAGCCCAGGTAAGGTTCTTCGCGTTGCTTCGAATTGAACCACATCCTCCACCGCTTGTGCGGGTCCCCGTCAATTCCTTTGAGTTTCACCCTTGCGGGCGTACTCCCCAGGCGGGGCACTTAACGCGTTGGCTGCGGCACGGACCTGATGGCCCACACCTAGTGCCCATCGTTTACGGCTGGGACTACCAGGGTATCTAATCCTGTTTGCTCCCCCAGCTTTCGGGCCTGAGCGTCAGTAACGGCCCAGGGAACTGCCTTCGCCATCGGTGTTCCTCCTGATATCTACGCATTCCACCGCTACACCAGGAGTTCCGTTCCCCTCTGCCGTACTCAATCCTGGTAGTATCTTCGGCAAGCCCTTCGTTGAGCAAAGGGATTACACCGAAGACTTGCCAGGACGCCTGCGCCCCCTTTACGCCCAGTGATTCCGGACAACGCTCGCCCCCTCCGTTTTACCGCGGCTGCTGGCACGGAGTTAGCCGGGGCTTCCTCTGGGAGTACCGTCACCCCAATAGATTATTCACCCATTGAGGCATCGTCCTCCCTGACAGGGGTTTACAACCCGAAGGCCTTCATCCCCCACATGGTGTCGCTGGGTCAGGCTTTCGCCCATTGCCCAAATTTCTAGCCTGCTGCCTCCCGTAGGAGTCTGGGCCGTGTCTCAGTCCCAGTGTGGCCGGTCACCCTCTCAGGCCGGCTACCCGTCTTAGGCTTGGTAGGCCATTACCCTACCAACAACCTGATGGGCCGCGAGCCCCTCCTGAAGCGGTAGCTTGCAAGCAGAGGCCACCTTTCATCCAGAAAACTTGTGTTTTCTGGACGGTATGGGGTATTAGCTACGGTTTCCCGTAGTTATCCCCCGCTTCAGGACAGGTTACTCACGTGTTACTCACCCGTTCGCCGCTAACCCCTTATCCGTCAGGTATTGCTACCATCAGGATAAGAAGGTTCGCACGACTTGCATGGCTAAGACACACCACCAGCGTTAGTCCTGAGCCAGGATCAAACCCTCCATGAAAAAAGGAATTCTATAGGAACCTGTGCACCATTCGGTTGTCAAAGACCATTTTGGCAATAAAAAAATAATAAGTTTAATGATTTTGTCAAG
>Ga0190304_1000174_pt1 | contig 29970 bp, 25 predicted proteins | sample 48700712_MG_FD_161670 | JGI IMG/M metagenome (GOLD analysis project Ga0190304, IMG submission 161670) | Hydrothermal vent sediment bacterial communities from Southern Trench, Guaymas Basin, Mexico - 4870-07-1--2_MG | ecosystem: Environmental > Aquatic > Marine > Hydrothermal vents > Sediment ...
ATTTACTTATTCTTTTGCTATGCGGTTAAACGAAATATGTAATTTAAATGTAAAAGAAGCCGAAGATGGTGATGTTGTGCATAGAGGACAAGTGTTAATTGCCCCGGGAAATTTTCATATTCTATTGAAAAATAGAGGAAATGAGTATTATATTCAAGTAAAAAGTGGACAATTAGTTAATCGTCATAGACCTTCTGTTGATGTCTTATTTCGTTCGGCTGCAAAATATGCAGGGAGAAATGCCATAGGTGTTATTTTAACCGGAATGGGCGATGATGGAGCTCGTGGATTAAAAGAACTACACAATACCGGTGCAAAAACTATTGCCCAAGACGAAAAATCATGTGTTGTATTCGGAATGCCTAAAGAAGCAATAAAATTGAATGCTGCCGATAATATATTAAGTTTAGATGAAATTGCTGATAATATCAGAAAAATAGTAATATAATAAGTAGGTGCTAGGTAGGTGCTTATGTTTTATTCGAATTTGTTTTGATATTCAGTTTAATTATATAATATTGGTATTTCTTTTTATTTTACTAAAATTTTATGATATTTATAAAATAGTAATTAAATTAATTTTTTAGTTTAAAAAAATATGAAAAATAATAATATAAATAATCAAGATATTGTATTTAAATATACAATACAAGGTGTATTATTTGGTATACTAATTATATTTGTTGCAATAATGCTTGAATATTTTGTTGAAGGAATTAGTTTTTACGAAATAATTGAAAAGCATAAAACAATACCTCCATATTATATAATTAATATTTCCCCTTTACTAATTGCCATTATAGCTTATGTAATTAGCTCGAAATATGCTAATAAAGTTAAAGAATTAAATAAGTCAATAAAAAGCGAATTTAAAAATGCTCAGCGAATTTTCCGTTTTATCGAAAAAATTCGTCATGGAGATATGGATGCAAAATATGAAGTTGCAGATGAAAACGATGTCTTAGGACATTCGGTATTAAACCTTAGAGATTATTTAATAAAGAATATCGATGAAGATAAAAAGCGTCGAAAAGAAGATGAACAAAGACACTGGGTGTCTGAAGGATTATCTAAGTTTGGCGAGATTTTAAGAAACGATATTGATAATATTGAAGATTTATCATACAATTTAATTTCTAATCTGGTAAAATATATTGAAGCAAATCAAGGTGCTTTTTTTATTATAAATAATGAAGATAAAAACGACATATTTCTTGAGATGACAGCTCAATATGCATACGAGCGAAGGAAATATGTCGATAATAAAATACCAATTGATGAGGGATTATTAGGTACTTGTGTTTTAGAGAAGAATACAATTTTTATGACAGATGTTCCCGATACATTTGTTAATATTACCTCAGGTTTAGGTAAAGCTGTTCCAAAATGTATTTTAATTATTCCTTTAAAAGTAAATGAAGAAATACATGGTGTAATTGAAATAGGAGCTTTAAATGAAATAGATAAGGATATTATAGAATTTGTAGAAAAAGTTGCAGAAAGTATTGCTACAACAATTTCAAATGTGAAAACTAATTCACAAACAGCAAAATTACTTAAAGAGTCGCAAGAACAAGCCGAAATGTTATCGTCGCAAGAAGAAGAAATGCGACAGAATATGGAAGAACTTCAAGCCACTCAAGAAGAAGCCGCCCGCCAAAGTATGGAGTTTGTTACATTTACAAATTCTGTAAATCATACACTAATTAGAGCAGAATATACTCCTAAAGGGAATTTGATATATGCAAATACTAAATTTGTTAAAAAATTAGGTTACGAAAAAAATAGTGATGTAGAAGGAAAGCATATTTCTAAATTTATTGCAGAAAAAGATAAGGATTGGTTTAATTCATTATGGAATAGTTTAACAAATGGAGGAAAACATTTCGAAGGCGATTTGAAACATATTACAAAACAAGGTCGAGATTTGTGGACAATGTCGACATATACTCCCATGAAAAAAGATGATGGTACTATAGATAAGATATTGTTTCTTGCCATTGATACTACAGAAAAGAAAAAACAAAGCTTAGATTTTCAAAGTCAAATTAAAGCTCTTAATATAGCTATTATTAAAGGAGAATTTCTTCCTTCCGGGGATGTATTAGAATGTAATCAAAGATTTGTAAATATTACGGGTTACTCATTAATAGAATTAAAAGAGAAAACAATTTTTGATTTTATTGCGAGAAAAGAACTGAATAAGTTTAGAGAAATTTGGGAAAAAGTTAGTAATGGAGAGACATGGGAAGGAAATATTCATCAAAAAACAAACGATAATAAAGATGCTTGGGTAAGAGTATCATTATCTCCTGTTAGGGATATGTATAACGATATTGCAAAGATTATTTATATCGGAAATGATATTACAAAAGAAAGGCATATGGAGTTGGAAACCATAGAGCAAACAAAATTACTGAAAGAGAAGGAAAAAGAATTACAAAAATCAAGAGAAAATCTAAAATTAGAATTAGAAAAAGTAAAAAGGGAATTAAAAAAACAATTCGAAGAAATTGAAAAAGGAAAAATAAAAACAGAGAAAATGCTCGAAGGTGCTTCTGATGCTATTGTTACTATCGACCAAGATGGTATTATAAGATTTTTTAATATGGCCGCCGAAGAATTGTGGGGCATGAAGAGAAGTATTGTTTTAGGTAGAAATATTAAAAAACTTTTCCCAAAGGATAATTACGAAGACGAATTCATAAAATCATTTATCAATTCTGATGCTGAGAAAATAATTGGCGAAAGAAAAGAAATTGATATTACCAATAATGTTGGAGAAGAAAAATCGGTAATTATTATACTCTCGCAAGCAAGATTAAAAGATGAGGTAAACTATACTGCATTTATTCAAAATATTTCTATTGACCTATTTTAATAGAAGTATTATTCTAATTATTTTAGCATATACAAAAGAAGTTGCTATTTACTGAAACAATAGAATTGTCATATAATAGAAAATTATATTATTTATTTAGAAGAAGCAAGTAACTCTTTTATTTAGTATATATTATAATAAAAATATCAATTGTTATACCAATGAAATATTCGAAAAATTATAGAACAAGATTTTTGCAGATAATAGTAGCATTTATTTTCTTATCTATTATAGCTTGTAATAATAAGCAGCAAGAAGAAACCTTAATTAAGATTATTGAAACAAGCGATATTCATGGCTCTGTATTTTCATACGATTTTATCGAGAATAGAGAAAAGGAAACATCACTCTCGAATATATATCAATATGTTACAGAAGAGAGAGAGAAGAACGAGAATGTTATCTTGCTCGATAATGGAGATATTTTACAAGGCCAACCAAGTGTATATTATTCAAATATTAATATCGATAATCAGGAACATATATGTTCAAAGATGATGAATTATATGCATTACGATGCTGCAACAATAGGAAACCACGATATAGAAGCCGGTCATGTAGTTTACGATAAACTTGTAAAAGAATTTAATTTTCCTTGGATGGCCGCAAATGCAATATCTAAAAAGAATAATCAACCATATTTCAAACCATATACAATAATAAAAAAAGATGGAGTTAAGATTGCTATTATAGGTTTAATAACTCCGGGAATACCAAGTTGGTTACCCGAAAATCTTTGGAAAGGAATAGCTTTCGACGATATGATTGAGAGTGCAGAGAAATGGGTGTCGAAAATTTCAACTGAAGAAAATCCCGATATTTTAATAGGATTGTTTCATGCAGGTTTCGATTATACTTATGCAAATCAGGACGAGAATACCTATAAAAACCAAAATGCTTCTGTGTTGGTAGCTAAAAGAATTAAAGGTTTTGATGTTGTTTTTGTTGGGCACGATCATAAAACATGGAACAAGAAGATTGTAAATAATTTTGGCGACACAGTATTGGTTTTGGGCCCGCAAAATGCAGCTAAAGAGGTTGCTACTGTTAATGTTATTGTTAATAGAGATAAAGCAAATAAATTATCTTGCAAATTCAAAGGAGAAATTGTTGAAATAAGAAATTATAACGAATCAAAAGATTTTAATAAAAAGTTTGAAAGCGATTATAAAAAAATTAAAGAATTTGTAAATAAACCAATTACTTATTTAGCAGATACTATTTTTTCGAAAGATGCACTGTTCGGCCCATCAACTTTTGTCGATTTAGTACATAAAGTGCAACTTAATAAATCAAAAGCTCAAATATCATTTACTGCTCCATTAAGTTTTAATACTTCGTTAAATAAAGGAACAATATACGTTAACGATATGTTTAAACTATATAAGTTCGAGAATTTTCTTTACACTATGAAATTAAGTGGAAATGAGATAAATAAATACCTTGAGTATTCCTATAATCTGTGGTTTAATCGAATGAAAGATGAAAATGATAATCTATTAAACTTCAAAAAAGATAAAAATGGAGAGATTGTATTTTCTGAAAAATATAAATCATATCAATTAGCATCAAATTATTTTAATTTCGATGCTGCTGCCGGAATAAAATATACTGTCGATGTTTCTAAACCTTATGGAGAAAGAGTGAAAATAATTTCATTATCAAATGACGAGAAATTTATGCTCGATAAAAATTATAATGTAGCAATAAATAGTTATAGAGGAAATGGAGGAGGAGGACATTTAGTATTTGGAGCAGGAATTCCAAAAGATGAACTCTCAAAACGTATTGTTAGCTCTACAAATAGAGATTTAAGATATTATATAATGCAATATTTAGAGAAAAATGATACCATACATCCCGAAATAATTTCTGATTGGAATATTATTCCTCAAGAATGGTGCTTAAAAGGAAAACAAAAAGATACTGAATTGCTATTTTTAGATGTTAGTATTGCTATTAAGTAATTTTTAATTTAAGATAGTACTTAAGCTTAAACTTTTTTAAATTTATAGAATCATATATAAGAGTGAGCAATAAAATAATTGAGATATTAATACAACACATTTTTAATTACAAAAATATAATATCATGAAAAAGATTGAAATAGCAATAGTATTTGCTTTTATACTTATTATTAGTTCTTGTAGTATAGATAAAACAAATAAATCGGATAAATTAGAAGATAATGAGATAAAAAATGTAATTCTGCTTATCGGAGACGGAATGGGAGTATCGCAGGTTTATTCTGCAATGACAGTTTCTTTAGATACTCTAAATATAGAACGATTTAAGTATATTGGTTTTTCTAAGACATATTCTATTAATAATTATATTACCGATTCAGGAGCCGGAGGAACTGCATTGTCAACCGGAAAGAAAACAAAAAATGGTTATATCGCTGTTGATTCATCGAAAAAGGCCTTAAAAACAATTTTAGAATATGCCGAAGATAATAATCATGCTACAGGTTTAGTTGCAACAAGTTCTATTGTTCATGCTACTCCTGCATCGTTTATTTCGCATTATTACAAGCGGTCAGATTATGAGAGACTTGCTTTAGATTTTCTAAATACCGATATAGATATTTTTATAGGAGGTGGAAGAAAATCATTTGCCCAAAGAAGCGATAGTTTAAACTTAGTAGATTCGCTTATTAAGCGCAATTATGATGTTTTTAATAATCTCGACAGTATGCTTGCAAATAGTAATAATATAGCTGTATTTACTGCCGAAGAGCATAATCCTAAATATTCTGAGGGTAGAGGCGACATGTTACCAGATGCTACCGAAAAAGCAATAAATTTTCTAAAAAATCGTAAAAATGGTTTTTTCTTAATGGTTGAAGGTTCTCAAATCGATTGGGGAGGACATGATAACGATGTAGATTATATCGTGTCGGAAATGATAGATTTTGATAAAGCAATCGGAAAAGCTTTAGATTTTGCAAAAAAGGATAAACATACTCTTGTAATTATTACTGCCGATCACGAATGTGGAGGTTTGTCTTTAAACGGTGGCGATATTAAAAAAGGTATTGTCGAAGGTGCTTTTACCAGCGATTATCATACAGCTGTTATGGTTCCTGTTTTTGCATATGGACCGGGAGCAAAAGAGTTTATTGGTATTTACGAAAATACTGCCGTATTCGATAAAATGATGAAAGCTTTTAAATTTGAAAAATAGAAATATAAGAAACAAAACTCTTAGAATATTCTAAGAGTTTTGTTTCTTTATTACCCTATCCTAAAAAGTGTGTTATTTAGAAAATCAACTTTTATATTATCTATAATTTAACACTTCCATATTTTGTGTAAATCTTAACAGTCGATTGTGTATCTCTGTTTTTCCCTATAATTCCTGAGATTTCAGTTTCGGTATTATCTTGAATTCTGCTTATTTTACCTGTATTAGGATAATCAATATTGCCATATTTTGCTTCTCCGTTTAGTTTATACGAGGCATTTTCTTCAATATTTAACCTTATGCTTCCATATTTATTATCGATTTTAATTTTCTCGAAACTTGCAGGAATTTTTTCTACCTTACATCCTCCGTATCTTGTTTCAAGTTCGAGTTTCTTATTAATTTTTTCGAATTTTAAATCGGTATAAGCACTTGTACCAATAAAATTATTAATATTCCCAATCTCGTATTTGTCGTATTTCGATTCGCATGCTAATGTACTTAATTCATTAAAGTACATTTTAGAGTAACTTGTAACAGCAATTAATGCAGAGCTTTTTTCAATTTCAATTTTAGAGTATTTAATAGTTAGTTTTACCCAATCGCATTCTTCAATATATCCTTTTGAGTATGCTAAATATATTTCGTTTAGAGGTTTAGTGTTTCCACGAAGTAATTTGTTGGCTCGAAGTTTCCCATACTTAATTTTTATATTAGAGTGCCCCGAAATTTCATTAATAAAAGCAGTTCCATATTTATTCGTTAAGTCAAGGTTTATATCAGTCGGAACTTTAACATCGTAATCTATACTAAATTCATTTGTGTTATCTCTAAACGAGAATACCGACCCTTTAAAAAATTTCTCATCAATATCTGTAATTGCTTTAATAGTGTTTCCTTTGTTGCTGAAATTTACATTTATGTATTTAAGTAATTCTATAGCTTTTTCTTTTTTCGATTCGTCAACAGTAATTGTTACATCTATTAATACTTGGTTTTTATCCCAGTTGTTAATATTTACATCACCGTATTTATTTTCAATAACAAGTAGAGTGTTTTTATCAGCATTATATTCTTTACGAAATTTCTTAGAATATTCGTCCCCGGCAGAATAAGCACTCGAAAAGAATAGGATATTTACCAGTACAATGATTATTGAATTTTTTAACATTTGCGTTTTCATAGTAGTTATATTAATTTATTTATATATGCTATTTTTATTTTATTATTAAAGCATTTTATATGTTAACCTGTTTAGTGTTTGTTTCTTTATTATATTCCGACATATTCTGTAATTGATTTAGTATTTGGTTCATTACAGCTACTTTGGTTTGGTAATGCTCAATCATAGCATTTATAATTCTTTCGTCATTCGGATTCGATTTCAAATCATACTTTAGATTTTTGTATATTGTATCCATATCAGAAAGCTCATTAAGTAGCATTGTTTTTTGAGTGTTATCGGTAAAATGAATATTTTTAATCTTTTCAAAGTCATTATTAATTTGAGAAGTGTAATAGAATTCTACTTCTTTATATTCTTTCGATACTTCATGTAATGCTATTCCCGAAGAAATACTATTCTGAAAAGTGTGTTCGTAAACCCATAAACTCGATACCATTGCCAATAATATAACAGCAGCAAATCTCAATATCCTATATGTGCGAATTTTAAATGTATGTATATTGTTTTTGTTTTTCAGCAATGATTCAAATCTTTCGAAATGACCGTCGCTTGGCTCATATGAATCGAATGCTTTTCTGTTTTCGTGTATTATTTTATCTATATCTTTCATAGCTTAATTCTTGTGTAATAATAATTGTATTTTCAATTAGCAACTATAATATTATTTTGTTTTAGTATTTCAACTAATTTTTGTTTAGCTCTTGTAAATTGCGACCGCGATGTTGAACTTGTTATATTAAGTATTTGACTAATTTCATTGTGATCGTAACCTTCTAATAATTTTAACGATAATACTATTCTATATCCTTCCGGTAATAATTTTATAGCTTTTTTTAATTGTTCTACTTCCGATTCGTAATTATTAACCAAGTTATTTATTGGTTCGGTTAATTTATTCGATAAATTTTCGTCTATTGTATCTGTTTCAAGTTTTCGTTTTTTTAATTCATCTAACGATTTATTAATAACAATTTTTTTTAACCAAGCACCAAAGCTTACGTTTTCGCTATAAGTAGAAATTTTTTCAAATGCTTTTAAGAACGATTCTTGCATAATATCCTCGGCAATCTCACTATTGTTTATTATTCTTAAACTCGTGTTAAACATTGCTTTATAATATAACTTATAAAGTTGAAATTGTGCTTGTCGGTTACCTGCTTTACATTTATCAATAATATCTTGATGGATATTATTATATGTTTTACTTGTTTTAGTAATTTTTTTCATGTTCTAATTTAAAGACGATGAATACTAAATTTTGCTGCATGAATAAATTTACTTTATTATTATTACTATTCAAAAGGCTTTATTATTATTTTACTGCTGCATATTTTATTATTTATTATAATTAATAAAAAAAATACAGCATAAAGCATTGATATTCTAATTATTTTTATATTTTTGTTAAAAATCCTAAAAGTTATAATTAAATCTATTATTACAATGAAAAAATTAAACGTATTATTAGTTGCTCTTGCATTAGTTAGTTTTACAGCATTTTACTCTTGTCAAAATGCAAAACAAAAAGTAGAAGACGCTGTTGAAGAAGTTCAAGAAAAAGCAACAGAAGCAACAGAAGCTGTTGAAGAAGTTAAAGAAGCAACAGAAGTCGACACTACTGTTCAAGCAACAGAAGTTGAAGAAGTTGAAGAAGTAGAAGCTGAATAAGAATAAGTTATTATTTTAGTTTTAAAAAGGCAGAAATCAAGAATTTCTGCCTTTTTAATTTGATGTTTATTGTAAACAATTTGAAATATAATTGATTACAAAAAAGAAAAGTAATTTATAATATATCCACTAATAATTTTCCCATTGGAATAATCTAATTCTGATCCAAACATACTGTGGGGAATTGAATATATTAATAATAAGATTATTGCAGCTGCTAATGTAAATTTAGGCTTATTTTTTTTATAATTAGCCGATAAAGCAATAATCCATGTAATTATTGCAAATAGAGTCTTATTATCTGTCAAATCCCAACCTAGAGGTATTCCTGTCCATGCCTGACCAAATGCATAATGTTGTATTGTTGGTCCAAGAATCATGCCTCCAACGAATAGACTCGAAAAAGCAATTATACTATATATTTTATGTTTCTTATTATTGAATGCTGCATATATCCCGGCAAGGGTTGATAATAGCATTGCAATAAACATTAAAAGAATATGGGGTATAAGCACTAAATTTGGGACTTCTCCTTTAAATCGAATTTTTATTGGATTATTTGAAAATAGTTTATAACTCGCATTATTATCTTTTAACGAAACAAAATATTCAAGCTTTCCGGCAGGAGGCTGATTTGGTAAGTATCCTGAAAGAAAACCATTTTCCGATTGTAATATTATGGTATCCCAATTCTCATTTGTTGGGTAATGCCTATAATATATTTCTCCGCTAATAGTAGAGTCTTTTATTGGAAATATTAGTTTGCAATCTTTGGTTCCTCCCTGACTTCGAAGGAATTTTAAATCATAATTAGTATTATTAAGACTAATATTATATTTTACAGGGTAAGTTGGTCCGGTTAATTTCTGAAATACGACTGCTCCAATTGTTATAATTATTGCAATAATCCAAAAAAGTGTGTTTTTCATAATTATATTTTTTGTATATCCGCTTTTTGACAAAACTTGCCGTTTGATTTTCTTCATTGCCCCATCCCTAAAGGGTGTTAAGAAAATCAATTACTCCCTTTAGGGTTGGGGTAAAATAATTGATTTTCAGTTCAGTTAGCAATGTGTATGTAAAAAAGCGGACAATCATATTATATTTTAAATATTTTAGAAAGAATTAATTTTAAAGTTGAACAATAAGAACTTCCTTTTTAGTATTTCTAAGTACTTCAACAGTAATTGTTTGTCCTACATGTAATTTCGAAAGTCTTTCCATATATTCATATATGTCGCTAACCGATTTACCATTAAGAGCTGTAATAATATCTCCATTTTTCATTCCTGCTTTATATGCTGGTTTGCCTTTAATAATAACCTCTGCTTTGAGTCCTTTTTTCTCGAAACCAGAAAAGTCGGGCATTATACCTAGAGTTACTTTAAAATTTCTGTGTTTTTCGGAATCTGCTTTTGGTCCCGATTCTTGAAATACTAGGTTCGAATCTAAGTTCGATATTTTTATGGCTACATCACAAATAAATTTTGTTACATCTAACAAACCATCAAAATTAATTTTTCCTATACTGTCGCCCGGAGTATGATAATCGATATGTGCACCTGTTGAGAAGAAAAATACAGGAATATCTTTAGAGTAGAATGATGAATGGTCTGATGGTCCATGCCCTTCAGGCGATAATGCTAAATTAAACCTTTGCTTATTATTTGTCGATTGTATTATGTCTTTTCCTCTGATTGATGTTCCTATACCACCTATTTGAAGCGATGAGTCGGGTTTTAATCTTCCAATCATATCAATATTTATCATTGCTTTAATCTTTTTTATTGGGATTATAGGATTTGACATAAAATATTTTGATCCTAGTAAGCCTTCTTCTTCAGCATCAAAAGCAATAAAAATAAAATTTTTATTTAAACTGTCTTTTATAGACGATAATTTTTCAGCAATTTCTAACATTGCAGCAATTCCCGATGCATTATCATCGGCACCATAATGTATAGCATGTATATTAGGAACTCTTGAACCTGTATGTGGCCCTCCAAAACCTAAATGATCGTAATGACCTCCAATAACAATATATTCGTCCGATTTATTATTGCAGATTAGGCTCGATACAACATTTTGAGTCGAAGTCTTTTGTAATTCTACATCGCTTGATGCATTTAATTTTATGTTTGTATTAAATGAGCAAGGTGTTAAAGCTTTGTTTAATTTCGATTCTAAATCTTGTATTGTATTAGCCTTTTCCGATAATATAACATTGGCAAGTTCTCTTGTAATTTGTATAACAGGAATATTTGCTTGTCCTTGTGGATAATTTAGCTTTTCAAGTTTATCTTTTTGATCAAATTTTTGTCCGGAAACTAGTAGTACCCCGGCAGCATTATGTTCTTCTGCCTCGAGAACTTTTCCTCTATCCGAGCAATAAGGAATAAACTCAGAGTCAGTATTGTCAATTTCAGGATCCCCACGTAAAATTAGAACCCATTTTCCTGATACATCGATGTTAGAGTAATCGTTCCATATTATAGATTTAGTATTTATATTAAATCCATATCCTGCAAATATTACTTCAGAATTTAGCGACATATTAGCAGAAAAGGATAATGGGACATAATCCTGATTTAATATATATGGCTTATTCGATATTGTAAAATGATTATTTAATCCGGATTTAATATTGCTGGTAATAGAAAAATTCTGTAAACCATTCTCGTGTAATAACTTTAATCCACACATTTTAAATTCGTTTGCAATATATTGTGCTGCAATATTGCTTTCGGCAGTACCCGGATATCTCCCTTTTAGCGAATCTGATGCCAAAAATTCAATATGATTATATAATTCATTTTTAGTAATTTCCGGATTATTATTTTTTATGTTTGAACAACTATAAAAGAAAAATAATATAAAAATAAAAGTTGAGTATCTAATTAGTTTCATAATTTAGAATTTTTAGATTGTTAATTAATTGATTAATTTTACTTTACCAGAAAAAAGTTGTATAATAAGTTTCAATATTGTTTTTATTATCGATAATAAATATTTCTAGCTCGTGATTTATATTTTTCTTAATTTTTTCTTTATCAAAAGTAAAAAATAATAAGTTGTTTTTCCTATCATATTCAAATAATACCCAATTATTGTCAATATATCCGTTATATGTTTTAATTCCGGAAAGATTGTCGGTTATTTTAAAACTTATTTTTTTTTCTTTTGTAAATTTATTCGAATTAAATAGTGGCAATATTTTCGGAGCCAAAGTATCTATCATAACAGAATAATCGCCAAAACTATTAGTTATTCCGATAATATGACTATTTATCGCATTTCCTTTAATTGGATGCAATTTGCCATCTTTATCGATTCGTACAATTAAGGCTTTTTCTTTTAACTCCGCTGGAATATTGTTTGTATGAATACTTAATGATATCGGTTTGTGAAGAGGAGTATATATATTATGAATATGATGTAGTGATGAATATGTTCCAACTAATGGTTTCGAAATTGAATAGCAGAATTCTAAATCATTATATAACGAATATTTCGAAATATGAATTTGTATCTCATCATTCTTAAAAGTGTAATCCTTATCCCAAGATATTGTTTTAGTAGAATCGAATAGAATAGTATCTTTAGAAATAGAATTTGATGTAACTCCTATGGCAGCGAATTGTAATGTCGATTTGTTTTTATAACTATCGTAAACAGAAATTTCTATTTCGTAATTTTTATTATTCTCAAAATTAAAAATTCCATTATTAATTATATTTCTGTATGTACTTAAATTATTATTTGGTTCAATATATGTTTTTTGTATCTTTCTATTTGAGATTTCTTTTTCTGCATAATCAATATGACTATTAATATATCTTGTTTCCGAAAAATCAAATTCATTTATTTGATATTCAAATATAGTTTTTTTATTAATTGCCAACTCTATAGTATTTACTCCACATTTATTTCGTGAGTTGTTTATATAATCGTATGTTTCAATCCCAAAACCAATATTTCCGGAAAGCTCTAATTTGTTAAAACCAACTATTTTATAGGTGTTTTCGACTAATTTTGCCGGAATAATAATTTTTTTATTTTTATTGTTAATAAAACTATTTTTATCAATAGGATAACAAGCCAGATAATAAATTTTAGGTGGAATATTGTCTGTAATATTAAAATTAAACAATAATGGATTTATAGGATGTTGATTAGATGTATTTCGTAATTCGAAATGAAGATGTGGTCCCATTGTACCTCCGGTATTTCCCGAAAAGCCAATAATATCTCCTTTTTTTACAGGGAATTCATCTGGTTTTAATATAATATTAACTTCAAATGTTTGATGTTCATATTGATATTTTTTTAAATATTTTTTTAATTTAGGATTATATTTACTTAGATGTCCATAAACAGAAGTAATATTATTAGGATGAGTTAAATAAATTGCATGTCCATAACCATTTGCAGATATTTTTATTCTAGAAACATAGCCGTCGGAAATTGACTTAATAATTTCCCCTGAAACACCATTGGTTTTTATATCAATTCCGGCATGAAAATGTCCTGTGCGTAATTCTCCAAAAGTTCCGGCTAGTTTAATAGGAATATTTACAGGCGACGAAAATATTTTATTATTATTAGATTGGCTATATGATAATTGACAAAAAAAAATAAAAAATATAATTAATTTTAGTTTTCGTATTAGCATTATTTTATATAAATTTAAACACAAAGAATGTAGTTATTTTAAAGATTAGCAAAAATAATATTATTATTCATATGTTAAATAATATTATTTGTTATATTTTTGTTTAAACATTATTATTAATTAATTTTACTTTAACAGATTAAACAGAATTAAGATTTTTTAGTTTTTTTTTGCTCCTAATCCTAAAGGGAGAAAACTAAAAAAAACAATCTGTTCCCTTAGGGAGCAAGGCTAAAAACAGCTTGATTTTGTGTTAAAGCATAATGTGTAAAAGTAGAATTAAGTTAATGCTTTTTAATAAAAAATATGTTAGTTTCAAATAAAGAAATAATAGAAGAATTGCAAAATAGAATTGAAAAAATGTTTTCTTTGTACAGTGTAATGAGAAAAGATAATGATATTCTGTTTAAAGAAAATATTGAACTAAAGAAACAATTAGAAAGTAAAGAATCGGAAAACGATTATTTAAAAAACACAAATAATAAATTAAAATTATCGAAGAGTGTTATGGTATCGAGTAAAGATAAACACGATGCCAAAATAAAAATCAATAAAATGGTGCGGGAGATTGATAAGTGTATTGCTCTTTTGAATAGGTAAAATTAAAATTTAGTAATGGAAAATAAATTATCCATAAAAGTTAATGTTGCTGATCGATACTATCCTTTAAAAATTGATAGATCTGATGAAGAAAAGATACGGAAAGCTGCTAAAATGATAAATGATAAAGTATTACAGTATAAAAAGAAATATACAGATAAAGATATTCAAGATTTTTTAGCAATGGCGTCTTTACAATTTGTAATAAAATTGTTAGAAGCCGAGAGTATACCGGATGATAATTCAGAAATAAATAGAATAAAGGAATTGATTGATAATATTGATGAATTTTTAATTAAAGCAAAATAAGTTCTTTTAAATATAAACAATATTGCCCGCATTGTTTCTTTAATGTCTGTGAGACTCAACATTAAACAATTTGGAGAAAAGCTCGTTTTATGAAAGGCAGGCCTCAGTTTAACTTTTGTTAAATTCCTTAATTGGTCAGTGGACGTCTGACACAAAATGGCATCTCCACCCATGTCTAGCAGGGGTTTTTAAAGAATTAAAGAAACTAATGCGGGTTTTTTTATAAAATAAAAATTAAATTATGATACAATTATTAATAATAGGGGTAATCCCAATTTATACTTTAGTAACAGTTATAGTGCTTGTTGCTGTTGTGATAGGTGGTTTTATTTCATATGTTATATGGAATAAAACTTTGATAAAAAAAAGTAGCCAGATTATTAAAGATGCAAAGATAGAAGCAGACGTAATAAAGAAAGAGAAAATTCTTCAGGCTAAAGAAAAATTTCTTCAATTAAAAGAAGAGCACGAAGACCAAATTAATAATAGAACAAGTAAAATTCTTGTTGCAGAAAATAGAATTAAGCAAAAAGAAAGAGGCTTATCTCAGCGAATTGAAGAAAACAATAAAAGTAAAAAAGAAATTGATGCTATTCGCAATAACCTTCAAGTACAAATGGAAGTTGTTGAGAAAAGGGGAGAAGAGTTGAATAAAATGCATAAGCAGGAAGTTGAGCAATTAGAGACAATTTCCGGTATGTCAGCTGAGGAAGCAAAAAATCAAATTATCGAATCGCTTAAAGCTGAAGCAAAGACTGCAGCTATGTCTGAGATTAACGAAATTATCGAAGAAGCGAAAATGACGGCAAATAAAGATGCAAAACGAATTGTTATTCAAACAATACAACGTGTTGCTACCGAAAATGCTGTTGAAAATTCTGTTACCGTATTTAATATCGATAGCGACGAAATAAAAGGAAGAATAATTGGTCGTGAAGGTAGAAATATTAGAGCACTTGAAGCTGCTACCGGAGTAGAGATTATTGTTGACGATACTCCTGAAGCAATAATTCTTTCGGCATTCGATCCGGTAAGACGAGAAATAGCCCGTTTAGCTCTTCATCAATTAGTAACCGATGGAAGAATTCATCCTGCAAGAATTGAAGAAGTAGTAGAAAAAACTAAAAGCCAAATCGAAGAAGAAATTATTGATGTAGGAAAAAGAACAGCTATTGATCTTGGTATTCACGGATTACACCCCGAAATTATACGATTAATTGGGAAAATGAAATATCGTTCATCGTATGGACAAAATTTGTTACAACACTCTCGTGAAGTAGCTAATCTTTCAGCTATTATGGCATCTGAACTTGGGTTAAATACTAAACTGGCAAAAAGAGCAGGTTTGTTACACGATATTGGAAAAGTGTCTGATGATGAACCGGAATTGCCACATGCAATTCTTGGTATGAAGATAGCAGAAAAATTTAAGGAAAAACCTGAAGTATGTAATGCCATCGGTGCTCATCACGACGAGATAGAAATGACAACACTTATATCGCCTATTGTTCAGGTATGTGATGCTATTTCAGGTGCTAGACCCGGAGCACGTCGCGAAGTTGTCGAATCGTATATTAAACGATTGAAAGATCTTGAAAACCTTGCACTATCGCATCCCGGTGTAATAAAAACATACGCTATTCAAGCAGGAAGGGAGCTTAGAGTTATTGTTGGTAGTGATAATGTTAATGATGAAGAAGCAGCAAAAATTTCATTAGATATTTCAGAGAAAATCCAAAATGAAATGACATATCCCGGACAAATAAAAATTACTGTTATTAGAGAAACTCGTGCAATAAATTATGCTAAATAGAGCCTTCCGGTAGTAAGTTTTTAATAAATGGTTTAATGAAATATCTCAAAAATATATAAGCACCAGATTCAATTTTGCTTTATATATTTTTGAGATATTTTTTATTATTAATAATTGATATATGAAAAATAAGATAAATATGGTTGACTTAAAAAGTCAATATCTTAAAATAAAAAACGAAATAGATAGTTCTATTCATGAGGTTATCGATTCTACAGCATTTATTAATGGAGCTAAAGTAAAAGAATTTGCTGCAAATTTAGAAAATTACCTACATGTTAAACATGTTATTCCTTGTGGAAATGGAACAGATGCCTTACAAATTGCAATGATGGCTCTAGATCTAAAGCCGGGAGATGAAGTAATTACTCCAAATTTTACCTTTATTGCTACAGTTGAAGTTATTAAAGTGTTAGGACTTGTGCCTGTTTTAGTGGATGTCGATTCCGAGACATTTAATATTAATCCGGAGGTTATTGAAAAGGCCATTACTACAAAAACAAAAGCTATTGTTCCTGTTCATCTTTTCGGACAATGTGCCGATATGGAGAAGATAATGGAGATAGCTAATAAAAATAATTTGTTTGTTATTGAAGATACTGCACAAGCTATTGGGGCCGATTATAAAAAAGGAAAACTTAACAAAAAGGCCGGTTGTATCGGGAATATTGGATGTACATCTTTTTTCCCATCGAAAAATTTAGGCTGCTATGGCGATGGAGGTGCTATTTATACAAATGATGATACTCTGGCAGAAAAATTACGTATGATTGTTAATCATGGTTCGAAAATAAAATATTATCACGACAGTATTGGGGTAAATTCTCGCCTAGATACCATACAAGCAGCTGTTTTAGATGTAAAACTTAAATACTTAGACGATTATAGTAATGCACGAAGATTGGCTGCCGATTATTACGATAACAACTTGAGAGAGATTGATGAAGTAACTATCCCAAAAAGAAATACTGATTCTTCTCACACATTTCATCAATATACATTGCAGATAAATAGTGAAGAAAATCGTGATGCCCTAAAAAAATATTTGAACAAGAAAGAAATTCCTGCAATGATTTATTATCCGGTGCCAATGCATTTACAAAAGGCTTATAAAGATTCGAGATATAAAGATGGCGATTTCCCGGTAACCGAAAAATTATGTAAAACAGTATTGTCGTTACCAATGCATACCGAACTCGATAGAAATCAACAGAATATTATTATAAAGGCTATTAAAGAGTTTTTTAATTAGTAATAATACTTAAAACAAGTTTTTATTTTAAAAATTTAATCGACTTCGTAAGACTTTTTATGTTAAGAAGTTGATAACGAATAAAGAATATTGAAGTAATAAATATTTGATATGAACTTAAATAATCTAATTCACATGTCAAAAGAAAACAAAAAATATTTTGCTCACGAGACAGCAGTTATTGATGATAATTGCGAGATAGGTGCCGGAACAAAAATATGGCATTTTTCGCATATTATGTCGAATTGTAAATTAGGCGAGAAATGTAATATCGGACAAAATGTAGTTGTATCGCCGGATGTAATTCTTGGCAAGAATGTAAAAGTGCAGAATAATGTTTCGATTTATACAGGAGTAATATGCGAAGACGACGTTTTTCTTGGTCCTTCAATGGTATTTACCAATGTTATAAATCCGAGAAGTGCTGTAAATAGAAAAGGAGAATATTCTAAAACGATTGTTCGTAAAGGAGTGTCGATAGGAGCAAATGCAACTATAGTTTGTGGAAATAATATAGGAGAATATGCTTTTATTGGGGCAGGAGCAGTGGTAACCAAAGAAGTAAAGCCATATGCTTTGATTGTTGGAAATCCGGGAAAACAAATCGGGTGGATGAGCGAATATGGACAGAGATTAGAATTCAATAACGATGGTATTGCTGTTTGTTCCGAGAGTAAAGAGAAATATTTATTGAAAGATGAATTTGTAAAAAAAACATAGTTAGTGTTTTCGTAAAGTTCTTATCTTTATCGAACAACATCATGTAATAAATATAAAAAATGAAAAACTTTGGATTAATAGGCGTTGCAGGATATATTGCTATACGTCACTTAAAAGCAATAAAAGAAACAAATAATAATTTAATTGCAGCATTAGATAAATTCGATAGTGTGGGGCAAATAGATAGTTTTTTCCCAAATGCCGATTTTTTTGTAGAATACGAACGCTTCGACAGACATTTCGATAAATTAAAAAGAAATGGAACAAATATAGATTATGTAAGTATTTGTACTCCAAACTACTTGCACGATTCTCATATTCGTTTTGCTTTACGACAAGGAGCTGATGCTATTTGCGAAAAACCTCTTGTTCTAAATCCTTGGAATGTTGATGCTTTGCAAGAGATAGAAAAAGAAACAGGGAAAAGAGTAAACACAATACTTCAATTGCGTCTTCATCCTGCAATTATTGCTTTAAAAAATAAAATAGACAATGGACCTAAAGATAAGATGTATGATATTGATTTGTCGTATATTACTTCGCGTGGCCATTGGTACGATATTTCATGGAAAGGCGATAAACAAAAATCAGGTGGTGTAGCTACTAATATTGGTGTTCATTTTTACGATATGCTAACATGGATATTTGGCGATGTAAAAGAGAATATTGTTCATATAACAAAAGAAAATAAAGCAGCAGGATATTTACAGCTCGAGAAAGCCAAAGTAAGATGGTTCTTGAGTGTCGATTATAAGGATGTGCCTAATGATGTTAAAGCTAAAGGACAAAGAACATTCCGGTCTATTACAGTTGATGGTGATGAGATTGAATTTAGTGGTGGATTTACCGATTTACATACTCTTAGTTACCAAGAGATATTAAAAGGTAATGGCTTTGGATTACAAGAAGCAAGAAAATCGATAGAAACAGTTTATGCAATTCGTAATTCTAATCCTATTGGATTACGCGGAGATTATCATCCATTTTGTAAGAATGTGTAGTATTATTTGTTGAATAAAATATTTACCTTAAATTATTTCCCCATTATATTATTATAGAGACTGTTCAAAAAGCTTAGATTATTGTCATTCGGGAAAGCAAGTGAACTGATTATTCTTTATATGAAAAATAATATGAACATACAATTTTGATAATGACTGTGACAGAATATTTATTTTTTTAAGCTGCCCTTTACAGGGCGATATTTTTTATAATACACATTTTACCCAAGGCGTTGCCTTTGGGCTGAACCGAGCTTGCGAGCTCACCGAAGGTAAATAAGTTGCCACTTCGTGGCGTAATACATTTCTCTATTGCTTTAAATGAATAAAGATAACTTCTACATAAAATATTCAAAACACAGCAAATATAAAATTTTAATAAATTTATTTCCACAACTTTTTAAATTGATCCGTTATCATCCATTTTGTAAGAAAATGTAGTATTGTTAATATTCTTATTGCCTGTATTTGTTTCAACAAAAGATGTATAATATTTGTAGATTTATAATTTGTGGCTTTAAGTAATTAGTATTAATTTTGCTGTTTTATAATTAGTGAGATTTTTAGAAATAATAGTATTATTTGTTGAATAAAATATTTATTTTAAATTATTCTCCTATTATATTAATTATAGAGACTGTTCAAAAAGCTTAGATTATTGTCATTCTGAACGAAGTTGGAGAACCGAGTGAAACGAGCTCAACGAAATTAATCTATCAGTTTAAAAATGAGATGTTTCGACAAGCTCAACATGACATAAACAACTTGAAACTTTACTTTTTGAACATCATCTAATAATTGAATAATTGTATCATTGAATAATTGAAACATTGAATAATTGTATCATTGTATCATTGTATAATTGAATAATTGAAACATTGTATAATTGTATAATTGAAACATTGTATAATTGAATAATTGAAACATTAATTTATTAAAAAATGTATAATAAAATTGTTAATAAAGAAGCAAAGCTAGCTGTTATCGGACTGGGTTATGTTGGTTTACCCATAGCACTCGAATTTGCAAAAAAAGCATCTGTAATAGGATTCGATATTCGTGAAGATAGAATTGAGATGATGAGAAATAATATCGACCCGAGTAGAGAATTAGAAGCTAATGATTTCGAAGGATGCGATATTAAATATACGGCATCAATTGATGAGCTTCGCGAAGCAAAATTTTTTATTATAGCAGTTCCAACACCTATTGATGCATATAATCAGCCCGATTTAACCCCTGTGTTAAAAGCCTCGGAAACAGTTGGAAAAGTTCTAAAGAAAGGCGATTATGTTGTTTACGAATCAACAGTTTATCCCGGAGCTACAGAAGAAGATTGTATTCCTGTTTTAGAAAAAGAATCGGGATTAAAATTTGTTGATGATTTTAAAGTGGGTTTCTCACCCGAAAGAATTAATCCGGGAGATAAGGTAAATACATTAACTACAATAAAGAAAGTATCTTCGGGTTGCGATGACGAGTCGGCCGAAAATATTGCTAAAGTTTACGAACTTGTTATAAAGGCCGGAGTACATCGTGCCAGCTCGATTAAAGTTGCCGAAGCATCGAAAATTATAGAAAATACTCAGCGAGATATTAATATTGCTTTTATGAACGAGCTGTCTATTATTTTTAATCGTATGGGTATTAATACATACGAGGTATTAGAAGCTGCAGGCACGAAATGGAATTTCTTAAAATTCTTTCCCGGATTAGTTGGCGGACATTGTATTGGTGTTGATCCATACTACTTAACATACAAAGCAAAACAATTAGGTTATCATGCCCAAATGATTAATGCAGGACGATTTATAAACGATTCTATGGGTGGATATGTTGCTAAACAAACCGTAAAAAAAATTCTTGCTACCGATAAAAATATTAAAGATGCAAAAATTCTTATTATGGGTATTACATTTAAAGAAAATGTTAGCGATATTCGAAATTCAAAAGTTATTGATGTTTATAAAGAATTAGAATCATATCACGTAAATCAAATCGATGTGGTTGACCCATATGCCAATGCCAATGAAGTGAAAAATGAATATGGAATAGATTTAAAAGCCGAGATTGGGAAAGATTACGATGCAGTAATTGTTGCAGTTAATCATAAAGAATATGCCAATTTAGACGAAGACTATTTTAAAACAATAGCAACAGAAAGTGCAATATTTGTTGATATTAAAGGAATATATAGAGATAAAATTAATGATTTAACTTATTGGAGTTTGTAGAAAGAAGTTTTTTAATAATCTAATTTTTGTTTACATTAAATTACTAGACCTTTAGGTTAGAAAACCTAGAGGTCTTTATAATTTTTAAAAGAACAAAAAAACATAAAAAGGGCTATCAACTATTTTAAAATAGTTATTTTTGCAGAAAATTAGAAGATACAAATATATATTAATTCAAATTTGAAATGAATAACAGTATTATTGAGAATAAAAAAGTATTAGTTACAGGAGGGGCCGGTTTTATCGGCTCAAACTTATGTGAAACATTACTAAAACAAAATAATAAAGTTATTTGTTTAGATAATTTTGCAACCGGACATCGACGTAACATAGCCCCCTTTTTAGAAAACGAAAATTTTCAATTAATAGAAGGAGATATAAGAAATTATAATGATTGCAAAAAGGCTGTTGAAGATGTGGAATATGTATTCCATGAAGCTGCACTTGGTTCTGTGCCTCGTTCAATTGAAGATCCAATGACTTCTACAGATGTAAATATTGGAGGATTTGTAAAAATGTTGTTTGCTGCAAAAGAAGCCGGAGTGAAGCGTTTTGTTTATGCAGCAAGTTCTTCTACTTATGGCGATTCTACTAATATGCCAAAAGTAGAACATATTATTGGTAACCCACTTTCGCCTTATGCAATAACAAAATATGCTGATGAAATTTTTGCGAAAAATTTTAACGATATTTATGGTATTGAAACTATCGGTTTGCGATACTTTAATGTTTTTGGTAGAAGACAAGATCCAAATGGAGCTTATGCGGCAGTAATACCTAAATTTGTAATGCAATTAATGAAGCATGAAAGTCCTGTGATTAATGGAGACGGCACATATTCACGCGATTTTACATATATCGATAATGTAATTCAAGCAAATCAATTAGCAGCAATTGTCTCTTACGATAAAATTAAATCGGTAGAGAATGGTAGTGCAAGTGTTTTTAATGTTGCTTACGGACAAAGAACAGACTTGAACGAATTATGCGAAGTGTTAATAGAAAATTTATCGGAATACGATTCAAAAATAGCTGATGTTAAAGTTATTCACGGAAAAAATCGAGCAGGAGACATTCCTCATTCTTTAGCCAATATCGATAAAGGAAAAGAAATCTTAGGATATAATCCTCAGTATGATATTAGAAAAGGACTAGAGAATGCTTGTGGGTGGTATTGGGAGAATTTAAATGATTAAGTTAAAAATATCAGGAAATTGATATTATTATAATGTAAAAGAATAAGTATAGTAGCTCAAAAATTGAATGATGTTAAAGAAAATAGCTAGAAAAATATTAAAATTGTATCTAAATAATAGATTCAAAAAATTAACTACTAATAGAAATAAGGTTGATTATAGTTCGACAAGTAAAATTCAATTAATGGATGGATCTGACAAGAATGATATTGTTATTGGAGACAATGTTAGAATGTATGGGACTTTAATTACACAAAATCACGGTAAGATAAATATTGATGACACTGTAAAAATTGGCTTTGGAACTATGATTGGAGCTGTAAAATCAATTACAATCTCGAGAGGAACAGCCATTGCTCATAATGTAAATATTATTGATAATAATAATCATCCTATTCATCCGGAAGATCGTAAATTTATGTACTCAACACCTTGGGATTCTCCTTATCGAAAATGGAAATATTCAGATTCAAAAGCTATTTTTATTGGGCAAAATGTTTGGATAGGACAATCTGTGAGAATAAATAAAGGTGTTTCAATAGGAGATAATTCTATAATTGCTGCAAATTCTGTGGTAACAAAAGATGTTCCTGCAAATTCTATTGCTGCAGGAAATCCTGCTAAAATTGTAAGAAAAGATATAGATAAACTTCCTAGAAAATTATGTTAAAAAAATTTGGAATAGTTAGTTTGGCAAATTTTATATCGGTAGTAATGGTTTTTATTTTTCAAGCTGTTGCTACACGGTTTTTAACTCCTAATGATTATGGGATATTTTCAAAGTGGTTAGTAACAATAGGTTATCTTGAGTTGTCTTTAGCTTTAGGCTTAGACTCTTCATTATTAAATTTTTCAAAAAAGAATATAAGTCCCTCATTTAATGTTTCGAGAAATTTTATTGTTTATTTTTTTATTTCAGTCATTTTATTTTTATTTATTCTTCCATTTAAATCAAGTTTTATTTATTTATTAGGCTTGTTAGTTACAGTTATTTCTTTAGCTGTTAGATCTTCTTTACGGGCTTATTTTCAGTATTATGAAAAATTTAATATTTATAGTATTTTGTTAATTTCAAAATCACTACCAATATTAATTGGTTTTTTACTACCATTTTTTTATTTAAAAAATTTATCTGTTAATGAAGCTATAATAATATATTCATCAGGAACTGTAATATCCTTAATTTTTGTTTTTATTATATATATTAAAAATGAACGAATAAAGAAAGTAAGATTAAATAAAGTTTGGGATGTTGAATATTTTAAATTTGGTATAAAAAGTATTTTAGGGAAAGTTATTTCTTTATTATTATATGCATTAGATATTTATATAATTTCTTTTTTACTGGATAATAAATCAGTGGCATATTATTATGTAGCGGTTGGTTTGTCTAAGGTGACTTGGTTTATTGCTGACTCAGCAGGAAATATTCTGTACCCTAAATTTATTAAATCTAAGGATAATAATCCTTTAGAAGTGTTAAATAATTCATCTTTATTAATAGAAATAGTTTTGTTATTTAATATACTTAGCCTAATTGTTTTTGCACTTTTAGGAAATATTTTGTTGTCAATTATTTATGAAAGCTCTTATATTTTAGCTTATAAAACAGTATTGATATTGATTATTGGAGGACAAGGAATGGTTTATTATAAAATAATGAGTCGCTTTTTAGCATCGAGAAACCGTTGGAAAGAAATTTATTTGTCACTTATTGTTGCTATTATTATTAACATAATATTAAATTTTATTCTTATCCCTATTTGGGGTATTGAAGGTGCGGCGTTAGCATCTATGGTATCTTATTGGCTTTGTGGTTATATTATATCATATAAATCTGGATTTAATTTTTGGGGAGTTTTTACTTTTAAATTATTAAGAACTAATATAAAAAAAATACTTTTTATAAAATCATGTAGATAGAAGCAAAATAAATATGAATGTAAAATTAAAAATTAGAGATTCTTTTTGGAATATTATTTTAAAAATAAGTTTTTTCTTTTTCCCTTTACTAGGTGTTTCTTTTTTTCGCATTAGTATATTGGGTAATGAATTACCATTTTTTTCTATTGTATTACCAATAATAGGAAGTACTTATTTTTTATATTTAGTAATTATTAAAAAAAAAATATTATTTGAAAAATCTTCTGTTGATGTACTAATATTGCTAATTATCTTTGTTTTATGGCATATAAGCAATTCTTTTAGAGTCGATAGTATGGAACTCTCAATTATTGAAAATGTTAAAGGCATAATTTCTATTATTACTTTGTTTTTTGTTATTTTAATATTAAATCAAGAAAGATTTAGAAATTTAAATTTTTTATCCGGAGCATTTTGGTGTTCTACGATTATACTTATTTATTTAATTTATAAGTATTGGTTTGTTTTTAATTCTTCATATTTAGGTTTAAATCTCGATTTTAAAACAGAAGCAGGAAAAAATCATTTAGCTTTTTATATTGCGTTAATATTTCCATTGGTAGTAGCTAATTTTTTTAACAAAAAAAGTTTCTTTAATTTTTTAATCCTGCTTGTTCATTCATTTGCTTTAATATATGTAGATTCTAAAGGAGCTTTACTTTCGGTGGTTGTTAGTTTTTTGATAATATTTATAAATACTCGAAAGAATTATATTAGAAAGAATTTATATTTTCTATCTGTTTTGATATTTACGGTATTATTTTTAATATTATTAGGTATATTCCTATTTAATATTGAAGTAATAACAAATTATTATAGTCATTATGTAAATATAGATATTGAAGCTCTACATTCTACAAAAATGCGACTTTCTTTGATATTAAAAGCATTAAATTATTTTTTTAGTAAACCATTATTTGGAATTGGAACTGCTGCTTTTTTAGACAAAGTTGGATTTTTAACACATAATAGTTATATGCAAATACTATGTGAACAGGGTTTATTTGGGATTAGTATTTTTGGTTTATTTATTTATAAAATTGTAAAACAAATAAAAATATATAAGAATAATTTGTATAATTTAGCATTAACTTCAAGTATTTATATTCTTTTCTTTTATTTGATATTTATTAACGCTTATTATTCTCCAATAATGTATATAATTATAGGATTATTTCTTAGTTCTAATAATAAAAAAACGTTAATTTATTCTAATGAAAAATAAAAAGGAAATAGTTATTTTAGCGGGATGGTCTATTGATATTATCGATGGAGATTATTTTATTCCATATACACATTACTTATATATCGATTATATTTGTAATAGATATAAAAATGTTGTATTAATATCAAGTGTTAGAAAAAAACTATTAAAAGAAAATAATAAAATTAAATTGGATTATTCTAATCTTAAAATCGAACCAATTCCTTATTATTCGTCATATAAAAATGCTATTTTAAAAATAAAGTATTTTTATAAAGCAATAAAGAAGCACAAAAAAAACTCTTTATTTTATTGTCGCATTCCCGATCCATTTTCATGGATGCCGGCATTATTTTTTAATAGAAAATGTATTATGCATTTTGTTGGAGATTCTATCGATGCAATACAGAAAAATCAAGACTGGAGTATTGTAAAAAAATACATAAGTATAATTTTGTACTTGCCTGAGTATGTACTAACAGTTATTGCAGCAAAAAAATCGATAGTATATACAAATGGTTATCATATAGCAAAAAAACTTAAGAAATATAATGTAAAATCTATTCCTGTGATTTCGTCAACTCTTGTTGAAAAAGATTTTATAGAAAATAATAATAAAAAGGATAATCTTATTCTAAGCATGGTTTACTTAGGGTATATTCGATACTCGAAAGGAATAAAAACAATAATGGAATTACTTAGTAAGCTTAAGGCTGAGAATGTTCATTTTCATTTTCATTTTATTGGAGATGGAGAAATGAGTTCGGATTTGAAATTATTTTTAGAAAAAAGGAAAATAATTAAAAATGTAACTTTGCACGGACATATTGAACAAAGAAGTACTATTAATAAAATTATTAATAATTCAGATTTATTTATTTTTCCTTCTTTATCAGAAGGTTCTCCTCGTGTAATTTTAGAAGCCATGTCTCAAAAAATACCGATTATTTCAACTCCTGTAGGTTCTTTGCCTTATGTGTTTAAAAATAAGGAGCATATTAGATTTTTCGATTTTAATAATTCAGTAGAAGCATATAATTTAGTGATGGAATTTATTAATAATAAAGAGAGCTTTATTAAATATGCAGAAAATGCATTTGATTTAGTTCGTAAGGAATATACCAGAGACAAGTTTTTATCAAAAATATTTAATGATGAAGCATAAATTTTTATTGATTTATTCATGGTTTGTAAGGAGTGTTTTTTTCTTTTTACCGGATATTCCTATTTTTATGAGAGTTAGAGGTTGGTTTTATGGTTTAGGAATGAGGTCTAGTGGGAAGAATTTTCAAGTGACCCATTCAGTTATTTTAAATACTCTTGAAAATTACCAAATTGGAGATAATATCTATATAGCTAATTTTTGTAATTTTATAGCAACTGGGTTAGTCGAAATTGGTGATAATGTGATATTTGGGCCTTCTACTATTGTTGTTTCTGGAGATCATGTATTTAAAAATAATTCATTTAGGTTTTCTCCTAGTAAAGAAAAACCTATTAAAATAAATAGTAATTGTTGGATAGCTGCAAATTGTACTATTTTGGGAGGAAGTATAATACCTAATGGGTCTATAGTTTCAGCAAATTCAGCTTTTAAATTAAGAACAATTGATAATATTAATAGTATTTATGGAGGTGTGCCCTCAAAATTTATTAAAAAATTATAATCATGTTAAAATATAGTATTTCAATATTAATTCCGGTTTATAACGAAGAAAGATATATTTTAAATTGTTTAGAATCAGTTGTAAATTCAGACTATTCAAAAGAAAGAATGGAGGTTTTTGTTATTGATGGTAATAGTGAAGATAAGACAAAAATCTTAGTAGAAGAGTTTCAAAATAAATATTCGTTTATTAATGTTTTAACGAATAAAGACAAAATTGTTCCAATATCAATGAATATAGGAATAGCACATTCAAAAGGCGATTATATAATTAGGCTTGATGCACATAGTTATTATCCTCCAAATTATTTCTCAGAATTGGTAATTAATGCAGTAAAATATAAAACTGATAATATAGGCACAGTTTGTTTAACAGATGTTAAACAAAAAACTGCAAGATCATTAGCAATAAAAACTGTTTTGTCTAGTAAATTTGGGGTTGGGAATAGTTTGTTTCGAATAGGTGTAAATAATCCGGTTGAAGTTGATACAGTGCCTTTTGGTTGTTTTACAAAAAAAATATTAAATAAAGTTGGAGGCTATGATGAACGATTAGTCCGAAATCAAGATATTGAAATAAATAAAAGGATAAAAAGTATAGGAGGTAATATTTTACTTTTACCTGAACCTAAATGTATTTATTATGCGAGAGAAGATTATAAGTCGTTTGCAAAGAATAACTTTTCTAATGGTGAGTGGAATATATTAACAGCTTATTATACAAAAAAACTAAATTCTCTTTCTTTAAGACATTTTGTTCCTTTAGTTTTTGTTTCTTCAATCATACTGCCTCTTTTATTATCTATTCTTGACATTAGATTTGCTTATTTCTCAATTGGGATATTACTTTTATATTTATTAGTGATTTCTTTTGTTTCTATCTCATTATCAAAGAAAATAAGTAATTATATTAATTTAATGTGTGTATTTTGTATTTTACACTTTTCTTATGGTATTGGTTCATTTGTTGGAATTATAAAACTTTTTAAACTCAAATTTATAGGGAAGTAAATACAAAATTTAGATTGAATAATTTTAATCTCTTTTAGAAGTTGTTTACTTTGCAAAAGTAAAATGATTTATTTAATTTATAAGAACTACTTTAGTTTATAAATTGTATGGGAAATGTTTTTCAAATTAAATTTAATTATAAATTTTTGCAATTAATACTAGCTTGTGGCTTGCTGTTTTTTCTGCCTTTTGGAGGACTTATATCTTCTTACTTTTTGGGGGGAATAATTTTAATAGAGTTATTTCATAAGGCTTTTTATAATTCGTTATTTTATAGAATTGAAAAATTTATTTTTTTAATCTTGTTTTATTTATTGCATGTTATTGCATTAATATATACTGATAATTTGAATGATGCAATATTAGATTTAGTAACGAAATTGCCATTACTTGTTGTTCCTTTGTTTTTTCCAGATTTCTTTAGGGAAAAGAAAACCAAGGTAATTTTAATATGTTTTTTTCTAGCTGGATTATTAGTAACAACATTATATAATTATTATAATGCATTTGATTTAGGTGGTAGATATTTTTATTATAAATGGTTTTCAAATTATATGCACCCATCATATTATTCTGCATTATTGTTAATAGCATTCGCTATAGGAATAAATTATTTGTATAATAATATAAGAGTCTCATTATACAAAATAATAGGAGTTGTAATAATGTTGTTATTATTGCTTATAACAATATACTTAGTTTCTTCAAGATTTGCTTATGTAGCTTCAATTATATTAATTATTTACTATTTATTTAAATTAATTAGAAAAAAGTTTTATAGTATTATTTTATTTATAGCTCTTTTTTTTGTGGGAGTATTTGTCTTTAACTCTCTAAATAAAAATCAGAGATTCAAAGAGGTTGGGACTGATTTTTTTGCAGAATTTTTTAAGAAGAACTCTGCAAATATTAGAAGTGAAGCTTGGAGAAAATCTGTTTTTGTAGCAGAAAATAATTTGATGTTTGGTGTGGGGCCTAGTGATGTTGTTAATGAGATAGATGTAAAAAGATATGATGAAGGGTGGAAGAAAATAAGAAATTATAATTCGCATAATCAATTTTTAGAGAGTTTCGCAGGTTTAGGGTTAGTTGGTTTGGTGGTTTTATTATTAGTTTTTTATAGTTATGTAAAAGATGAAAAGAAAATTTTAAATATCAGCTTTTGTATTATATTTTTTTTGTTTTTTATATTTGAATCAGTCCTAAAAAGAAGAGTAGGTGTTTTTTCTTTTAGCGTATTTTATATTTTATTTTCAGAGAATAGTAATATGAAAAATCAATTTAAATTTATTTTTGATAAGATAATGTCATTTGTGGGATTGATATTTTTTTCCCCATTATTTATAGTAATTAGCGTTTTAATAAAAATTAGAATGCCGGGATCGGTTTTATTTAAACAAAAGCGGGTAGGGCAATATGGTAAATTATTTACTGTTTATAAATTTAGG
>Ga0190304_1000177_pt1 | contig 29756 bp, 31 predicted proteins | sample 48700712_MG_FD_161670 | JGI IMG/M metagenome (GOLD analysis project Ga0190304, IMG submission 161670) | Hydrothermal vent sediment bacterial communities from Southern Trench, Guaymas Basin, Mexico - 4870-07-1--2_MG | ecosystem: Environmental > Aquatic > Marine > Hydrothermal vents > Sediment ...
GACACTTGTTACGTAGGGCCAGGCGGTCGTGATACATTTCACTATCGCCCTAATGAGGGTACAATAATCTATTAATTATGCACTCTCGTGCTGGGTTTACGCTAACTGAGCTGCTGATGGTGATTGTACTGCTCGGTATACTTGCGGCATTCGTTGTCCCACGTATGTTTAAGCTACACGAGGCAGCTCGTATCAGTGCCACCAAAGATGAGCTACTACAGCTACGACGTGCAATAGTTGGCAATCCCGACGCCATAAGCGGGGGGCAATACACCGATGTGGGCTATCTCGGTGATGTAGGTAGCCCCCCGCCTAACCTTGAAGCACTCGTCCATAAACCCGACGATGTACCCGAATGGAACCCCTACACACGTACTGGCTGGCATGGCCCCTATATCGATACGCTTGCAGGTGACTACCTTCATGATGCATGGGGTAACGAATACATCTACGACCCCGATCGTCGCATAATAAAAAGCAAAGGCCCTGATGGTATAAACAACACCGATGACGACATAATCGTTAGGTTTTGAGATGCTTAGGGTCAAAACCCGTGAGGGGTTCACACTCGCAGAGTTACTTGTAGTCATTGTAATACTCGGTATCATAGCTGCAGTAGCTACACGTTCGGTTATAGGTGCTTTACAGCAGGGTCGTGCACAGGCGACCATGAAAGAGATGGAAGCCATAGCACATGCTATAGTGGGTAACCCCGACCTCATCGCAAACGGCGAACGTATCGATTTTGGCTTCGTTGGCGATGTTGGTAGGTTACCGAACTCACTCGATGAGCTTGTCCAAGATCCAGGTGACCCCAACTGGCATGGCCCATATTTAGATGTACCGTTTGCAGGTGATACCCAGGGTTACAAATACGATGCGTGGGGAAAGGAATACATCTATGACAATAACAACCTTACACTCAGAAGCGTAGGTGGCCCCGACACCATAGTATATAGAATAGCATCCAGCCGTTCAGATATACTCAATAACCACATACTTGTGACAGTTGTCGATCGTGCTGATAACCCACCCGGTGCAGCACATGATTCGATCACCATATCACTGTATCGTGCACCGGATGGAATTTTTGAAAACTCTTTACAACCCACCCCACATGGTATAGCGGATTTTGATTCAGTAACCATCGGTAGATACTACCTACGTGCTGTGTATAACAATGATACAGTAGTTAAGGTCGTAACCGTACCGCCACGTGCTATAGTTGATGTTACCGTTAGGTTCGTCAACGCATCCTGGGTATCTACCGCAGGTGCGGGTAACCTTGTCTACGTTGATGGCACCGCAAGGGCATTTGGCTGGTGGCGTGATAATGTCAGGTTTGAAATACGTAACACATCATCTGACACCATATATTACACCTCCATGTCTTGCACATACGATGAGACCGCATGGTACGAACAGGTAAGGATTGATGGCTTCACAGTTTGGGACTACGGTGGTGGTGCCCGTGCAGCCAGTGGCCAAACCATAACATTGACAGGCAACCGCTACATACCACCAACTGCTGTAGATACGATACAAATACGTAATTTCAAAGACAATTTCATGGGTATTGCATTTCCAGTCGATATGCGTGGTACAAACTTTACGGTCCAATTTAACGATGGTTCGATAGTTAGGTTCACGGTACCATTCTAATGCCAGTATATCGTCGTAAATCAGGCTTACAGATAACACCAACCATAGTAAAGTACGCAGTGGTGCGTCCACATCGTCGTACCTATCGTGTATTGCATACCACAAAGCTGGCAATAAAGACAGATGCTGACAAATCGCGTGCGTTTGAGATCATCCGGCGTGGTAATTTTGTTCCATCCGATAAACTCGTAGTCTCCTATCCCACCGATATACATCATGTGGAGGCAATCTTCCCCAAGCTATCAGATAAAGAGTTGCTCCACGCAATAGAATTAAATGCTGAGAAATATCTTACAGATAAACCCGAATCTGTTGTTTATGACTTTAAAGTTACACATAGATTCATGGAGGATCACACCCTCAAACAGCGTGTGTTCATTTTCTCGCTACCAAAGGATAAACTCGAATCCGAACTCTCACTACTTCGTACAGCTCACATATTCCCGTATAGGTTAAGTGATGCATCGTTTGCACTTTGGAACCTCGCCGCATGTACACCTGAGTTGCCACCAAACACATTACTCGTAAACATAGATACAGACTATACGATTATGGTTTACATCCGTGAAGGTAAGCTATGGTTCAGCCGCACCATACCGCTTGGTGTATCAAGCTTATTAAAAGACCTTCAATTAACGATAAGCCTACCCGAAGGCCGTGTGGTAGTAATCGATGCCGATCGTGCCAGTGAGTTACTTGAGAAATATGGCATACCGGAGCCATCAGATGAAACCACTGAAGAAGGTATACCATTCTCGATGTTTAGAACGTTTCATCGTCCATTTATCGAGAAAATATCTATTGAGCTAAACCGTACCATCAACTACATATCGTCGACTTTCAACCGCGACATAGATGCCATCTTCATAACCGGTGATGGCGCCAGTATCAAAAACCTTGTCCAATCCATATCCGAGGAGTTCACCATCCCTTGTAATGAGTACAATATCGACCACATATTTCCAGCAGAATCGAAATCCACCCTACATGAATTCGCTATACCACTTGGACTCGCAATAGATGTTAATAACGTTAACCTATTGCCTCGTGCACTCGAATACGAATGGCATGCTATCCTGTATCGACGTTATATTAAACTACTTGCCGTGCTATCAATACCTGTATTGATATCCATATATGGGTTGTTACACCTTCAAGAGACCATACTCAAGGAACGTATGGCTTCACTTTCGATCCAGTATAATAATGCCAAAATCACAGCAAACGAATTCATCTCACTCGTAGAGAAACGCGATAACCTACGTAAACGCTTACAATCATTACCGAATGTACCACGTACCCCTCCATATGTTGGGATATTGAAACTTTTATCCAACATTACACCTCCTAATCTACAATTGACGAAGCTGGAATTATCCGATCATCATGCTTTAATCTCAGGCATGGTAGCAGGTACCGATGTGGGGTTGGAATTACAGCTATCACAGTTCTTGCTCAACCTTAATCAATCCCCTTACTTCTCAGCAATCACACTACTGAATAAATCTCACACCACTATCGATGGAATACCTTGCTTAACATTTGACATAGAGTGTAAGATAAAATGAAAGCACACGAACGCCGTACAACTATTATGCTAATCCTGCTAATAGTGGTGATAATAGGTGGTGCATTTTACTTTTTCTTTATGCCTAAAATACGTTCGATCAACACCTTACAGGCTGAAGTGGCTACACTTTCGAGAAGGCTTTCCGAAGTACGTCGCTATCGTGACGAACTCAACTCACTTCGTGACGAAGTTAACCGCTTATCTGCACAACTCACACTTACCGAATCGCGTTTCATAACAGGTGAACAGGTGCTTACAGTCATCAATGAGATCGCCGATACTGCCAGATCCTACCAATTGCGATTGGTAAATATAGAGCCACCCGATATCAACTTAATCAGTGATGGCAAAAGCGGTAGCTTACCTGTACATTTCAGGTTATATGGCCGATTTATACAAATAGGTAAGTTTATCGAGCAGCTCGAAAACCTCCAATACGCTATCACTATAAGGGAGATTAAGATATCGTCATCACCCGACCTCTATCCACAAGTATTGGCAGAAATAACTTTTGACTTATATAAATTAAGATGACACGTAAACTGTTACTTATAGTGCTGCTCGGTGTGTTAGGCTATGCGGTATACACGTGGGTTATGAAACCACCCTCTGGCGGGAAATTAGCCCCTAAGCCTATACCGAAAGAGCCTCCACCCGAGCTAAAACTTCATGAGGAGGCAACTCCATCTGTTGGATACGTTAAATATAATTGGAATAAAGATCCATTCGCAAAGTTACCAACCGCTTCACCCACATTATCTCAGGCGTCACAATTACAACTACGTGGTATACTCTGGGATAATAAAGGGGGGCTTGCCATGATAAATGATAATTTAGTAAAAGTAGGTGACACCATCGGTGGTTGGCGTGTGGTACGTATCACTCCCTCATACGTGCTCCTCAAACAGGGTGAAATGGAGATAAAACTAACCCCTACAGAATGATGATCACTCGTTTGATTGCATTTCTTTTAATTCCATCCATAACAACAGGTGTAACACTGACTTCTGTCGACACCTATAAGATAAAGGATGTGACCTTGGTCACCATATACGGTGACGATACCCTACAGATAGACAATTTCTACCTAAGTAACCCACCTCGCATAGTGTTCGATTTCTATAATGCAGTACCTAAATTACCATCCGTAATACCCGTGAATTTACCACCCCTTACTCGGCTACGGGTTGGTTACCCAACCATCAAGCCCAACGCCACCCGTATCGTGATGGATGTCACAAACATACAGGGTTACAGTGTATTAGAACGCGATACATCCATAACCGTAGGGGTTGTCCCACTTCATGTCGAAAAACTATATCCTAAAGAAATTACCAAACTACGTAAGGCACCACTTATCACACTTGACCTAACGAATGCCGATATCCGCAATGTGCTCAAAATGCTGGCTGATAGATACAACTTAAACATAGTAATAAGTGAAGCCGTAACCGGCTTCATAACCGTACATTTGAAGAAAGTTACCCCTTTGGAAGCATTTCAATCCATCCTCCAAGCAGCCGGCTGTACATTTGTGGAATCCGAAGGCATACTTATCGTTAAACCGCTTGCTGAGACACACACTATTGAGATGGATACACGCATATTTAAGCTCGAATACCTTGATGCCACTGATGCGAAGGAGAGTATCAAAAACCTCTTATCCCCAAATGGCAAGATAGACGTACTTTATCACACATATACTAAAGAAGGTAAACGTTCCGATCTACTTCTTGTAACTGATATACCGACGAACCTCGAAAAAATAGCACGTGTATTGAAAGAAATGGACAAACCTCTACCTCAAGTCAGTATCGAAGCGAAGTTCATCGAAACGCGACTCACCAAAGACGAAGCTATGGGGATTGACTGGTCTATGCGTCTACGTATGGCAGGCGTAACTGCACCGTTACCACTTATACCAGCCATGCACTGGGAAGAAATGACGATCGCTACATTGTCGCCAGCTGAACTCACTGCGCTGCTCGAGATACTCCAACGTGAAGGTAGATCGCGCTTGCTATCCAACCCACACGTGGCAACCCTCGAGAACCAAACTGCTGTAATAACGGTTGGTACAACTGTACCAATACGTCAGGTGATGATAGAACCCACAACCGGTAGAGAGATAGTAACCTACGTTGAACGCTACATCCCAATATCATTAAAGGTGACCCCACGTATCAGTGAAGACAAATATATCACCATGACGATAACACCATCGGTTGAGGAGATCGTCGAATGGCGTGGCCCACCCGGTGAAGAGCGTCCCGTTACCTCCAAACGTGAAGCTACCACCCAGATAACTGTTAGAGATGGTGAAACGATAACGATTGGTGGGTTGATAAAAGAAGATCGTATAAAGACAACCGGCAAAATACCGATATTGGGTGATATACCCATACTTGGCCGTCTATTCTGTTACGATAAAGTGGAAAAAAAGCGTTCTGAGTTGCTCATACTGATCACACCACATATACTGTCACGATAATGGAGAAGACCCCATCGCTTCCACAATTGTTGCAACTTGCTGTTAAGCATGAAGCTTCAGACCTACATTTAAGTGTGGGTTATCCACCTATACTTAGGGTTAATGGTGTGCTAACCACACTCCCATTACCACCATATACAAATGATAGGTTAGAAAGCGAGCTGCTATCACTTTTGGATACACATCAACGGCAACGACTGCAAGTTGACAAAAATATAGATTTTGCATTCTCCACACCTGATGCACGCTTCCGGGTGAATATATTCTATCAGCTTGCAGGCATAGCAGCCGCTATTAGGGTGTTATCCACCCGTATTCGTACGTTGGAGGATTTACCTGCACCACCAGCTTTAGCCGAGCTCGTAAAGAAGAAGCAGGGCCTCATACTGGTGACTGGGCCAACAGGTTGCGGTAAGTCCACTACACTTGCGGCAATGATCGACCGCATCGATTCCGAACGCCATGCACATATAATAACGATCGAGGATCCAATCGAATACATATTCGAAGGTAGGAACTGTCTCATAAATCAGCGTGAAATAGGTAGGCATGCGAAATCGTTCGCCGATGCATTACGTAGTGCATTACGTGAAGATCCCGACGTCATACTTGTAGGTGAGATGCGTGACCTTGAGACGATATCACTTGCATTAACAGCAGCTGAAACAGGTCATCTTGTGTTATCAACCCTACACACAAATAATGTTGCCGAAACCGTGGATAGAGTGATAAATGTATTTCCAGGTGAACAACAGAACTTCATTCGCCACATATTCGCCAACGTCATACAGGGTATAATCTCACAGAGCCTCGTCCCTAAGCGTGACGGTACACGTAGGATCGCTGTGATGGAGGTGCTGATCGCCACACCCGCAATCAGGAATCTCATCCGTGAGAACAAATCCCATCAGATACTCTCCGTTGTACAGATGAGCACACAGGAGAAGATGCAAACCTTTGACCAGGCATTGGTCAATCTCTACAATCAAGGGCTCATCTCGTACGATACTGCTATCTCATTTGCACGCGACCCCGTATTTGTGGAAAGTTCGGTTAAAATGTCCAAATAATCGTACCACCCGATTCAAACTTGACTTGATAAGAAATCAACTCATAATTATTCGATATGCGTGCTATATGGAGGGGAACAATAACATTTGCCTTGGTAAATATACCTGTTAAACTCTACACCGCTGTACATAGTCGCACAATATCGTTCAAAAGCCTATGCCCCCACTGTCATCTACCATTGAGGTACAAAAAATGGTGCAACCACTGCAACAAAGAGATCGATAAGCCACTCAAGGGGTACGAGATCTCCAAAGGCGAATACGTTATCGTTGAAGATACTGACTTCGAAAGTGTAAAGATAAAGTCCACCCATACGATAGAGATTACGGAGTTCGTCCCACGTAAGTTATTGCCAATGATTTTCCACGAGAAATCGTTCTATATCGCACCTGATGAAGAATCGGCCAAGGTTTACTCTGTATTTTATCATGCATTAAGGGAACTCGACCGCATAGCGATTGGTAGGTTCACTTTCCACAATCGCGAATATATAGTAGCTATAGAAGCTGGCGACAATTGCCTACACCTACATTTTGTGTACTATCCGACGGAAGTTAAGCCCTCCATGGGTATTACGGAGGTCGTATCTCTACCGAGCCCAAATTCCGATGAATTAGCGCTTGCAAAAGAGCTGATCAATCGTCTCACGAAGGAGAAGCTCGATCTCACCAAATTCAAAGATCGCTACACAGAGGGATTGTTAAAGATAATCAAAGCCAAAGCCAAAGGCGAACGCATTGAGGTCACCGAAAAGTCAGAAGCCCAACCCACCGAAGCAAACCTCATGGATATACTGAAAGCATCACTTGACCAACTTAAATGACACCAACATTACGTCCCATGCTATGTAGTGAGGGCAGTACAAAGTTGTTAGAAAGTGGTAGCTACCTTTTTGAACCCAAACTCGACGGCATACGAGCGCTTATCGAAAAATCTGGCACCTCAATCAACATAATCAACCGTCGCGGTAAAATCGTCACATACAAATATCCTGAAATTGTTAGGAATATCAACCTACATGCAGAAACAGTTGTACTCGATGGCGAGATCGTAATCTTAGATGGTGGTAGACCCAACTTCTACAGGATCGAAGAACGTGAACTCATCTCCGACCCATTAAGGATAGAGATACTATCGGAACTACATCCTGCCACATACTATGTGTTCGATATCCTTTACGTTGACGGTGAACCACTCCTATCCAAACCGCTTGAAGAGCGTAAGAAATTGCTCAATACTATAGTTCAACCCCACCCCCGTGTTGACCTATGCCTATACACAGAAGATGGTAAGACCCTTTTCAATTCCATAAAATCGTTCAACCTCGAAGGAGTAATAGCCAAGTTGAAGGGCAGCCCATACGAACCCGGTAAACGCTCACGATACTGGTTAAAGATCAAGAATTACAAAACCATCGATACCATCATCTGTGGTTACACATATGGTAAAGGTGTACGTAGCCAATACTTTGGTGCACTTGTGCTCGGTTTATACAAAGGAAATAAGCTCATGTATATCGGTAAGGTAGGTACTGGTTGGACTGAACTCCAACTTAAACACTTAGTCGAGCTTTTAAAACCACTACAGATAAATACACCACATTTCGATATACCCTATGAAGTTATCTGGGTACGCCCTTGTTTGGTTGCTGTAATCCAATATATTGAATGGACAGAGGATTTGCGTTTACGTAACCCTTCATTTAAACGTCTGCGGTTTGATAAATCGCCGGAGGATTGTAGATTTAACGGAACAGCTATTACGGTTAAAAGATAGTTCCTTCCGTCTATGCCGATATAGGTGTATAAGGGTCATCCCCAACGTAAAAATTATACTCCCTATAGGTAATACATCACCATAACGTGCGTAGAAGGTTTCCTCTTCCCTTATGGGTACATTCGCCACTATCACAGCTTCCGTGAACAACTTACTCTCGTAAGGTACCTCACCGTTGGGTAACACATACATCGATATACCAGTATTCGCACATCGGATCACCGGTATACGAAATTCTATCGCACGCATAATCGGCATAGTAGCATGTTGATAGGGTCCCCACGAACGGCCAAACCACGCATCCTCGGTTATATTTACGAGAAGATTGGCTCCATTCAATACGAACCTACGGACCAACCTCGGGAATATTGACTCAAAGCATATCAATACCGCAATATTGTATCCATCTAAGTGAAATACCTTGAATTCCTTTCCTTTTGCAAAATTACCTTGCCCAAACCTAAATATACGCTGTAGAACAGGAAAATATTCATCAAACGGTAACCTCTCCGCAAACGGTACCAGATAAATTTTATCATAGTGATCCATACCATTATTAGGGACCAAAAGTATAGCTGAATTATACACTTTACCATTATCTAACCTTGTAGCCCCAAATATCAACGGCGTATTAATAGAGTCGACAAACTCCACAATTTTATGATAAAAAATCCTGTTAGTATCAAGTACAAACGGGAAAGCTGTCTCTGGCCACACGATAAGATCCACATTCAAGTTGTGACACATGTTTTCAAGCTTATCGATACGTCCACTAAGCGGTAATCGTTTGACGTAAGGTTCGATGTTCGGCTGTATAATCGCAACCTTTAATTTTGGCCAATATTGTAACGCCATCTTTTTAACCCCATACAAGTATATGCATACAAACAGTGTAATAATGGGGATGATCATCCATCTACGACGCAAAAATAGCAAATAATAGAGTAGGAGGTTGACCAGCATCACTATAAAGCTTATCCCGTAAATACCCACTATATCCGCAACCTGTACCATCTTTAGGTACGGTACAAGCGCATACCCAACGAGCCCCCATGCAAACCCTATTTCCGACGTTAGTGAACGCAGAAATTCCAACCCCACCCATAAAAATGGTGTCATCCACATTGGCAATATTTTAGCCCCTACACCCACCAATACCCATGGAATGGAAAGATAGATTATAAGGAGGGTCACCCCCACGATGAGCCATCCCTTTGCATGCCCTACATCTGCAAAATACAACCACCCGTAATAGATAGCATTAAATATTATAGCAGCAACACCGGTAGAGATACATACATCACGTAACGGTCGATTCCGTATCACCCATAGTAATGGTATGTAAAAGATGAATACCAATATTGGAAGGTATCGAAATGCAATTAACAAAAGGCTACCACTAAGTATACCAAGAATTAACGGTTTGCATCTTTCAATTTGCATTCTGCATTTTGCATTGAATCATAACGACTATCGCAGTATGATAGCATCTCTCTCCGGTCCAGTAGATATCCATTTAATAGGTACCTCTAACGTATCCTCGATGAATTTCAGGTATCGCTTTGCATTAAGTGGCAGTTCACTATATCTTTTGACCCCCCGTATATCAGTATTCCACCCTTTAAGTGAAACGTATATGGGGTGTGCATCATCCGTTATAAACGGTAGCTCTTCTTTGTATCCGATAGCCACTTTAATTTCAGGCAACCCCGTAAGAACGTCCAGTTTGGTGATAGCAAGTTTATCTACACCATTAAGCTTAACTGCAAATTTCAACCAATAGAGGTCAAGCCACCCACATCGACGTGGACGTCGTGTTGTCGCCCCATATTCCTTGCCACGCTCACGTAGTGATGACTCAAGTTCGGGTTCCAACTCTGTAGGTAATGGTCCATTCCCTACTCGTGTGGTGTAGGCTTTGAACACCCCTATCACTTCAGTAATCGCTTTCGGTGATATACCCAACCCTATACAGGTGCCACCAGCAATTGTATGTGATGCTGTCACATAAGGGTAGGTACCGAACCCTACATCAAGGAACGTACCCTGTGCCCCCTCCGCAAGTATAGATTTACCCTCATTTATGGCATCATGTAATAGTTGCACTGTATCACAAACATAAGGTGACAGCGCATCGTGATACTTGATGTAATGATCGAGCAACTCCTTAGGAAGATGGTCCACATATTGCGGATAGAATATATCGACGATTCTCAGCCCCTTACGTCCATACTTGTCACGATATGCGGGCCCAATACCACGTTTGGTGGTACCTACCAGCTTATCTTTTGCATCCTCTTCTTTATGGTCAGCTCTCACAACATGCGTACGCCAGTCGATTTTCAACCGCCCATCAACTGATATCCCTAATTCTTTCAGGTAACGTATCTCGTCCAACAATACAGGTATATCAACCACCATACCTGGCCCTAATATACCAGTTATGTGATTATGAATTATACCAGACGGTATATGATGGAAAGCGATCTCATTACCCTGCCACACAACAGTATGGCCAGCGTTAGCACCACCCTGGAAGCGTGCCACGATATCCATATCCCTACATAGGAAGTCTATTAGCTTACCTTTACCTTCGTCACCCCATTGTAGCCCCACAACTACCTTAACCATCAGTACGCAACCCCCTCATCTAATATGTAATCCATAGGGTTCTTGTGGCGGTTGAAATATCTAACTTCATAATGTAGATGTGTACCAGTTGTTCTACCCGTATGACCCATTAAACCTATCACTTCACCACGACGTACAACTTGCCCTTCCTTTACGAGTATCTTCTTCAAATGTCCATATAATGTAGAATAGCCGAATCCATGGTCGATGATTATCGTTTTACCATAACCACGTACCCAACCAGTGAAATGCACAATACCATCGGCAGTCGCTACCACGGGTGTACCTTCAACGTTAGCTATATCGATAGCGGGATGGAATTCACGTCTGTGGGTGAACGGATCACGACGCCACCCATAACCTGACGTTATGTAACCAGGTGCCGGCCATATCGATGGTATATGTGCGAATAGGTACTCCTTCTCTTCTATGGCGGATTCTATTTTCTTAAGCTGGGATTCAAGCCATGCTTGACGTTTCTCCAACCACATAATGTTATGTTCGAATAGATTGCCACTGGATCCTGTTGATACAGGCTCGGGAAACGGTTCTGGTAAGATATTCCATACCACACCAAATTTATAAAGGAAATCTTCTAATTGACTTAACTGCTCACCAATACGTGTAACCCGTTCTTGTAGGTTAACGAGCCGTTCAGCTGCTTCACGTCGTCTCTCGAATAGCTTTTGTTCACGTACATTTATCTCACCACCCGTTATTAAGTTAATACTAAGTTTTAGCGACAAAATGAATATAAACAATACGAATAGAACTATGGGGTATATCCACCTGCCATCTATATACAGAATTTTTTCACCATATATCACTACCCAACGACGCATACAATTTTAAAAATAATTTACACCTTATACAGTCAATCTTCTGGTATCATGAAGACATCAATATAATTGGTATCAACCTTCCCAACGCGAAACGACAAGTAGTAAGGGTAGTAACCATGACGCCTGAAAATTGCAATATACGTACCAACAGGTAATTCAATCGTAATCTCATGTGTAGCCAGATATTCAACGCTATCCACTGTAATGTATACACTATCGAGTGGTGTATTATCACGTCCATCGTATATCCTAAATCTACAAATATGAGAGGTTTTGATCTCTACCTGGAAATCTACCCTTATGGAAGTATCGGAAGCTACCTCTACAAAAGCGGAATCTACCACATTATCACGTATTTTTACCTGGATCATGTACTCCCCAGGCGGTACTTCAAATTGATAGTATCCATCATCTGATGTAGTTACAAACATATGTGCATATTTCAATATCACCTTGATACCGGGTATGGGGACCCCCGATCTGTCAACAACTCTACCCCACACGATGGATCTCGTCAACTCCTTGGGTTTAGGGGTGGACGGTTTCGTTAAGGGGTGGGTCCACGCTAAAGTTATCACCCAATATGGTGGGCTACCTTTAACATTGCAACCACACATAACTGACCATCTTCCAATGGATAACATTGAATAAGGTAATAATCCCTCGTAACGAATACCTCGTACCCCTATACCACACTTTAGCTTGGAATGTGTAAACTCTGTCGCCACCTCATAAAGTAATACTCTCCTACGTGAGTAGTATAGTGCCAGATCAACCGTTAACAACGATACCATATATGGTATAAACAACCCAACATAGTAATCCGTATACTTGTAACCCAGAAGCACCCCAGCACATATATCCAGATCTCGGGTTACAGGTACCCTATAGTCGACCGCAACCTGTATAGGGTATGTAAGGGTTATCCCCCCAATATTGGACCAAACCCTTCTTTGTGATCGAATTATCGGAAATATTGAATATCCATCCACACCAAACTTGAAGCCACCCCCACATTGTAAGTATGTATCACTAATGCGATACATAAAGCAAAACGGAGGATGCTCCTCAACTGATAGAACCAGTATCAGCAGTATAATTTGACCCATAAATTTCGTAATCCTTCCAAGATAGTATAAGGTAGCCTACACTCACCCAGCCGCGGATAACCTTCACGATCACCATGTGAGTCAGATCCACCTGTAACTATGAGGCCAAGCTCTTTTGCTATCCGCTTATATCGGGCTACATCCTCGTTGGTATGCGTAGGATAATATACTTCTAACCCCAACAGCCCATGCTTTTTCAATTCAGGTATCAACTCATCGTACCCTAATTTACCAGGGTGTGCCAACACCGGTATACCTTTTACTTCCCTTATAATATGGATCACCTTTTCCGGTGATATAGCCTCCTGTGGTACATAACATGGAGCTTCGTTCCCTATGTATTTCTCAAAAGCCTCACGTTCAGTAGCTACATACCCCATGTACTTCATAGCTTGCGCGATATGAGGACGTCCAATCAACCCAGACCTGGTAAATTGCTGCACGATCTCGATTGGCACTTCTATATTATATCGTTTCAACTTATCGAGTATCTTGAGTGCACGTTCGTAACGCGATACTTTCATATAGTTGATAAAACTTTGGAGTTTCGGTGAATGCAAATCTATGAAATACCCAAGTATGTGTACACTTTTGCGATTTTTATAAGATGAAAATTCAACCCCTGGGATCACCTCGATATCACCATTATCATCGACTATTCTTAACGCTTTGAGGCTACCTTCAACGGTATCATGATCTGTTATCGATATTGCGGATAACCCCACCTCACGTGCATGCTTGAGTAGCTTCTCCACAGAATATGTACCATCAGAGTAATTAGAATGTACATGTAAATCGATATATTTCATCTCCTAAACTTATCCGCGAGATAGCGTTGCACCACTGGCGGTACGAAATGTGAGACATCGCCACGTTGTGCTGCTATCTCACGTACCATGCTTGAACTCAGATAGAAGTATTCCTCACGTGGCATCAAAAATACTACAGTTATCTGTGGAAACAATCTACGGTTGGCCATCGCCATCTGAAACTCGTAGTCGAAATCCGATACCGCTCGTAATCCCCTTATTACCGTGTTGACGTTACGTCTACGTAGGTAATCCACCAGCAGTCCCTCAAACGTATCCACCTCAACCCTTTCCTTACTCTTAAGGCTCTCCTTTACCATGGTAACACGTTCCTCAAGTGTAAAAAATGGTCTCTTGGAACTTATGTCATCCTGTGCATGTATAGCGATAGCTACAATTACACGATCGAATATGGAGAGTGCCTGCTCTATAACATCAATATGTCCGTAAGTGATGGGATCAAACGTCCCCGGATACACTGCATATTTCATCTTACAAGATAGTAAACTCGTTTATCACCTGGTTTTATCATACCCCATCTGGATCGTACATAACGTTCGATATTTGCATCTTCCTGTACCTCGCTTATCAGCCAGCGCATCCACACAAGTTTCGCCTTAACGATTGCAATCTCATCCGCCAGCTGGTTAGCGTATCGCCAACGTTCAACATAGCTTATCAAATTATAGGGGCTAAACCCATACAAATAAATGATGATCGCAACTAATATCATCAATACCGCGTAACGGCAAAATTTACGTATGGAAGCACTCACCATAACATTTAAAATTACTAAAATATGGCAAACGACAAGCCATATTTTCTATTCCCACCAGATAGCAATAATAGATCATACCTAGCAAACGATCACAACACGATGGTAGACTCTAACGTTATGGCCACCCCTTTTGCCCAGGGATATATGCCATCCACAGAACATAAGGATATATTGCAATAGAAATGTGGTAGCTTCACTCTTATAGTGGGTATAAACGCTATCCCTTTATAGGTGTAACCCACTCCAACACCTAAGTCTATCCAACGCCACCCTTCATAAATAGTGAAGGCTATCCCTTCACCCCCTTTTGGGCGTGCAGCTGTTTTATATAACTGATAGTCCAATACAGTACCAAATTTCCAGTCACCCGCATCATATTTTGCATATGCACGACAGATTGTTGGCAACGTAGTTGTAAACTCATCAACTTCTGTCACCTCATATTCGGTTAGCCATATCTCCTCTAAGCTATCGAGCATATCCAATGCGAAGCTGTCAAGCTCATATGTCCATTCTTTCTGTTCACCCTTATCCCATACGAGGTTACCAATCTCTGTAATTGATACCCCATATTCCCAACCTCCTGGCTGTTTTATCGTGATACCGAAATCCATCCCATAACCGCTACCGGATTCACTAATCTTAGCACTTACATCACCATTGCCATAGATGTAATTTTCTGTAGTCCTACCGATGAAATCGAACCCTTTCACTCCCACACAGTATAACCCACGATAGATATGGAATCCTATCCCTACTTTTAATTGCTTATTACCAAGTTCAAAAGGAACACTTGCACCTATACCCACATCGTAATACAGATTGGCTTGGTTATCCATCGGTTCACTATGTATTTCATATGTGCGGTTCAGCTCATTACCGATAAGTAGTAGATCCAGCAACTCTTTCGCCAGATATAAGCGACCGCTTCCCCTGAGTTTCACAGCAAACCCCACATTCTTATATGCTATACATAGAATGTGGCCACTTAATTCACCAGTAGCCATAAACCCATCCAACGGCATCGATTGCAGTAACTTCTGTTTAAACGGCTCATCAATCTTATCCACCATCAACTCGCTATAAGGTAAACAGTTGTTGAATATCTCCGCCTCCAGAGTCAATAGGTTGATCGTCCATCCTTCCGTATAGATGAGTGCGGGATTCCATCCCATCGCTTGAGGTCCCTCTGGTATGAACCCCCCAAGTAACCAAAGTATGAACATCATTTTAGCTCCTCCTTCAGTCTAACCCTAAGCACAAGGTATGCGTATCTGTAGCCAATGTAGTCGTTTGCAGTAACGGTGATGGTATCGGTTGCAGGTACATAAATCACAGGTATCACCATCACGCTATCTTGCCTAAGTATCTGCTGAAGCATTGCTAACCGTTCATCGGTAAACTCCATCCTTATAGTTGTATCTACTGGCATGACCGCTACACCTCGTTCGTCGGTAGGTGCTGCTGGGATATGCACCTCTATATCGAGGCTATCCAACCGTATTGTGCTATGAAGTTCTATCGGGAAACGGTTTTCGATGCTGACCACTGCTTCGACTGCTGTGATTTGATCCACACCTTCGATCCCCATCTCAGCATAGGTGGTATCCATGAACAAAGTATCCGGGGCTGTCAAAACAACCGTAAGTGGTGCTATGGATTCACCATACAGTTTCACCCAGCTATCGTACCATATTGCACCACCCTGTGGTGGCAAACCAACACGTGCACCCACTATTACTTCATGAGGCCGGAAATTAAGTATATCTGAGATATCACATTCTATAACCGATGTATCAGGCTGTGACGGGCTACCACGTGCTATCCTTCCCGTATATGAACGTATAAGCTCACCCTCATCACCTACAGCATTTACATCGATTTGCAAATCCGCATCAAATCCAACCGTGTTTATGAACACAAGCCTAAGGAGACTCGAACATAGGTTGAGGTGCTCCATCTCCGTGGGTAGGTCCAATTCTATAGTCTCAGGCGATGTAGCTTCCATTATCTCCTCAACAATTCTACCATATAGCCAATCAATATTTAGCGTATCGAAGTAAACATGAAGTCGAGTTGAAGAAGCTGCATCTATAGCTATTGGTATTTCTGGTATATTTAGCTCCATATAGAAATGCAACCTATTGCCCTCCGTCCTTAAATAAGTGTTATCCATGTCGAACCTAACACTATCTACCGGGGGTGTGAAATCAAACTCAAACCCTCTCGCCATCTCATACACATAAAGTGAACAACGAAAAGGTATATTCCACCCACTTTCGAGCTTCAACCCTCCACAACCTTTGCTTATATGTAGACTGTCTACAACAAACGGTAGGTCTGTAATCTCCACAAACCTATCATTACGTAATCTAAACGCAGTCGCATACCCGTAAATGTATGTGGCGACCAATGAATCGATCTTGAGTCTAAAAATTATCGAATCATCTCTGGATATACTTACTGATTGACCGTCGGTGCCGGGTGACTCCCAGCTTGCATTTATCTGCATGTATCTGGATAATTTCATATTCTCCACGTAGATGGTATCCAACATACTATCATGGGCTCCAATATACATATATGAGAGTAGCAGCTGCTGTGGGTTATCAGGATTACCGAGCTCAAAATATATCGAATCGAATGGCACCTCTGTATAGTTATGTATTGATATAATAATTTTGCCCATCTCTAACATTATGGAATCCAACACATCGCCAACATCATGGTAAGACTCTACCTCGTTATAGAAGGGATCGATCGGTCCATAGTATGTGCTCTCAGGTAAACTATAGGGCAATATCTCTTGTAGTGTGAATTTAATATTGATTGGCTTCACCCCCGTGATTAAAAAATCTCTTAGACTCAACTCAGTATATCCTCTACGTTGATGTAAATTAAACGAATCTGAGAAGTTGAGCGACTCACGTGCTACTTCGAAATATACCTGTAGAATGGAATCATCTCCTACCCTTAAATAGTCCATATCCTCAATAGAGATACGAAAGCTGTCGGGCTCATGGAATATTGGTATAGTGAGTTGTGTTTCCAAATCCAATCTTTGTGGCCTCCTACAACTGGCCATGTATAAGCAACCGATTGTCATCATCACATATAGCCACAGCGTACTATAACTTCCTTTCTTCATAACACCTTAAATATAAATCTAACTCATAGATGTAAACGAAACTAAATGGATACTTACTATATGTTGTGGATACGACCGTCCTTGAGTTCCAAGACACGATCTACCAACTTAAGTGTAGACTCATCATGCGTTATAATGAGTGCAGTTCGTCCCTTAAGCACCTCTTCAAGTGCAGCTTCTATCTTTTGAGCTGACTCCCTATCCAGATATGCAGTTACTTCATCCAGTATCAGTATTTCAGGTTCCTTGTAAATAGCGCGTGCAAGTGCCAACCGTTGACGTTCACCCCCCGATAATGTAACCCCCCTCTCCCCTATTATGGTGTTATAGCCATCCGGCAACTTACTTATGAACTCATCTGCATGTGCAAGTATAGCGGCACGTTTCACCCTTTTAATATCAACAGTAGGTTCGCCAAGCGCTATATTTTCTATAATAGTGGTATTAAATAGTATCGGTTCTTGGGTTACCACCCCTATGTGTTTGCGCCAACTCCTTAAATCTATTTCACGTAAGTCGTGACCATCCACGATTATCCTACCATGTGTGGGTTCGTAAAACCCGAGCAACAAATCGACGATCGTGGTCTTACCCACCCCTGAGGTACCTATAATTGCTATCTTTTCACCTTTGTGGATACTAAAACTCACCCCCATCAATACATACTCTGTATCGTACGCAAAGTGTACATTATCAAACACTATACATTCTTTAAGCCCACCCAATGGTATGCCACCGTGTGTACGTTCACAGGGTAACTCCATCACCCTATACACACGATCTGTGACATTTATTGCACGTTGTAGCAATGAATTAGCTTGTGCAACATTTCGTATTGGCTGTACGAGTGCCACAATTGCACCTATAAATAGTATGAATTCAGACGCTGTTAGTACATTTTTGATAAATATCGCGTATGCCCCCAATATCAACATGACTGCTATCGCTAACGCAAACATAAACTCTGCCAACGGTGTACCTATGAGACTTAAACGCTCAAATTTCAACATAGTCCGCATATGGGCAAGCGTGAGCTCATCGAACCTACGCTTATCTTCGGCTTCTGCTGCGTATGCTTTTATCACCTTTATGCCACCAAAAGTTTCACTCAGTGCACGTGTCACCTTTGCCATCCTATTCTGTACGCGTTCGCTTTCATGCCGTAATTTCATACCCAACCGCTGTATGATGAAAAATATTGGCAAGAATATAGCCACTGTATATAAAAAGAGCGTAGGCGATAAATATATCGCTATCCCACTGTACACCAGTATAAGCATGGTCTCACGAATTATGGGCAAAAGTCCATCTTTTATACCACGTCTGATACCGTCAACATCACTCGTCGCCCTCGCTATTAGGTGACCTGAATGTTCTCTCACAAAGTATGACAACGGTAAAGCATGTATATGTGTATAAAGCTTATCACGTATCTCTTTGATGATACTCTCTTCCAGTTGTGCTCCAAGGTAACGCTGAGCATATCCCACAATACCACGTAATAAGAAGATCACCACAATGAGGCCACTTATCAGAGTTACTGCCTGCATAGGTGTATACCTCAAAAAATACCGGTTAAAGTTACCAAGAATACCAGACGTTTGTGTATCCACACGAAATATGGAGCTCACCAGCGGCATTATCGCGGTTAAAGATATCCCAGATAGTACAGCGTATATGAGCATCAACAATAGTATCAACAACAATCTACCCTTACGGGGGGACAAATGTCGTAGGATATATTTCATAGCATGAATTTATTACCCAACTCGAACGCCTTCTTGTTAACATCTATGTAATTTTTCTTGATACGATTGCTAAGCGCATACATCCATGCCTCTTGTGGTAGTGGCAAGAAACGTGCCAACACACCCAATATGACCACGTTCAACGTACGTGGGTTACCGGCACGTTTCGCCAATTCCAGCCCCGGCAACAGATAGGCTTTATCAGCGTATTTCTTGACCTTATCCAATACATCATGAGGATACGTAAATTCACCTGTAAGTACTGAGAGTGGCATCCATTCATAGTCATTTATCAGGCATATCCCCCCTCTACGTAAATATTTGAGTCCACGTAAGGCTTCGAGTTTCTCAAATGCTACCAAGAAATCGGCTTCCCCCATCCCTATGAGTGGAGAGAAAACCTTGTCACCAAACCTTACCCCACTTTCGACACTACCACCACGTTGTGCCATACCATGGACTTCACTCTTCTTAACATCATACCCCGCATACATCGCAGCTATTGCAAGTATATCACTGGCTACTAAGATACCCTGGCCACCGACTCCCGTAAACATTACTGAATATAGCCTATCTGCCATGTTATTGAGGTTCTGAAGTTATAAGACTATCCAAGATGCTTGTTAGCGCATCCTCCATACCCGGGTAGAAGCCAACAAACTTCTTATGTATGAGGTTACCCCTACCCAATACATAAGTTGTAGGTATAGCCTTTATTTTATAGGTTTGGGCTACACGATTGGTGCCCATCAAAATGAGATAATTTATATCCATCTGCTGTACGAAATCGCGTACCCTGTCTTTTCTATCGGACACCGCTACCCCTATAACTACAACCCCCTTCTCCTTATACTTATTCTGTATTTGCTTAAGATGTGGTATCTCTGCACGACATGGAGCACACCATGTAGCCCAAAAATCCAGCACAACAATTTTATCTCCATAATCAGCCAGCGAATGCTTATTACCCTGCAAATCCTCCAGTGTGAAGTTTGGTGCCTTTTTAGCTCCTTCACTCTTACAGTTTGTTACACCTATGACCATAATGAGTATAGTTAGCCATCGCATCACTCCCCCAGTATTTTGTCGAGCCATCTCGTAAGCTTATCCTTAGGTAATACTCCCACAATGCGATCAACCTCTTTACCAGCCACAAACACAATAAGTGTGGGGATACTCTTTATTCCATATTTAAGTGTGATAGATTCATTCCCATCAGCGTTCAGCTTACAGAACTTTATCTTACCCTCGTATTCGTTGGCAAGCTCCTCAAGTATAGGGGCGATCACCTTACAGGGTGGGCACCAAGGTGCCCAAAAATCTACCACCACAGGGAGTGTAGACTTTAAAACCTCCTCTTCAAAATTCTCGCTGTTTACTTCGATAGGTTCCATATCTTTTCAATATACTGTTGTGCCATATATGCGGCAAGTGCACCATCACCCACTGCAGTAGCTATTTGGCGTAATACCTTACGACGTACATCACCTGCACCAAATACTCCTGGTATAGAGGTTTGCAAATTCTCGTCCGTCACTATATATCCTTCAGCGTCAAGTTTCACCTTACCACGTAGGAACTCAGTTATTGGCTTTAACCCCATATACACGAAGACTGCATCCGCTTTGATAATGTATTCATCATTATTGACCATATTTAATACACGTACGGCTTCCACTTTAGTGTCACCTTCTATGGCGATAACCTTATGATTTGTGAGTAATTCAATATTTGGCACATGTTTAACCCTATCCTGTAGGATTTTCTCGCCAGTAGGTTGCGGTAAAATCTCTATAATGGTCACCTTATTGACAAATCTTGCAAGATATAAACTCTCCTGTAAGCCTGAACTGCCAGCACCTACCACTACAACATCCTTACCTTTGAAGAATGGTCCATCACATATTGCACAGTATGAAACGCCACGTCCACGTAGGGTAGCTTCTCCTGGTACATTCAACCTGATAGGCTCGCATCCAGTTGCAATTATAGCTGCCTTACCTAAGTAAGTTTTGTCAGTGGTTACGAATTTTTTAACCTCCTCTTCTACATCAAATTCTATCACCTCTGTAGATGGTATGACCCTTACACCTAAGGATTCGACCTGTTTTTTTAGCCGCTCTGCAAGCTCAACCCCTGAAATACCTTCCGGGAAGCCCGGATAATTTTCGATCCTATCCGTAGTTGCTGCTAACCCACCAATCGCATGCTTTTCAAGTATCACGGTGTCTAATTTTGCCCTCCCTGCATAAATACCAGCTGTTAAGCCTGCGGGACCTGCCCCCACTATGATAAGATCGACCTTTTCCATAGACAACTAAAATACTTGGTTTATGTATCTGTCAACGGGTGCTTATCGACTGTCAGCTTATAATTTTACCATAAACTTAGTGACTTCACTTGCCTGTAGCGGTTCAGTTACGAAGAAACTGCGGTTACCTCTTTTGTCCCATACTATCACACGACGTTCACCTTTCGCATAGCGTAGCAATATCCGCATAGCGAGTTGTAGATCCTCAAGCTTACCATGTCGTAACACCCCTATGGGTGCATTATCGAGGGGTGTCCTTAGCAATACATCGTTCTCCTCGGCTAACTGTTCGAGTTTATTATTCTCGGAACGGTTACGTCCCAATATCAGTTTACTACCACTCGGTAGCCTAAAGTGGCGACCGAGTTTCAGTAATATCACATCTTTTACGGAAAGTTCGTCATACTCTATGGCATCTTTTACACGTTGTGAGAACCCCGGATCCGTAAGCAGGCATCCACCTGCAGGTGCAGGAAACTCTTTTATACCGAATATCTTGGCCAACTCTTCCTGCATATAGCGGCCACGTCCTGATATTGCAAGCAAGCGATTTCTATCGAGTATACCTTTCTTTTCGGGTATAGTCTCCCACAGTAGCTTCTGTGAGAGCGGTCGTACAACCTTATTCTCCAACCCAGCACACCGTTCTATATAACGCATAATGTGTCGCATCTGGGTCATCGGGCGCTGTCCCACGACCTCACCCGTAAATATAAAGTCATCTTCATCTTCCATAAACTGCTTAGCTTTAACCAACGTCATTATGCGACAGTCGATACACGGGTTCATCGTATCACCATAACCGTGGTTCGGCTGTTTAACGATCTCAACCATATCCTCACTTACATCTATCACCTCAAGTGGTGCACCTAAATTTTCCGCATAATGTTTAACATCATCCACTCTCTGTGTCAAGAATACGTGCGTAAAGTGCACCAGCAGCACATCCACTTTCTGTACCATTATGAGTTTGGCAGCCAGCTGGCTATCGAGGCCACCCGAAAACAACCCTATCCCTCTCATTATATAGGTTGGGTTTCAAGAATCTTTTTGATTTGGCCCTCTGAACGCGCCCGTAATAGGTTAAGCCTTACCGTCGGTTGTTGTATAAGCCGCAACAATCCCGCCAACGTATCCACATATTTAGATCTATCATTCGATACCAATAGAAAGAAGATATATACCGGGCGACCATCTAATGCATCGAAGTCGATACCTTCCCTTTTTATGCCAACTGCTAACCCTGTAGTTCTGGCATATGTACCCAAGTATCGAAGTATAGCTACACCTCTACCTGGAGCTTGTGACATGATCTTGTTGCGTGCCAGGATCGCTTTCAATATATTCTCGATATCTCCTATCTGTTGCATGGTTTCGAGTAATTCTCTCACAATACTTGCCTTATCCGTACCTTTTAGATTGAGTATGATGTTGGATTCCGGGATCTGTAGCATTAAAGTATATAGCGGGCAGGTTCTAACTTCTCAACGATCCCTTTTAGCTTCTTGTCAACTTCAGCTTCAGTGATTACCAGCTTTTTCATATCTCCACGTGGCATCTCATATAAATAATCCTTAAGCAGTGTGAACATCACAGTATACAGGCGACGTGCACCTATGTCCTCGGTTTCGCGATTCACCAACGCTGCATAATACGCAATACGTGCTATAGCAGTGTCGGTGAACTCGAGATCCACGCCTTCTGTTTTGAACAGCGCCTTGTACTGTTTAGTGAGTGCATTTTCAGGTTCCACCAATATGCGGGCGAACTCCTCCTCTGTTAGGGGTTGTAACTCCACCCGTATCGGGAAACGGCCCTGAAACTCAGGTAGAAGGTCGGAAGGTTTCGACTCACTGAACGCACCTGCTGCTATGAAAAGTATATGATCCGTCTTTATGAGCCCATACTTTGTAGGCACGGTAGTACCTTCAACAAGTGGCAACAAATCACGTTGCACCCCTGTACGTGACACGTCAGGTCCTACGGTTTCACGACCCACTATCTTATCGACTTCATCGAGGAAGACAATCCCTGTCTCCTCCACCCTACGTTTGGCTTCCTCTATCATGCGTTCCTTATCGAGTAATTTATCGGCTTCCTCCTGTACGATGACCCTGAACGCCTCCGGTACACGCATCTTTTTACGCTTCCGTACCGGTGGCAGTAACTGACCCAGTGTTTTCATAAGTTCGTCAGGCGGTTCCATAGCACCCATCCCCGGTATGAATATCTCTGCCATAGGGATAGAAGGTGGTACCTTTGTATCTATTTCAATATATTCAGTATCAAACACACCCTCACGTAGCATCTGCTTGAGTGTATCTTTTGGAGGTACCTCCTTACCCTCCTCCTTTAGCCGCCGGACGATAGCGTTTAGTAGTTTATCTTCGGCTAATGATTCGGCTCTTTTGATATTTTCATCGATCATCTCCTTACGTACCATGTTAACCGCTATATCCATCAGCTCACGAATGATGGACTCCACATCCCTACCCACGTAACCAACTTCGGTAAATTTTGTAGCTTCAACCTTAATGAACGGTGCACCCGCAAGTTTAGCTAACCGTCTCGCAATCTCAGTCTTACCCACACCCGTAGGGCCTATGAGGATAATATTGTAGGGTACGATCTCCTCACGTATCGAATCCTCTACCCTTTGGCGACGCCATCTGTTACGTAATGCGATAGCGACCGCCTTTTTGGCTTCATCCTGCCCTATCACGTAGCGTGAAAGTTCATTCACAATCTGTGACGGAGTAAGGTGATCTAAGTCTAACCTATTTGGTTTCATCTTTGAGCTCCTCCACAAATATTTTATCATTCGTATATACACAGATGGAAGCTGCTATTCGGATGGCCTCTTCTGCAATCTCACGTGCTGATAAGTTCGAATATCGCATCAGCGCCTTAGCGGCTGCAAGCGCGTAACCACCGCCTGAACCTATCGCTATAACATCTTCGTCGGGCTCGAGCACCTCACCATTACCTGATACTATAAATGTGTGGCTTTTGTCCATCACTATAAGCAACGCTTCCAACCTACGTAGAACTTTATCGGTACGCCAATCCTTGGCCAGCTCAACCACGGCACGCTCAACGTGCCCCTTGTAGCGATCGAGCTTAGTCTCAAACTTATCAAACAGTGTAAGTGCATCAGCGATACTGCCGGCAAACCCGGCCAACACTCTACCATCGTATAGCTTACGTATTTTACGTGCGGTATGCTTTAATATAACCTCATGAAGTGTTACCTGGCCATCACCTGCCATGGCAACCTCGTTACCTTTTCGTACACCTACTATGGTGGTGGATTTAAACTTCATAGTTAGGCGGCTCCTTGGTTATCTTGATGTTGTGTGGATGGCTCTCACGTAACCCAGCCGATGTCACCCTTATGAAGCGTGCCTTCATCTGTAGCTCACGTATGGTATGTGCACCACAATACCCCATACCTGAACGTAACCCACCTATAAGCTGGAAAAGTACCTCACCTACCCTACCCCTGTATGGAACGATACCTTCAACACCTTCAGGTACGAGTTTCTTCTCTTCTTCCTGAAAGTAGCGGTCGCTACTACCTGCTCTCATAGCGGTGATTGAACCCATCGCCCGATACACCTTGTAGCGTCTACCAGTGAGGAAAACAGTTTCACCTGGACTCTCTTCGGTACCCGCAAGGATATTACCCAACATAACCGAATCTGCACCCGCTGCCAATGCCTTAACGATATCACCTGAATATCTCACACCACCATCCGCTATTACCGGAACCTCCTTCTCCTTGGCTACCTCCATGATAGCAGTGAGTTGTGGTACACCCACCCCCGCTATTACACGGGTTGTACATATCGAACCCGGCCCTACACCAACCTTAATGGCATCAACCCCTATCTTCTGTAAATCAATGGCAGCTTCACGTGTACCTATGTTGCCAACCACCAGCTCAATATCTGGGTACTTATCACGAATTTTAGCCGCTATATCCATGACCTTTTTCGAATGTCCATGCGCTGTATCAACGACAATAGCATCGACACCGGCATCGACAAGCGCTTTGACACGCTCCATTGTGAATCTATCCGTACCCACAGCAGCTGCTACCCTCAACCGACCATGCTCATCCTTGGTTGCATTTGGATATAGTTCGCGACTTAATATATCCTTGGCTGTAATTAACCCAACAAGGTTACCATCCTTATCGACAAGTGGTAGCTTCTCAATACGATGTTTGGCAAGCAACTGTTTAGCCTGTTGAGTATCTATATCAGGTGGGGCGGTTATCACATCTTTCGTCATAACGTCTTTACATTTGAGATTAAGGTCACGGAAAAGCAGATCCCTCTTTGTCAGTATACCCACAAGTTTGCGTCCCTCAACGATTGGGAACCCCGATATACCGTATTCCTCCATCAGCTTTCTGGCTTTCTGTAATGTATCGTCAGGTGTAAGGGTGATAGGATTATGGATAACTACACTTTCGTAACGTTTGACTTTGGCAACCTCCTCCTGTTGTCTGTCGATGGATAGATTGCGATGTATAACCCCTATGCCACCTTCCTTTGCTATGGCAATCGCCATGTTTGCCTCAGTAACCGTATCCATGGCAGCACTCACTATCGGGATGGCCAACGGTATATGACGTGAGAAATGGGTTGAAACATCTACTTCACGTGGTAAAACCTCCGAATACCCAGGTGTAAGTAGTACATCGTCGAACGTTAATCCTTCTTTTATCTCCATCCTATAAAAATGGTGTGTTCATGCTTATGTCAAGGAATGTATTATTTTCGGAGCCTGGTCAACGCTATAAGTACAGCTATAGCGAGGAATGCACCTGGTGGTAAACTGAAGAAAAGTATAGGAGTTGCAGCAAATTTTGTACCCAAAACTATATGGCCAGCAAGTTTACCACTACCGAGTAGCTCACGAATGATAGCCATACCCAGTATCGCAAGTGTGAACCCTATGCCTGATCCTATACCGTCAAGTATTGCAGGTAGTGGTGTATGCTTTGAAGCAAACGCCTCCGCACGGCCCAATATTATGCAGTTGACAACAATAAGTGGTACGAATATACCCAGGTTTTTGTGTATTGCAGGCGCATATGCATGCATCACATAATCAGTAATGGTAACGAATGTGGATATAACGATGATGAAGATAGGTATCCTTATGCTTTCGGGTACCATAGGCCGTAATAATGATATGGTGAGATTCGACATCGTAAGCACAAACAAGACAGCCACCCCCATACCGAGTGCATTCTGTACCGTAGTTGATACAGCTACTGTGGGACATAAACCAATCATTAAGACGAGTACCGGGTTGTTTTTGAATATACCATCCCAGATATACTTTTTCATCTCAAGTACTTCAGATATTTAGCGATACCAACCTGAACAGCTTCGACAACACCACGTGACGAAATTGTAGCCCCCGTTATAGCATCGATCTCACCACCATCCTTTTTGAGCTTGATTTGGGATGGCTTCTTGTTCTTGAACTGGTTGGTGAAATCAGGCTCGGTTACCTTTGTACCAAGTCCTGGTGTCTCTTTTAACCCCTCAGCAGGTGTAGCCGGTCTTATAGCGAGTATGGTTGTATCCATGGATAATGCAACCAACACCGGTATGGGGCCACCGTAACCTTTACCATAGCTACGAAATATGATGCCGAGTTTGGTTGTATCACGATAGAACTCCCACAATGTGTCAGGGATCACAGGCTTAAACGTAAGCGTGGTATCACCCAGTAGCTCAACAAGGTTAGCACGTACCTTCTGGCGGGTATCTTCTTCGATCCTATCCTTAGTAAACAAATATACCCAAGATAATAAACCAGCTGCCACTACGCAGACCAGTACAAGCGAACGTATCATACGTATCATAGTTCAAAACTACAGTGGAATTTATATAGTCAAGTGGTATTTTAGGACGAGCTATGTGTCATCCAGTGAAGTCAATGGATCGCTACCTGTAGAGGATTTGATTTTATCACGCCAATGTACGAGATTGCCAGGCTGATAATAGTTTTCAATCAAGAAACGCACCACGTGAGGGTTACCGACAATTTCACCATACTTATCATGTATAAACTCATAAGTCACCTCCTTAATAAGGCGTGACAGCACATAGTTCTTTATATACAACGGATAGGTGAACGAAAAGTATGGCCATATACCAGTATCGTCCTTAAAGTCAAGATATTGTTCGCTGACAGCCGTCCATATATCTTCAAACTTAGCATCTGGGTTCCTGTATAGTTGGAGTTCGAACACAAAATCACGCATGGTGGGCCTAAACGCATATGCACGGTCGATCGGCCGTGTGGTGAGGAATTGCTCCACCTCAGATGGTGTCATCTCGGTGAATTTGTTCAACCAGCTACGTTCCTCAAGTAAGCCTGCCCATACATCGGCCATACCTTCAGAGAATGGAGCCTCATCCCGCAACAGTATGCTATCGGGTGAATATAGCGAATGTAGGGCATGACCGAACTCGTGAAACAATATCCCATAATAGGTGTAACCTTCGCGTGGATTCATAAGTAAACGTACGTCTTGATGATGCTTGAGCACCACACATACACCACCGTAAGGGATATCACAGAATTCTATCTTCACAGGTAATGCGTCAAGATCGAGATCGAATGCTTCAAGGGTGCGATTGAGGCTATCGAGTAACTTATCCCGTGGAAATCTATGATCCGGTGGATGCGTCAGTTTATACACCATATATGTGAGATCGTACAGCTGTATATCAGTGGTTACATTGTCACGTGTTAGCTCGATGAGTTGCTGCCATGCGGGGTTAGTGTAGTGTTTGAGTTTATCAAACAGCTCAAGTAGCTCGTTCTCTGTGAATCCTTCCATATGTAGTACAAGATCGGCGTAGGTGGTGAACCCCTCCTTACGTGCAAGCGCATTGGCTAACTTGATCGATTCGATCGCCTCACCCCGTATCGATTCGAGTAGCGGCTTAACTGCCATGTAAGCTTCACGGCGGTTGTTACGATCGGGATCTTTACGTACTATCTCACGTAACTCTGCGTAGCCCAGTTCTTTGCCTTTGAATATGGGTCTAAATGTGTTTACCTTCTTTTCTATACTATGACGTAGTTCGAACAACTCTTTATTGTAGTTGATACGTGTCATGATTATCCATTTACGTAGGAGCTCCAACTTCCTGCGGGTAACTGGATGGGTTTCAGATTTAAGTTCACCCTCTATCATATCCCATAAATCGGGGTCAAGTAATATTTTACGCCATTCAGTGGCTTTGGCTTCGAGTTGCTCGCTATCCAGCTTCCTGTGTTTAAGCCCTTCGTAGTAGATGAGCGATTGTTCTTCTTCGTTATGACGTAATTTGGATTCAAGTTCCTCCAGCCAACCCATTTACCCTCCTTGTAAAACTTACAATCGCAAACACCTGTGTAATTTATGTTACCAACCCATGTGTCAACATCCGTTTTTACGTACGTAAGCTGGACGATATTAAATTTGAAGTATAATTTTAAAACACTGACAGAAATAGGTACTTCATTGATGATACGGGAAATGAATTCATGGTAGTGTATTACATACAATGGAAACAAGCCATTACATTGAATAGACAGAACCATAACGAAAGATGGTGATAAGGAGGTATAATGAGGAGCATAAAGGGGACAAAGACCGAGAAGAACCTTCTTATAGCGTTTGCGGGTGAGTCACAAGCAAGAAACCGCTATACGTACTTTGCGTCACAGGCAAAGAAGGAAGGCTACGAACAGATAGCGGCTGTCTTCCTGGAAACCGCAGATAACGAGAAGG
>Ga0190304_1000178_pt1 | contig 29648 bp, 31 predicted proteins | sample 48700712_MG_FD_161670 | JGI IMG/M metagenome (GOLD analysis project Ga0190304, IMG submission 161670) | Hydrothermal vent sediment bacterial communities from Southern Trench, Guaymas Basin, Mexico - 4870-07-1--2_MG | ecosystem: Environmental > Aquatic > Marine > Hydrothermal vents > Sediment ...
TAGGGAGCTTTCTGGCGTCGTTTCTGTAAAGCTTCAGAAATTGTTTACATGCCTGTTTACAATTTTAGTGAACAAGAAGTTTTAAAGCAATGTGTTGAAAACCGTCATCTACATTGTAGACATTATTTGGAAGCCGTAGAGAAAGAGGGGACATGTCCTTTTCTTAAACGTTATTCCACATCTCGCAATAAATATATGTATTTTTGTACCGCAAGACATACTTCATTCGTTAAATTGGAGGAGAGAGGTTTCTAGGTATTGTGTCAAAAAACAATATGTAGATTGTAAATACTATTTAAAGAAGACATCTCAACAGAAGTAGTATCCCAAATATTATGAAGATTGCAGCTGTAATTGTTTGCATGCGTTTTTGTGGAATTTTTCTGAGTAATATTTCTCCTATGGCTATTCCTATTACTGTGATTAGTGTGAATGCTAACATCACTCCAGCGAATACTAGAACTGGCATGTTGTATTGGGCTGCCAGTGCAATTACCATTATTTGGGTTTTGTCTCCAAGCTCCATTAAAGAAACTAGGGCAAATGCTGACAAAAGTGTAAATTGACAGCTATAAGCTTTTTTCTCTTCTTCGACTTCTTTTGAAAACAAGGTAAATATTCCAGAGAGTATGAATATTGTTCCAGAGACTACTTGTATCCAGAAGAAAGGTAAGAGCGTTGCCAACGCTTCGCCTATAAGTACGCTTAATCCATCTACGATTAGGAATGCTAGCATAGCTCCTATGAAAACTGTTTTTCGCGACCATTTAGAGCACAGCGTGATTACTGTTATCTGAGTTTTGTCTCCAAGCTCTGCAATGAATACAAGTAGGAAAGATGTAATAAGTGGAAGTAGATCCATAGATTGAAATCTACAATTTGAATATAAAAAGGAAGCGATTACTAATTATCATCCATAACTAACCAATAGGTCTGTATAATTGCGACACAAGGCACTAAATTTTTTCAAATAGTTTGGCTGAACTTTCCAGTAGCTTTAAGGCCTTGTTATAATGTTTTGACAAAAAATATAAGGAAAATTTCAGTAAGATTTAATTGTTAAGGGAATTATTATGGGTGCTGGTATAGGAGTATCGTTGAAATAATACTCTTCATAGTTTTAGGTTATATTGGAGAAATAGTTCCAGTACTGCCGTAGCTCCCGCAACTGTTGTAATAGCTGTTGCTGGAATAGCAATGATTATAATGGGTGTAATCGGTGGAATCATCGGTGCAATTATAGGTGCAATAGGTGGATTCATAGCAAGCAAAATGTAACATCACCGCTAATAGGCCACTCTTAGACATATTATGGTTGATAAACGCTGCTAATTAAACAGTAATTAGATGATAGTGGGATTAAATACTTGAAAAAGCAAAGTTTTAACTCATAATTTAAAACCTTCTAATGTTTTATTGGTTCTTAACTTTCACAGTCAACTTCAACTTGTTTTCTCATTTTTTACGTTATGAGGGGCGTCGAAAAATATAAATGTAGTTTGAATATTGATGGATTGGAATTATGTTCCTTTTGCCCGTTGTTCTCAACAGTAAGGCATGCTCTTAGTTCTGTAAAACTCTTGGGAGGTGGGATTAGAGATGAGAATAGGTATAATGACTACTTGGAATGCATGTTGCGGTATATTCGCTCATGCACAGCTGGTTTGCAGTGAATGGATGAAAATGGGTCATGATGTTGTAGTTTTTGCGCCTAAAAATGAGAGAGGTAAGAAAAGTGTTCCTTTAGATGTTGAAGATGAGCCCTTTGTTTATAGAAATTGGGAAATGTATCGTTATGGTGATAGAATCCCTGATGATAACGAGTTAGACCTTTATTTTGATCCCGAACCCATTCTTAAAGAAGATTTTGATGTTTTTGTTGTTGAGAAACCTAGTTCAACCCCTCTTGGAAAGCTTTGTAAGATTTTTCCGGAAATAAGGTCTAAAGCCTCAACAATAGCGGTTATACATGAAGGACGGCGGATTGCGAACAGAAACTTTTACAAGGTAAATTTTGACGTTTACACCTTATTTGATGAAAGATATGCAAAACTATTTGATAGACTGCTTCCATTTGACAGGACTTTTATTGTTCCATTTCCATGTCATCCGGTTGTTGAGGGCGATATGATGAAAGCTAGAGAGAGACTTGGGTTGCCAGTGGACGAGGATCTTAAAATAGTGTTAACGTACGGTATAAGGTTTAAATATCTGTACGAAATATTGCCTGTGCTTAAGGGGCTTTCAAAGAAATACAAGTTGATGTTTTTAATGTTAAGTAAACATACGGAAAGTGCTGATATTGGGGCAAAAATTGCTAAACAATACAGCTTTACAGTTTTTAGATATGAGGCACCGTCTGTCGAAAGGCTCTACACATATTTGCATGCTTCAAATGCTGTGCTTCTCCATAGAGAACCAGTTAACGGATATATACCGGTGTCGAGTACCGTATGTCTATGTTTAGGTGCTCTAAGACCAATTCTATGTCCAAATATCAATTTCTTTGAAACATTTGAAGACGAGGTTATAAAATATTCCAGCTTCAGAGAACTTAAAGAGAGACTTGTAGACGTATTTGAAAACAGAGGCGTAAATAGAGTGTTAAAGGCAGCAAGGAAATATGTGAATGAAAATTCAGCGGAAAAAGTAGCACGAAGGCTTCTAGAACTTGCAGAAAGTTCAAGACAAATTATGGAGCTAATCACTCCAAAAGTTAAGATCCCAAGCTTCTTCAAAGCCTACTCTACAGCGTAATGCATCAAACCTTATTACAACTCGACAACATTAAACGACCTAGTAGTGAAATAACTCATTAAATCGATCACTTTCATGAATCAAAAAGTTTCAAGAATAAATTTAATGTATATCACTACGTAATCCCTTTTACGACGTTTAACTCAAGAGACTTTAGACAATAGGTGGATAAAAATTTGATGATTTACGGGTTAGTGATTTAAGAAGATAAATCACACAAAATTGAAATCAAGGTTTTATCCATTTAAGTTTTTCAAGTGCTTCGTCTAGTTTGGCTATGAATATGCCTATGCAGCAGTCTCCGATTCCTCCGACCCATATTAGGAATTCTTTGTGTTTTATTAGTCCGTTTCCGAAAAGGGTGAATGGTCTGTCACCGTACTCTTCATATATCCCTACGGGGGATAACGTGTAGTTGCTGATTGCGAGTAGTTCTCCATCTTCGTTTACAATTGCTAGTCCGTTTCTATATGTGAAGTCAAATTTTGAAACCCCATGCCATCCCACTAAATACTCGTTGCTGGACAGTTTAACTGCGTTGGTTGACCATCCTATGTGTGATTCCCAGTCTTCGGGTGCAAACACTGGTTTTAAGTCTTCTTCAAGCATATATAGTTCTTCGATGTTCGCCGCGGTTCTCCAGCAAACTTTAATTCCTCTTATTACAGGTCTAGTTACCATGGTGGCTTCCTTTCCGTGAACCTCTAAGAACGCAGTATCTCTATTTGACGGAACATGCTTCTCATCTCCTTTTTTAACGTAGAAGAAGCCTCTTTTCAAAATATTCCATTTTTCATCCATTATAGCTAGGCCTAATGCGTCGTTTTTAATGATTTTCCCGCTTGCTATGCGATAGTAGCCTCTTCCACAATACAGTATATATGTTTTCCCGTTTTGTTCAAATATTCTTGGATCTTCGCATCCAAGTTGCTCCCAAGGTTCTTTTGGCCACAGTATTATTTTAGTGTCTAACGGTTTCTTTATGTTCCCGTTTAACAAGTCTTCTATGTTAATAGAGCATACACCTGCACTGGATACATACGCGTAGAATTCAAAGACTAGCCGAGGAAATATTAATAGTTCGTCTCCTCGTTTTAGTGCTCCGGGGTTAAATGCAGACCAAGGTCTAGTTCTAATGTAATTTGTTATTTTAAAGTCTTCAGGGCCCAAGTAGTATCTTCCAATGTTAAATACATCTTCTATTTCTGGTTTTCTATACCCTTTAAGCGTGTTTAGTGCAACTTCCACTTTTTGCCATAATGCCTCCTCTATTGCTCTAGATTCAGGTCTTTCGCTCATTTTACTTCCCTACCTCAGCTTTATTGATGCTTAAACTTAAATACCATCAATATTATATAAAAGATGTCTTTCAACCGTTTGAAAAATTGCAGAGATCTTGGTTGAAATTTGAGGAGTGTATGTGAATGTCTATTGAACGTATAGGTATTATGACTGCTTGGAATGTTGATTCTGGTGTGTTTATACATGCTGAGCCTATAGTTAAGGCCTGGATTAAAATGGGATATGAAGTTAAAGTTTTTACTTTCATTAGGGAGGATTTTCATGGTAGAGTTATTTTCGGAGTAGATGAACCGTTTGTAACCAGATGTTTTGGAACATCGGGAAAAACCAATTTTCTGGATCCTAGACCTCTTTTAACAGAGAAATATGATGTACTAGTTGTTGAAGATCTTAAGATGCTTCCAATGGAAAATTTAGCAAAAATATTTCATATGATAAAGAGAAGGACCAAAGCTGTCGTGCATGTTCTTCACGAGAATACAATATTAGGGGATAAACCTCCTCAACCACCCATATTTTATGCATTTGACTGGGATGCTGTTGTATATATTGAGAAAAAACAGGAATGGTTTGCAAAAGCTTTGTATGGAGATAAGGCATATTACGTACCTTTTCCATGTTTCCCGATGAGAAACGGTAGTAAAGAGGAAGCTAGAAGAAAGCTGAACCTCCCTTTAGATAAAAAAGTTGTTCTGGTATATGCTCGTGGAGGTTATTCACCGTATTTGCCGAAACTTCCCAGCGAGGGTTTGGAAAACGTCCATTTCCTAGTTTTAACTGGCAAAGAAGAGAAGTGGAAATATCCGCAAACAGAAATTAGGGCTACAAAGCCTTTATCTAACGCTGAATTGGACGAATATGTTTTTGCTTCCGACGCTTTAATACTTCATAAGGTTCGTACTCCTCCATATCCTATTGCTGTTACTTCATCTGCTTTATATCAGCTTATGGGTACTCTTAGACCAATATTGGTGCCAAAAATATCTGAATTTTTTGAACATTTTAACGGTGAAGTGTTGAAGTATAGTGATAGGGAAGAATTGAAGGAGATGTTGCTGGATGCTTTAAGCATGGGTGAAAAAACAAAGAAAGCCATTGAAAAAGCTAGAATGTTCGTTGAGGAAAGATCTCCTGAGAAGATTGCTCAAAGATATATAGAACTATTTGAAAAGCTAATCTAAACTACCTATTGAGAAAATTGCTGACAGTATAGGACGGACATAGCTTAATAGTTGTACTATAGATTTGTCAGGGGAACATTTTATGGTTTTACGGTATTGTTAAGTGCTATTCTATTCTGTTTTTATCTAGAGTTGCCATTAACTGTGATAAGTTGATTGATCCGAAGCCTATAAAGGCGTCTGCCGCACCGTAAGAGATGATGATATTATCGTCGATGAGTTGGGCGCCACATGGAAATACAACCATGGGTCTATCTCCATAGAGTTCGTATATTGTTTTGGGTTCCATTATGTAATGCGGGGTTACTGCAATAGGTTTTAGCTTCTTTTCCTCTCTAAGTAGCATAGCAAATATTCTATATGTCTTTAAATAGTTGTCAACTCCGTGAAGAAGGATTACGTATTCGTCATTTCCAACTTTGATTGGAGGAGGGCCCCATCCGATCTTATCTTCGAAATTTGCAGCCTCGCATACAACTGTGTTTTCTTTTAATTTGAATTCTTTTAGTTTTTCGCTTTGAAGCACATCTTTGGACACAGCGCCTATGACGAGAGGGAAATATTTTGAGTAGAATTGTGGTCTATGGAGAACATGTAAATTGTTTTTCCCGTTGAGAAATGTTACATTTTTGGACATTTCAAACCCATTTCTATGTTCTTCCGGGAAAATTAGGACTGCAATCTTTCTCCAGTTTTTGACTCCATCATCCGACTTTGCAACCAGTGACGATATTCGTTTACTTTTTTCCAAGGACTTAGATTTCTCAAAATACCATTTAGTTCTTCCAGTGTAAGTCATAAGTACCTTGTCTCCAATTATTTGGACTCTTGGATCTTCTGACCCCCAGAAATCGTATTCGGTGTCTGTTCCAACTATTATTTCACCTGGATAAGTCCTAGCACTAATGTTACCTGAAATTATATCTGCTATGTTCGCATCAATTCTAGCAATAACACTAATGTATCTGTAGTAGCCGAGAATAAGCCTAGCATAAATGTAAAGATTATCTTTTTTAACCAAAATTGAAGCATTAAATGCTTTTACTGGATTTTTTTCCGGGTAGTTTTCTAGGGAAATTCTGTCCGCTGATAAAACTCCAAGTCTCTTAACAATATCAATTGTTTTAAACTCCCTAATTTCATTAATTTTTTCTATTACATCAGTTAACTTTTCCATGAAAATTTCACCAACTACGTATAGAAAATGAAACAAATTCTTATTTTAATAATTCTATCCACCTACATTAATGAACATTAAACATTACTTATTTACAATTTTCACTAAAATTTAGAATACCAAGTGTTCATCAAATCGAAAACTTGTCAACAAAACCATTTTCTATGCAAATTTGTAAATTCCTGAGCCTTAACATCCTAAATACTTGAAAGAATATCATGTTTTTAGCGAGTAAGAGATATCTCTTCAACTTTGGAACTTCTATTTATGTAACGTTAAGTTACGACTTACAAAATGTTATAGCGAGTCATATATTAATTCAGTTACGATGTTAAATTTAACACGCCTAAGTTTTGAATAAATGTTAAAGTAGGTGTTGACATGGATTTAAAAGGTATATTTGGTGTTGAAAAACCGATTATAGGAGTTGTTCATCTTTTACCGTTGCCTGGTTCTCCTCGTGCTACGTCCCTTGAAAAAGTTGTAGAGCGTGCTGTGAGAGATGCAAAAGCTTACGAAAATGGGGGAGTTGATGGTATAATTTTAGAGAATTTCGGGGATGCACCTTATCTAGCTGGGTCTGTTGGCCCGGAAATCATAGCTTCTATGACTGCTGTGGCTGTTAAAGTTTCTGAAAATGTGAATGTTCCCATTGGGGTTAATGTTCTTAGGAATGATGCAAAAGCCGCTCTTGCAATTGCCCATGCTGTTGGTGGTAAATTCATTAGGGTTAATGTCCATGTTGGAGTTTATGCAACGGATCAAGGGGTTATTGAGGGTGCTGCGTATGAAACTCTGATTTTAAGGAAGCTTCTCAACACAAAGGTCGCAATTTTCGCTGATGTTCATGTCAAGCATGCGCGTCCGTTGTGGAGTTTAGATATTAAACATGCTGCGAGAGATACTGTCGTCAGAGGACTTGCTGACGCAATAATTATTACTGGCAAAGCCACTGGAGAGCCGCCAAGTGAAGAAGACATTTTAAACGTGAGAAGTGCGGTGAAAGAAACTCCTCTAATTGTTGGAAGTGGAGTTAACGTGGGAAATGTTGGTATCTATCTCGAAATAGCAGATGGGATTATTGTGGGAACTTCATTGAAAATCAAAGAGAAAACGGAGAACCCTGTTGACGTAGATAGGGTAAAGGTGTTTGTTAAGGAGGCAGATAAATATAGATAGACAACTGGTAATACCGTGACTTATTTTTACGTGAGCAGCAACTTTAAAATGTATTTTGAAGTCGAAATTTAAGCTGTTTAAGTTAGTTTTTATTAGTAATAAAAACTTAATAGCGTAATTTTGTTACAGGTAAGCTGCGAATATTATGTGTTCATTTTACGGTGTTGTTTCGATAAACTTAAATAGTTCCCCGTTAAATTTTTAATGGCTAACTTTTAGCTGCGATATTTCTTGAGCCATAAGTGGATATTGGATATTTCACGTGACTTTCACTACTTTAGAACTACTTTGATGATAGATGAATAAGATAGCAAATTAAGAATTTGGGGGTAGTTGAGGATGGCGGTTCAGCTAGAGTTAGCTGTAAATTTGTTCATGTATGGGGTAGCACTTTTAGCGGGGCTTTTGGTTGCAGAAGTATCTAAGAGAATACGTCAATCAGAGATCATAGGGCAAATTCTTGTAGGAATTATTTTAGGACCATACGTTTTAGGCATACTTAGACCGAACGAGATATTTGAGTTTATTTCTATGTTAGGGATGTTAACCCTTCTTTTCATAGCTGGACTTGAAACAGATGTGGGAGTTATCATAAGGAGTGGAAAAGCTGCCGCTATTTTGGCCGTGGGTGGTGCGGTTTTAACTATTATTATGACTTTACCTATTGCTTACTTATTTACTGGAAGTTTTGCTATCGCATTTTATGTTGGAGTGGCTTTATGTGCAACTAGTATAGGTATCACTGTCAGAGTTTTTGCTGATTTTGAAAGATTGAAAAGTGATGAAGCTCAGTTGATAATTGTTGCAGCGGTTCTTGACGATCTTTTATCAGTTATTCTTTTGGGTCTAGTTATTGATTTAGCTACAGCAGGAACTTTAACTGTTCAAAGAGTTTTTAAGATTCTCTCTTTAACAGGCGCGTTTTTTGCAGCTGTTTTAGTGTTTGGAGTATTCTTCACAAAGTATATTGCCCCAAAGGTTTGGATGTTAAGATCCAGGGGTGCTATGCTTGTATTTTGCTTTTCCCTTGCACTTTTGGTTAGTTTTATTGCAGCTTATGTGGGTTTATCGCCGATAGTTGGAGCATATTTTGCAGGAGTTATTTTAGCTGAAACGGAAATTAGAAACAGTGTGCTGACAGATGTTTCGCCAATAGCAGTTGTCACTGTGCCCATTTTTCTCATTAATATCGGTATGAAAATTAGTTTTGTCTCTCCAGGCAAAGCGGTTTTGATGGGTGTATTATTTTCTGTTATTGCCGTTTTAAGTAAGTTTTTGGGCGGTATTTTGACTGGTATGGTTCAAAAACAAGATAAGAATTCTTCGTATATTTTAGGTATCGGTATGGTTCCTCGTGGTGAAGTTCTTCTTATTTTCGCTGACCTAGGATTAACTTTGCATGTAATCGATAATACTTGGTATACAGCTTTGGTTTTGGTTGCTTTAGTCACAACATTTTTAACTCCCATATTTCTAAAAAATTTATTACTAAGAGGCGGGAAAGAAGATGAGCAATCCAATAAAAACAACATTGAAGGAAATAGTGGAAAATCCTAATAAGTATCTCGGTAGGGAAGTAGAAGTCGAAGGAACTTTGACATACGCCGGAAAGGCACCCAGGGGACCGGTGTATACGATTAACCTACCGCAGGAAGAATACTGTGTCGGTATATTAAAATCAGGTGATGCAAGTATTCTCTGTTACGGTCTTGAAGCTTTATCCTTCTGTGACTATGATCAGCAAAAAGTTGTTATTACTGGTATAGTTATAAGGGTACAAGAAACCATAGCTTTGAGAGTTCTCAGAGTAAAATTTGTAAAATAGCGTTCTGCGACTCCGCCTCAAAAACATTTCTAGAAATGTCAGATTGTATGCTATTTACGTAGTTTGAACAATATTTCTTGTTCTTGCCATAACAAAAATGGTAAAGAATGTAGTGTATTATTTACAGATATGGTGCTATATAGATCCATAGAGATGTTCCGAAAACTAGCATGATTCCTTGTACAACTGCGATAATTCCAATTATTAGCGATATTGGTTTACTTGTCAAGATTTTTCCTATTATTTCGACAAACCCGACAATCGGTTTAGCGAAAATGTATGTTAAGACTGCTACGACTGCGAAAAATGCCAGAAGTATTATCCACGTTTTGATTCCGAATGCTACGTATAGCCAATCCCATATGCTTGGTGGTACGAGTGAAGCAACTAACATTACGATTGATATACCAGCAATAACGCTAAATAGTTCAGCTATGGGAAACTTGGTTATTGGAGCAATACCTAGTGCAACACCGATTACTGCAAGCAGAACTATTGTGAACCTGTCATAATGGCTTGTTACAACTGCTTGATACGCTGCAATTATTGATAAAATGCCAATTATGAACCCGAAGATTGCTATTAATTTTATTGAACCTTTCACTAATGGTCCGATAATCGGTATTTTTTCTCCTAGTTTCTCGAAAAACCATATCGCAACGCTAAGTCCGCCTAGGATCAACAAGACATATGCATAGTTTACAAGTACTGCTAATTGCATTGTTTTTCCTCCAATGCCTATGATGTTTACATTTTATCACAAAGTAAGAAAATAAATATTCCTATTCTTGTAAGTGGTTTTATTTTGTATAGCTGAATATTTTTAACATATTGCTCATTGCCCTATGTTTCAATGGAATTTTGTATTCAAAGTTTATTAGATAAGAAGTGTAGAATATTGTTGGTAGATTTTGCTAATGGTGTGTTAAATTAATCTTTTAAGTGATATGGTGGTTTCGCGATGGAACTTCTTACTAAAAATTTAATGCAATTAGTTAACGAGATATTTGACAGCATTGTTGAGGATATTGTGAAGATCATTGAAATACTTACTGTAAATCCTCCTGGCATTAATTATGTCGAATGTTCAAAACTTATAACTAGTATTATGAAGAAACTTTGACAATAGAAACTGCATCTATAGATGTAAACCACGAATTAATCAAATTTATAGATCATGCGGTCAAGGAAGTTACAGGATTCGCTGTGAAACCAGTTTTATGTCCTGGATTTCTAAATATAAGATATTTTATTGGGAGAGGGCAGCCAGCAGTGGCATGGGGATCTGGAGAATTAGACTATGCTCATGCACCAGATGAAAATATTAAACTTGATGATCTTAAAACTTGGACTATTGCTTCATCACTAATTTTAATTAGATTATTGGAAAGGAAGAATTTGCAGTAAGCGTATAATATGCAGGTTTTGTAAGGAAACTGAAAAGAAACTAAATGAGGACTCTAAGTTTCGAGATATGCTTGTATATAAGGGAAACTGAAAAATATTTCTAATTTCCCAATGTGTTATGACAGTTGTTTAACTAGATGATGACTGGTAGTTCTTTTGCAAAGTTTACATTTCTCCCGTTAAATGTTACTTGGCATGCTAATACTTTTACTCCGGTTTTTTGTGCTAGTTTCAGTTTTTCTGAGAATTGTGGGTCAATATCCCAGTTTGGTGAAAAATTCTGCGCATCCTCTCTTAGTACTAAGAATAAGACTGCTGTATCATATCCTTTCTTTTTCATTTTTGTAAGAATATCTATTTGACGTCTGCCACGTTCTGTTGGAGCATCTGGAAATAAAGCTGTTTGGTTTTTTACCAAAGTGCAGCCCTTCACTTCTAGGAGGCATTTTTCGTTATCTTTTTCAAGTAGGAAATCTATTCGCACATTGCTAATGTTAACTTCTTTTCTTAAAACTCTATATCCCTTTAATTTTGATATAAGCTCTAGTTCTAAAAGTTTTAATGTAATTATGTTATGATACCTCGAATCGATTAAAACCCAAGAATTGCCATGCCATACCGCTATAACATCATATAATGTTTTTCTTTTCCCGGTTTTACGTACCCTTTTTAGTAGTGTTTTTGCATTTGATACGAGGAGGTCTTCAAGTCTTCCTGAATTTCTAAGATGTGCGAAAACTAAGTTTTTACCAATGCTTAATTCGACTAGGAACCTGTTAATTCTTCTTTTAAATGTAGCATGTAGTAAAGGTTCATCTATTTCGAAGAGCTTCAATCTGTTAGCCTCGTATCCTTCACTAAGGTTGAATTAGATTATAACGATATAAATTTGTAAGGTAAACGTTTAAAGAAAACCTGTAATATGTTGAGTATAGCGAGATTAGAAATTGTTTTGAGATGGATTGTTTGGAAAAGTTTATGTTGATGGGAGAGGAGCGGATAGTATGGAAAGGTAGGCAGAGTTTTTGGGGTTCTGGCGCAGGAATCCTTTTGCTTGTCGGAATAGTCTTTATACTTGTTGGTGCGTCGCTACTACGTGACGCACTTGTGATAGTCTTATTTGGACTCTTTTTGATAGTATGTGGTGGTTATTTGTTTAAGGGGTTCAGAACATATATTATAACGAATAAAAGGCTTGTGGAGTTGAGAGCAGGAAGAATAGTTAGAGAGGTCAATCTTAATGAAATAGTTAAAACATATGGTTTTTCGATGTTAGGGGACATTATTGATTTTGTTTCTATACTTCTTAGTGGAGGTCCAGCGCGTGGACTCCTACGGATTTTACTCGGTATAGATAATCTTTATGTCAAAGATGCAGATGGAAGAATAATGTTTGCTTTTAAGAGAATAAGAGCCAAGAAGGTTAGGGAAAAAGTAGTAGAGGCGTTAAGAGAATTAGTTTAGTAAGAATTTTGGGGGAAGGCAGAGTAAACCTTATAAGGTTTATAGTTGATAGTAAACTTTAGAGGGTTTACTTTGCATTTCGCCTGCGTTATCACTGTCGATATTAAAGGTTCTAGGAAGCTTAAGAATAGAGCCGAGGTCCAAAGCAAAATTTTAGACCTACTTAATAGTCTAAACATAAAGTTCCGTGACTTTTTAATCGCAGAATTTACTATGACATTGGGAGACGAGTTTCAAGGAGTATTAAAGACGACAAGTGTTGTTTTAGATGTTTTTAAGTATCTCGAGAAAAATTTACCCGTAAGATTTTACTGTGGAGTAGGTATAGGGAGTATTGACACTCCTCTAAGTAGAAAGCCAAGCGAAATGGATGGCTCCGCTTTTCACCGTTCACGTGACGCGCTTGAAGAAGCTAAAAAAAGGAAAGTAGAGTTAGTTTTTAAGTCTGGTAACGAAGAAACCGATTTTCTCTTAAATTCTGTTACGGAACTTATTTTACATGTTAAGAGTAAATGGACAAAGAGGCAGAAAGACGTGATAAACTTTCTTGAATCGCAGGAAAACGTTAAATTGTCTGATGCTGCTAGGAGATTTCGGGTTTCAAAACAAGCTATATCGAAAATTATTCGTGCAGCTGGATGGAAGGCTGTCAGAAAAGCTGAAAAAGTGGTTGAATATTATTTAAAAATGTTAGAGCTTGGTAAACCAATTTCGGTTTACCAAGCAAAGACAACCACAGAAGGTTAACCATATGTTATTAAAATTCCCCTTGCTAAGGTTACTGATATATCTTATTGGATACTTAATTGTTATTTTTGCGGGTTCCCCGTTAGTTTTAGCTGTTCTTTCTAAATTAAAGCTAACTGAAAGCCAAAAAGCACAAATATTGGATAAAAGCGCAAAAGGAGCTGGGAAAATCATAGGGATGCTTGAAAGAGCATTAACATTAACCTTTATGTATTTAAATGAACCTGCAGCAATAGCTATGATCTTTGTAGCGAAGTCCATCATAAGATTTGAACACTCAAAAGAACGATACTTCGCAGAATATTATTTAACGGGAACCCTATGCAGCATAACATTTGCAGTAATTGTAGGCATGATAATAAACTACATCACACCTTGAACAACACGCAACCTAAATTTTATTTAGTACCCCTCTCTAACAATTTTCTTATTTCTTTTAATTCCTGAAGAATTTCGCAGATAACGCCTTCAAGACCTAATTTTTCAGCAGCTGTCTCAACAGCAACTGGTTTAATACCTCTTATAATGTTTAAGATGAAGTCTTTTATTTCTTGGTAGTTCTTTACTCCGAAAATTTCAGCTTCAACACCCTTTGCACTGAAACCTCCAGCCATAGAATATCCAGCGGTCTGTATTTTAATTGAAGCAATACCAAGTTTCCTTGAAAGAGGCCCTTGGACAACATCTATGTTAGTTATCCTATTGTATGGTACAATGCTCTTTTTCTTCCACCATACACCGTTTTCAACAACTATTTCATTTTCAGTAAGAAGAAAAGAAACGGAGGAACAGTACTTTGGAATCCAGCAAGCAAAGAAAACAACCGCAGCCAAAAGTGGGAGTAATATCGAGACAATTACGTATACGTGTGGAAAAAAGACAATTATAGGTGTGGCCCAAGACAAATAGAATGCAACAATTCCAAGAAGCAAATAGAGAAAGTACAAAGTCTTTAGTTCGGGGTTAGGGTGAAAAACTTCATTAACCTTAACCATAAAATACCTCCGTTAATCGCAGTTTACATAAACTATGTAGGCTTAATTTAAATTTCATTTCATAGTTTCATCGTGATCAATATCTTTAAGTTTTGGATAAGTAGTTAAGCAGTTTGCTAATTGCTATGTCTTTTAAAATTCCTTTAATTTTCACGATCTTCGATCTATCTTTGTGACCAGATATTATTTCAACTGCGGAAGTTGAAACCTCGAATACCTTGGAAAGAAACTTCATAAGAGCAGCATTAGCTTTACCCTTGACAGGAGGCTCTTTCGTGAAAAAAACCAGTTCATCAAACTCGTATTTTAGGCCTTCAATCCTACTCTTAGGCTTCACATTCAAAAATATTTTAACTCCATCTTCCACTTCCTCTATATACTTTCTAAGAATTAACTTTAAACTCTCATTCATATTCATGGCCACCAAGAACCTTTTATACATTATTATTATTATTCTAAAGTTTCTCCTTCCTTAACTTCTTTAGCTTCAAATTCCCAGACATCCATATTCCTATACCATTTCTTATTCCTAGACATGGCGAGAATCTCGGGAATTTGCATTCGTTTATCAGAATTGCTGGAAAACATGTGCGGCGATAAGTTGTTTTTACAACTATGGCGGTATTAGCACCTTTGTTTAAAGTTCCCGCAACAACAATAGCCTTGATCAACGGGGCACAGCATCATAGTCTGTAGCCATGAGAACAACTTCTACAGCGGTTTTAAAACCATAACCTCCAATCATAACCAAAGTTTCAAGCACAGCCCATGAAGGAAGCATAAGACCATATCTCGCTAAACTATAATCTACAGATTCACCTGCTAATGTAGTTGCTGCGCGTTCAACGATCTCAACATTTAACTCTTTTAATTTCCCTCTAATTTTGCCTTGAATGTAAGGCCGCGTTCTTCCTCTAATTTCACAATCCCATTGAGGTGGAACAGAAGCACAAACGACTTTCGTATCTAAGTTTAAACATCTAAAGCGATTTTGAGAGAGGGTTTCACCAGTTATCGAAGCTACTATTACAAACTTTATATCTCCCTCAGCTAGTCTTTCAACGGCCGCATCTACAACTTTGTCAGTATTTTGAGGACCAGGGGCATCAAAATAAATAATATTTTTAACGCGAAACATTTCATACACCCTTGTAACGATTTCAAGTTAAATATAAAATGAAGAGCTACGCTTAAGTACGTTTAGCTATTCTCAATAAATGAAAAGATTGTAGGTGGGATCTTTGGTCAACCTTGTTTTAAAGACACCTCGTGGCCTCGAGAAAGTTGTTGCAGCTCATGTTCTTGAAATTTACCCTAATGCTAAGGTCATAGCTAAACCTTTTAACTATGATGGGATTGTTTTTGTTGAAAGTCTTGACCCTCTTAAAGCATCAAAAGAAATAGTTAATAAGATACCTGAAGTAGAGAAGGTTTTACCGGTTCTCGCAGAAACCAGGGCGGATCCCGAGGAAATAGCTGATAAAGCTGTTTTGGTAGCTGAAGAGACAATAAAGAGTGGAGAAAGTTTTGCTGTCAGAACAACTAGACGAGGGAAACACGATTTCACTAGTATAGATGTTAATGTGATTGTTGGAGCAAAAATTAAAGAAAAATTGGAAAACCCAGTGAATTTAGATTATCCAGATAAGGTTGTTTGGATAGAGATCTTTAATGATAAAGCATACATTTCAATTACCCAAGAACAAGCGATTAAGAAACCAAAGGATACTCGTACCTTGAAGATTCTTCAAAAACTGTCAATTATTCAAATGCCGTATTTAGAGGATCTTGAGGGAGCCTATCGAATGGGGGTAAGAATAGGCCGTGCAGCACAGGCTTTTGAGGTCGGAGAACTTGTAATTGCTCCAACTGAACCATGTAAGGCAGAGGAATTTGAAAGCTTTCTCAAAGGAATACTTGAGGGAAGAAACTCAAGATATAGAATTCAAAAGAAAAACTATCCGAGAAAGGTAAAATTGGTTCCAATAAAAATTTACGATCTCTTTCAGTTAGCTAGATCACGGTTTGGAGAGGTATTTGTAACTACAAGTGCGAGAGGGAAACCAATAGATCAGGAAACCTGCAAGCAGATAAAGGAAATTATAGATTCCGAAAAGAGAATTAATGTTTTCATAGGAAGTAGGGAGGGAATACCTACAGGGATTATGCGCTGGTCAAAGCTAATAGTTAATCTTTGTCCTGGAATAACCTTTGCAACAGAACACGGGATACCAGCAATCATAACAGCTATATTAACGTGTTGTTTTGCGACTTAATAAATCGCTAGTATGCATATTTCATCAGAAATTCATTATTAATTCAAGCGGTGAACAAAATGGGTAAATATGCAAAGGGTAGGAGAATAGAATATAAGGTAAAAAATATTTTATCAAAAGCTGGATGGTATGTTTGGCGGTTAGCTGCCTCAAAACCTTTCGATTTGATTGCAATTAAAAATGGGGAAATTTTGATAGTAGAATGTAAAAAAGGTAGCTCGCTTACAAAAATGGAGAAAATTAAGCTCTTAAAAATTGCAAGGAATGGTGGAGCAACACCAATTCTGGCAAAATATGAAAACAATACCATGCACTTTTACAAAATACTAAGTGAAGATCAAATGGAAGAGGTAAAAGCCGATTATTTCAAAGGAAACGACATATAAAACGAGGTAAGAGATGTCTCATAAATTACAAATAGGCTAGATAAATTTGTGCTGTTTCAAATTTAAGGAGAAATTGTTTTGTCTAGAATTTTCGGTAAATCGTCAAACTGCTTAACAAAATAGTCTCCTTCAACATTTTTATCAGCGAAAACAACCGTTGTTAAGCCAATTTTCTTTGCGCCTTCTATTTCATCTTTAGCGTGCCCAACAAAAACAGCTTCCTCTGGTCTAACATTAAAATACCTCAAAACAGTTAGATAGGCCTCTTTATGCGGTTTTTCATATCCAATATCATGGGAAGTAAAGATTTCATCAAAAAGTTTGTAATCGATTTTCAAAGCTTGTAGCTTTTGAATCATTTCTTCTTTACTTAGTACGGTGTCGCTTAAAATTGCAAGTTTATATTTTCTTTTCAATATTTTTAAAGTTTCATTTACGTGAGGAGTTCTCTTGAAAAGTTTAAATCGGATTTCGCTTTTCTCTATTTCACTCCATTCGCTAACCAGTTTTCTATTTAGTCCTAAGGCTTCTATCCATTTTTCATGGGCCTCCCTCAAACTCATCTTACCTATCTTTACAAGTTTCTCCACTCTTGACCATACTTCTCCTCCAATTTTAAGGGCTTTCTCAAGGTCTTTAACACCATGTTTAGCTAAAAAACTACTTACAACTTCTCTAACCACTTCTTTTTTAGAACCTTTGTAGAGAACATCGCCGGCATCAAATATTACAAGTTTAATCATGAGATGTTCACGCTCCCCTCAACAATTTTACTCACATTTTTATTTCTTTAACATTTAATTTGATAAGGATCTTGCTTTAAGTAGGATGATTTTGAAACAAGTAGTTTAGAAGATTTTCGTATGTTCCGGATAAAAAGACATTTATCAAATTAGAGTATTAAGATTTATTAATAAAAGGTGAGTTTTACGTTAATTTCTCTCTTATCTCCTATTGAGGTAAAAGATGTTTTGTTAAAGAAGTTAAAAACACGTAAAGGAACATACCTCTACTCTACAGAATCGGCGCAACAGATCTCCATCCAGTAGGCTTAACGTTAGAGGATAGTAAATTTCTGGCGCAAAAACTTGTTGAAGAAGGATTAGATATTCTCGATGTAAGTGGCGGGCTTTGCGGGTCGCAGCCACCTGAACTACAGAACATGCAAGGTTACTTTGTACCTTATGCAGAAGAAATTAAGAAAACAACTGGTACTTTGGCGACAGGGAGCGGAGGAATGAAAGATCCACTCTTCGCTGATAAATTAATCAGAGAGGGAAAATAGATTTAGTGCATGTGGATAGGGCTCAGTTAAGCGACCCTAAGTAGGCCAAAAAGCGATAGAAAAACTTCAGTCGGCAAGTAAAGCCTACATAACGTTTTTATAATTAATTCCCGTAAAGAGAAATTTAATACTGTTTAAAACTTAAGCTTGCTAAAACTTTATAAGTTTGAAATGTTTTTCATTTATTATGCCAATCCCAGGGTTTGTAGAATATAAAAGAAGAGAATTTTGCAGAGATGTCAAGTGCCCAATACAGTTAAAATTAGACTCTTTGGAAGAGGGTTCTGAAGAATACGAAAAAGTAAGGCAAATTTGCAGAACAAATTGTAAATATACTGCATGGCAGTTCCACCATTGGCTAATAGAGAAAGGCTTTTTAATCGTTAAGCCTAAAGAATAACTCGAAATTAAGAATGAGGGTGTTGTTAAAATGGACTGGGGAATGAAAAACCGTTTATCAAGAATAATTAAACCTAAAACCGGACGAACCGTTATGTTAGCAGTTGACCACGGTTACTTCATGGGACCAACAGCGGGATTAGAACAATTTGACAAAACAGTTGAACCACTTATACCCTACGCAGATGCTCTTATGCTTACTCGAGGCGCGTTACGCAACTACATAAAACCAGAATACGATATACCGATCGTACTACGAATTTCGGGTGGAACAAGTATAATTGGGAAAGAACTACTACATGAAGGCATTATTACCTCAATAGAGGATGCAATAAGGCTTAATGCATGTGCAGTAGCTTTTTCAATAATGGTTGGAGCAGATTTCGAAAGAGATACACTTCTAGCATTAGCACAAGTCATAGATGAGGCCGAAAGATATGGGATCCCTGTTTTAGCTGTCACGGCTGTTGGAAAAGAAATGGAACGAGACGCCCGCTACCTTTCACTTGCATGTAGAATGGCAGCAGAATTTGGCGCCCACATGGTGAAAACATACTACTGCAAAGACTTTACAAAAGTAGTGGAAACATGTCCTGTCCCAATTGTAATTGCAGGTGGAAAGAAGCGCCCTGAAAAAGAAGCACTAGAAATGGCATACAACGCGATACAGGAAGGGGCAGTAGGTGTAGATATGGGTAGAAACATATTCCAATCCGAAGACCCCGTTGCAATGATTCAAGCTGTAAGAGCCATTGTACATGAAGATGCAACACCAGATGAAGCATTCAAACTATTTAACGACATAAAAGAAGAAAGGAAAAAGACCTAATACTACTAGCATACGGTACCCCTTTAGACAAACCCCTTTTAAGTAGAGCTATTTATCAATACATTTCTTTTTAAACACGATTATTCATATCTAGAATCGCATATATAGCAAATTTGTGAAAATATTGACAAGAGGATTTACGGTTCAAAATTTCACCAATTTTAAATATTTACCGTGCAAAATAGTATAATGTGGTAAAAGGTGATAAGAGTTGTCAATAACACCAGAACTCTACGAGTTTATAGTGAAAGTAGTAGAAGACAAAGTACGTGAAATCAAAGTGACAAGAAAAGAATTCGATAAGTTAACATCAGCCGTTAAAGACCTTGCAGAAAAAATCAATACATTGGCAGAGACACTTAACATCTTTTCGAGCAGAGTTGACATGCTAGCAGAAGCACAAGCAAGAACAGAAGAAGCATTAAGCAAACTCTCAGGCAGAGTCGACGCACTAGCAGAAGCACAGAGAAGAACGGAGGAACAGCTCAACACGCTGGCAAAGAGAGTTGACATGCTAGCAGAAGCACAAGCAAGAACAGAAGGAAGTGTTCAGCAACTATCGAATGCTGTTAGAGAATTAGCTGTGCAGGTTGGAAGATTAAGTGATACTGTAGGTTTTGGGTTAGAGGACATTGCCAGGGTTATGGTGCCTGGATGGTTTGAACGGCATATGAACATTTATGTTGAAGATTTAACGCCTACTTTCGTAAATATTGACGGTGAAGAAGTTCAAATTAATTTGTTTGGGATTGGGAAAAGAGATTCCGAGGAAATTGTTATAGTAGGTGAATGTAAATCTAGAATTTACGCCAGAGAAGTTAGACAGTTTTTAAGAATATTAGAGAAGGTGAGAAGAGCTTTTCCAGACAAAGACGTCTTAGGATTCTTGTTTGGTTACTTAGTTCATCCAAGTGCGCAGGTAGAGGCTGAAAAACATAAAGTTAAAGTCATAGCAACATATATGAGGTAGCTTCCAGAAATATTTGAATTTTAAGTTGTTGATAAGCCATTCGATAGCTTTCTTATGACGTGAAATGAATCACCATTAAATTTAGTGGTAAACACTAAAAATTAAATAAGTAAGATAACTGAACTTTCCTATTAATATTAAAAATTTGTTAGTAATCGTCTGGAAAGTGGTAGAAGAGGGGTGTAAAAAATACGTGTCGCAGTATATTACAATAATAACGATATAAGGATAGAGGAAGTTCCAAAACCTAAAATCGGACCTGGAGAAATTCTGGTAAAGGTCATGGCTTGTGGTATCTGCGGTAGCGATGTAATGGAATGGTACCGTATTAAAAAGGCTCCTAGAGTTCTGGGCCATGAAGCTACAGGAATAATCGTTGAAGTTGGAGAAGGCGTAAAACGCTATAAAGTTGGCGATAGGGTGTTTGTATCCCACCATGTCCCATGCAATAAATGTCGTTACTGTTTAAGTGGCCATCATACCGCTTGCGAAACTTTACATACAACAAATTTTGACCCCGGCGGCTTTTCCGAATACGTCCGTGTACCAAAAATAAATGTGGAGCGCGGAGTTTTCATACTACCTGACAACGTGTCTTTTGAAGAAGGAACATTCATTGAACCATTAGGCTGCGTTATCCGCGGACAAAGAATAGCACAAGTAAAACCAGGTCACACAGTACTTGTACTTGGAAGCGGACCAGCCGGTCTACTCCACATTCAATTAGCTAAGTTAAAAGGGGCAGAACGAGTCATTGCAACCGATATTAATGAATACCGATTGAAAGCCGCCAAGAAATTTGGAGCAGATGTTGTAATAAATGCTAAAGAAGACGTACCGGCCATTTTACGGGAAGTCAATGAAAATAGACCCGCAGACCGAGTTATAATTTGCACCGGAGCTCTACCAGCTGTTCACCAAGCATGGCAATGTGTAGATCGAGGAGGCACCATTCTATTTTTCGCAGTGCCGCCGCCGGATGTTAAAGTAACAATACCTATTACCGATTTTTGGCGAAATGAAATAACGGTAACAACATCTTACGGTGCTAGTCCCACGGATCTTGCAGAAGCACTAGAAATAATCAGTGCCCATAAAATAAACGTGCAAGACATGATTACACATAGATTAAGCTTAGAAGAAACAGGCTTAGGTTTCAGAATCGTTGCCGAAGCAAAAGAATGTATCAAAGTCATAATCGAACCCCATAGATAATTTTTTTAAACTCTTCTTAATTTAATGATGAGTTTTAAAGATAGTTGCTTCAACAATGTTTTAAACAAAATTCTGCGTGCCAAAATATTTTATAGGTTTTGTAGATTTATTATTTAATTAAGGATGGGGATTTTCGTTAAAAGTGTGGAGATTGTGAGCTTAGTTATGAAAAGATTTGTTTGATGGGAGTTTTAGATTTTACAGAGAGAGTTAGAGGTTAAAGAGATACTAGAGTCTTCAGGTTTGAAATGCTTTGCACCAGTGCCGTCAAAATGGAGAGATCCAAATGATCTTCAAAATTTTTAGCAAACTTTCCAACAGAGGAAGAGTTAATAAAAGATGCGTATCAAGCTGTACTAACTTGTTTTAAGAAAATTGATGAATGTGACGTTATTTATGTCATAAATAAGGGTAGATATGTTGGGAAAACACTCTTATCGATATAGGTTATGCTTTTGCAAGAAATAAGCCAATATATGCTTTAGAGTCAATAGATGATCTGGCAGTTATGAGCTTGATCAAAGCTGTTATTTTTCCAAGTCAATTAATTAAAATATTGAAAGGAAGGTGAAATTTTAGTTACAATTTTCGAAAGAGCTTTTAAAGTCGTATTTGCAAGTATTTTTTTCATGGATTGATAAGAAGACTTTCCAGTAAGTATTAAATAGTTAGGAGAGTATTATTTTAAGGTTATAATTTAGGGTTGGGGTGGATTTGCACGCATCCTTTAAGTTGGCATTTAGAAATCTTTGGAGGAGGAAAAGCAGAACTTTCATTGCTCTTGTAGGTGTAATTCTTGCAGTTTCACTCTTCATTGCGGTAAATACGACAATTGATAGTCTAACGGTGAATTTAGTTGAAGGTTATACCGCTTATCTCGGTAAATATGATATTATTATCATGGGTAAAGGTGCAAACATTTTCTTTAACCCTGTAAACATGTCGGAGAAAGTTCTTAGTGTTGAAGGTGTTGAAGAAGTTGTTCCAGCACTTGTTTTGAGAGGTCTGGTATATGTTGGCGATAAGAAACATGGACTTCTTCTTATCGGTGTAAATACTTCTGATGTGGGAGATAATTGGAGTTTTGAGGTTATAGAGGGTTCTATAGATATTTCTACTAATAGATGTCTAGTTCCAGATGTTATAGCTACTAATTTTGACATCTATGTGGGTGAAAACTTTACTCTTAGCATGTATAACTTTGAAGCGAAACATTACGTTAATTCTAGTTTAACTATAGGTGGAATAATTAAAACTCCTAGCGAGTTGCCTGTAAATATGAGAAGAGTTGTTTTTGTAAGTTTAGAAACCCTTCAAGGTTTATCGGGCCTTAACAATACAGTTGATGTACTGTTTGTTAAGCTTAGCGAGGAGATCATAAATTATAGTGATTTAGAAGGTAGTGTTAGTAAAATCGTAGAGATAGGTTCAAGTATTCAAGAAAAAATTGGATTGGAATACACAGTTTTCTTGGTAAAAGCATATGTTTTAGAAAGTGTTAGTGGTGTAGTTTCTACCCAAAGAGTTATGCTAAATATTTTTGTTTTAATTGCCGTTTTAATGGCTTGTATCCTAATAGTTTCAACAATGCTTATGAACGTTGCAGAAAGAATACGGGAAATAGGTATTCTTCGCTCAGTAGGTTCCTCCAAAGCACAAATTTTTACCTCCATACTAATTGAAGCTATCATTATAGGTTTAATTGGCTCAACAGTAGGTTTGGGTCTAGGCTTACTCCTTGGAAAATACGTAATTTCACCTTCACTAGTTGGTTTTCGAAAACAATTTCAAGTTTCAATCTTTGTTGTATCTCCTCAAAGCTTAAATCTCGGACTACTATTAGGAGTTTTAACTAGTATTATTGGTGGGTTTTATCCTGCTTATTCTGCTTCTAAAATGACTCCTCTTGAAGCCTTGTCTCCAGCTGTTAGGAGAATGATTATAACCGAGAAAGAGGAGAGAAAGTTAAGACCTGAAAGAGTTAATGTCGGTCTTGTTATTGGTGGTATCGGTCTTTTTGCCGCCACAAGTTTCATGATGTTTTTGCTTCCAATAATAGGCTTTTACGGTAATCAATCCATTTTCATCATGGTTACTTTCATTTCTCTTGGCTTAATACTTGTTGGCTTAACACTCACTTTCACAGCAATTCTACCCTTAACTGCAAAATTCTTCTCTAAAATTGTTGGAAAGTTATGGAAAATTGAAGCTACTTTAGCTGAAAGAAATATTATGAAACATAAGAGAAGAAGTAGTTTAACTTTCTTTATGCTTTCAACCTCCATAGCTTTCATTATATTGGTTGGAACCATTACTTCGATGTACGCTGCCTCTTCTCAAATAAATGTTCAAAACTATTTAGGTGCAGATATAGTTGTATATCCTAGAGAGTACGTTCCGGCGTCGATAGCTGAGAATATTAGTTTGGTTGAGGGTGTTGAGGCTGTTTGCCCTGTTACAACGGGCATAACCGTAAAAGCTGGAGATCTCGTATTATATAAGCAGTATGCTCTCAAAATTTTTGGTGTAAATGCTTCAACTTTTCCAAATGTAACGTACGCTAGGGATATAGATTTTGAAAGAGGAACTTTGCATGAGGCTTTCAAGAAGCTTGCAGAAGAAAATGACACAATAATTATTAGTAAAGGGCTTGCTGAAAGCTTAAATATGGATGTCGGTGATAAAATTAGGATTGAAACTGTTTATGGAACGTTTGTGCTGAAAATTGCGGCTATAGCATCTAGTATCCCGGGATTTAGCTTCACAAAATTTAAGCAAAGAGCTGCGGCTACAGATGGGCTTGTCTCTCTTGAAACCTATTGTAACATTACTAAGATGTTGGTTGTTGATAGATTCCTTGTTAAAGTTAAAGAGGGTTTTGATCCGATTAAGGTTGCAAATGCTATTTCGAATGAAATAGGTGGTGAATACGATATTCAAGTTACCACTACAAAGGAACTTGCAGAAAATGCTGTTGAAAGCTATGAAGATATTTCAAAGCTTTTCACAATTCTTCTTTCATTTGCTGTTGTTATTGCGGTTTTAGGTCATGCTACATCTCTTGTTACGTCTATTCAAGAAAGAACGTGGGAAACCGGTGTCTTAAGAAGTATAGGTTTGGATAGAAAGCAGACAGTCCTTGTGTACGTGATGGAAGCGTTTATAATCGCATTTTTAAGCTATATTTCAGGTGTTGTAAGTAGTCTTATAATAGCGTTTGAACTTGTACAGTCAAACAACTTAACTAGCGATTTAACTTTACCTTTGACTGTACCATACACTCTTTATTTCTACGTGTTCTCTTTGGTGTTTTTCACAGCTCTCATAATTTCAGCATGTTTATCTTACAAGACCACGAAACTAAGTATTGTAGAGATATTGAGGAAAGGATCAAGACTATAGGAGGCTGAGAGGGAGAGAATATGGGTAGAGAAGTAGTTGTAGAAACCGTTGATCTTTGCAAAGTGTATAGAATGGGATTAACAGAAATACATGCTCTTAAAAATGTTAACTTGAAAGTTTACCGTGGGGAAATGGTTGCAGTTGTAGGTCCTTCAGGCAGTGGAAAAACCACGTTACTTAATCTCATCGGGACTTTAGATAAACCTACTAGTGGTAAAATTTACATAGATGGTGAAGATATTACAACTAAGTCTGAAAAAGAGTTAACTCTTTTAAGAAGAAGGAAAATAGGGTTTGTTTTTCAATTTTATAATTTAATACCTGTTTTAACAGCTTATGAAAATGTTGAACTACCCTTATTGATTTCTGGGGTTCCAAAAAAGGAGAGAGAGAAAAGAGTAAGAAGGTTATTGGAAATGGTTGGATTAGAAGATAGGATGAATCATAGGCCTGACGAGTTAAGTGGCGGTGAACAGCAACGTGTAGCCATTGCTAGAGCCCTTGTAAATAACCCCTCGATAATTCTTGCCGATGAACCTACAGGAGATCTTGATACCGAGACAGGATTAATGGTTGTACAATTAATGAGAAAACTTGCAAAAGAGGAAGATTCAACTGTAATTATGGTAACACATGATCCACAAATATCGGAGATAGCGGATAGAATAATATATTTAAGGGATGGAAAAATTATAGGAGAACATAGGCCAAGATGATTGACACCTGCACTTAAACAGTTTAAAACGTTCGGTGGAGGTGGTATTTTGCCCGAATATATTACGATCAGTGATTTTAAGAAGCTGGATATGAGAGTTGGACGTATAATTGAAGTTACTAGAGTTCCTAGGACTGAAAGACTCTATAAAATTAAAGTTGATTTAGGAACTGAAGTGCGTCAAACAATTTCAAGCTTAGTTGGCTACTATACCCCTGAAGAACTTCTAGGAAAAAAAGTCATTTTCCTAGCTAATTTAAAACCCGCGAAGTTCTCCGGTGAAATATCTGAGGGCATGCTCCTAGCTGCAGAAATAGATGACAAACTAGCACTACTTACGGTGGATAGAGACATACCTGAAGGGGCAAAAGTGACCTAAACTAGCAACATTTCTTTTTACTTGAGTAAGCAAAACCGCTTTTAAATATTTTAGTAGCTGGGTTTTAAACAACTACAAACCTACATCTCCTAGAAAATAATCGTTATAATTTCAGAAACCGTTTTAATTGTGGTAGTTTATTGTAAAGTTACCAATTCATAAAATTTTATTTGTGATATTTTGAAATTTAATTTAGAGAAAATGTAAAAGTAAGGAATGGTCTTGAACAAATTTACACCTATAGTATTGATATTTGTTGTGACCGTGGCTAGTCTTGGACTTTACTTCGTTTTCATGCCCAAAAATACGTTGTCAGCATTACAGACCCACTGACAATGGCGTCGTCCATATCCTTCGTGACTACGGCCCAGAAGCAGGATACACAGCAAGAAAATGTGTTGAAGAAATATGCAAAATTAAATCATTTGTTAAAGAACCTTAGAATTTAAGAAATATTAAAAATCACAAGGCCATCCTCTTGTAAGTTGTGTAACTAACAAGTGTTTAAACATGATTAGAAATGTATATCCTCATTATAAATGGCGAAGATTGTAAGCAACAGTTATATAAATTGCTACACCCACTACTATTATTTTGAATACTTAGAGTTGTGGAGGTGAGTTGATTGCCAAAATTCCCTTCAGAGGAATGGGTCAAGGAATTTTGTAAATTGTTAAACGAGAACAAAGAGTACGAGGAGGCTACAAAAAACTGGGAAGGTGACTTTTTATTCATAGTTACACCGGATGAGGGATTAGACAAGGAATACGTGTTTTATGTGGATCTTTGGCACGGGAAGTGCAGAGAAGCCAGAATGTTAAAGAGCAGGGAAGAGAAAAAGACAGAATTTATTTATGAAGGACCTTACTCCAATTGGAAAAAACTAATTAAAGGCGAAATAGATCCAATTAAAGGTCTGCTCACGAGGAAATTTAAGTTAAAGGGTAGTATGATGAAAGTTATGAGGGCTACTAAGGCTGCAAAAGAACTTGTCGCAACAGCAAGTAAAGTGCCAACAGAATTTATCTAAGTGAGATGGTGTAGTTATGTGGTTTTTCACTTCTCCCAGAACAATTGTATTTGGTGAGGGCGCTTTAGAATACCTAAAAGAGCTTGAAGGAAAAAAGGTTTTCATCGTAACCGATAAAAATCTAAGAAAACTGGGCATTGTAGATAAGGTTGTTGAACAGTTAAAGGAAACAGGTATGGAAATACGAATTTTCGATGAAGTTGAACCGGAACCATCAAAGCAAACTATTGAAAGAGGTGCAAAAATTCTCTCCGAATTTGGAGCAGATTGGATTATAGGTCTTGGCGGCGGATCATGCATGGATGCCGCCAAAGCTATGTGGGTTTTATACGAAAGACCCGATCTAACTATAGAGGATATTACTCCTTTTGAGAAATTGAACTTAAGGAAAAAGGCTCGTTTAATAAATATTCCAACAACTTCGGGGACGGGTGCAGATGTAACTTGGGCAGTAGTTATAACTGATACGGAGAGAAAAGTAAAGCTTGAACTGGCTTCAAAGGAAGTTGTTGCAGATATTTCCATTCTTGACCCAGCTCTAGTACTAGATTTACCTCCAAGGTTAACGGCTGACACGGGTATGGACGCTTTAGTTCATGCCATTGAAGCTTACACCGTTCAATGGAAAAATGATTTCAGTGACGCTCTTGCTCTCCGAGCAGTACAGTTAATCTTCAAATATCTTCCAAGAGCATTCAAAAATGGGAGAAACGACCCTGAAGCGCGAGAAAAAATGCATAACGCTGCTACAATGAGTGGTTTAGCTTTTAGCAATTCTCAGATAGGTATTGTTCATGCGATGGGTCACAGTCTCGGTGCTGTTTTCAAAATCCCCCATGGCAGATCGGTTGCAGTATTTTTACCCTATGTAATGGAGTATAATCTATCTGAAGCTGCTAGTTTATATGCGGAAATCGCTGAGGCCATAGGAATTACCGATGGATCTGATGAAGAGGAGGCTAGAAAACTTATCGAAGCCATCAGGAACTTAATGAAGGAAATTGAAGAACCGTTAAGCATAAAGGAGATGGATATTCCACGTGAAGAATTTGAAGCAAAACTAGATGAATTAATTGAGAAAGCAAATGAGTCAACGGGTACTATTGTAAATCCTCGTGTACCGACTGAAGAAGATTATAGAAAACTTTTCCTATACGCATATGAAGGAAAAAGTGTAGACTTCTAGTTAGGAAGTGTTGTAAATGGGCTACATGGGGAAAATTCTAAAAGTGAATTTGTCAACAGGTAAAATTTCCGAAGAACCGTTAAACATGGATTTTGCAAAAATGTTTCTCGGTGGAAGCGGCCTTGCATGTAGAATTCTCTATGACATGATAAATAAGGATACAGATCCTTTAGGACCGGAGAGTCCTCTTATTTTTATGACCGGTCCATTAACTGGAACAATTGCGCCTTCATGTGGGAGATACGTTGTCTGTGCTAAGTCTCCTTTAACAGGTATTTGGGGCGAATCTAACTCTGGTGGGAAATTTGGTCCGATGTTGAAGTTTTCAGGTTTCGATGGAATAATCATAGTTGGGAGATCTGAAAAACCAGTATATCTATCCATAATTGATGGCAGTGCAGAGTTAAGGTCTGCTGAACATTTGGTAGGTAAAACTACCTTTGAGACTCAGAAGATTATAGTTGAGGAGCTTGGTGAGAAGAGGGTTAGTGTTGCTTGTATTGGTCCTGCTGGAGAAAATCTCGTGAAGTATGCAGCAATCATGAACGATGGTGGAAGAGCTGCTGGTAGAACTGGTATGGGGGCTGTTATGGGTTCTAAAAACCTTAAGGCTGTTGCAGTGTGTGGTTCCCAAAAGGTTCCGCTAGCAGATGAAGATAAGTTCATAGAGGTTGCTAAAGAAGCACATACTATTGTTAAAGAAGCTTTTAACTCGGAGATGTTTAGGCAACTAGGTACTGGTGGTTATGTTGATTTAGCGCAAGAAATGGGTGATATGCCAAACAAATATTTCACTTTAGGTGTTTTTGAGAATGCTAGTAAAATTAGTGGCTCCACAATGGCTGAAACAATACTTGTAAGAAATCGTGCATGTTACGGATGTCCAATCGGCTGTGGTAGAGTAGTTAAAATAGATGAGGGAAAATATAAGCTACCTGAAACTGACGGCCCAGAATATGAAACTCTTTGCGCCTTTGGGTCCCTTATTCTCAACGACAACTTAGAAGGTTTAGCTTACGCCAACTATCTTTGCAATATTTACGGCATTGATACAATAAGTTGCGGTTCAACAATAGCTTTTGCAACATACCTCTATGAACAGGGGAAGATCTCTAAGGACGAAACAAATGATATTGAGTTAAAATGGGGCGACATAGATACTGTTATTCAATTAATTGAGATGATAGCTTTTAGAAAGGGTTTCGGAGATGTTTTAGCTGAGGGAGTAAGGAGAATTGGTGAAAAATATGGTGCATTAGACTATGCAGCAGAGGTAAAGGGGCTTGAAATACCTTTTCATGATCCTAGAGCATTCTTTGGCATGGCAATATGCTACGCGACTTCGCCTCGTGGCGCATGTCATCTTAATGGAGACGTTTACTTGGTTGATCTTGGGCAGGAAGTACCTGAGTTAGGCATAGTTTCTGGAGATAGATTTGAAGAAGAAAAGAAAGTAGAGGTTGCCATAAAATCTCAGAACTGGAGAACGGTGTACAACTCTATGATCATGTGTCAGTTTTGTAATCCACCGGCAGAAATCAC
>Ga0190304_1000179_pt1 | contig 29598 bp, 61 predicted proteins | sample 48700712_MG_FD_161670 | JGI IMG/M metagenome (GOLD analysis project Ga0190304, IMG submission 161670) | Hydrothermal vent sediment bacterial communities from Southern Trench, Guaymas Basin, Mexico - 4870-07-1--2_MG | ecosystem: Environmental > Aquatic > Marine > Hydrothermal vents > Sediment ...
GGCACCCTCTACGGGAAGGGCGAGAAGATAGACATCGACAGGCTGTTCGACGCGATCGAGAACCACGACGACGTGAAGGAGGTGTTCCGCTACGCCCTCACATCGAACGACCCGGTCCACGTCCTATTGATAGGGCCGCCGAGCAGCGGGAAGACTTTATTCATTCTCTCATTAGAGAAGCTGCCGGGGGCGTTCTTCGTCGTCGGGTACCGCTCGACCAAGGCGGGGCTCGCCGAGGTGCTGCTGACCATGAGGCCGAGGTACCTCCTGATCGACGAGATCGACAAGATGGAGTACCGCGACATCAACATCCTCATAAACCTGATGGAGGAGGGCAGGGTGAGCGTCCACCTAAAGGGGCAGCACATCGAGGAGCGGATGAAGGTCTGGGTCTTCGCCACGGCCAACACAGCGAGGCTGCCCCGGTACATAACCTCGAGGTTCGAGCCGTTCATAATCCACTTCAGGGAGTACACCAGGGACGAGTTCCTCAGGATAGCGCCCAGGGCCCTCTCCAAGCTCGAGGGGATCAACGAGGAGCTCGCGAGGTACATAGCGGAGCGCGTCGCGCGGTTCACCACGGACTTCCGCGCCGCGAGGAACCTGGCGAGGAGCGTCAAGCGGTTCCAGAACGACCTCGAGGAGGCCAAGAAGAGGGTGGACGCGATAATAGGGATCCTCAGGAAGCGGCGCCCCTCGTGGAGGTAGCCATATATTTTTTTAAACGCCGCCCCGGCTGCTCGATCACCTCTTAAGCGCGGCGGCTATGGCAATCAGCGCCAGCGCGAGGGCGCCGCGCCAGAGGTAGCGGCTCGTGGCCCTCCTAGGCGGGGCCTCGCCCGCGACCGCCATGAGCCTGGCGGGTATCGGCAGGCCCTGCCCGAAGGTGTTGTCGGGCCCGGGCTCCCCGAGGTCCTCGCAGCCCCTGCTGAGCGCGGCTGAGAAGCCCTCGAGGCCTATGTCGCCCGCGGCCTGCAGCGCTATCGCGGCTATGCCCGCGACCACGGGGGCGGCCTGCGAGGTGCCGCGGTGCGCCGCCGCCGAGGAGCCGAAGCCTGTGGAGACCACCGCCTCTACCGGCTGCACCTGGCCGACGAGGTCGCCGCACCCGCCGAACGCCACGGCGTCGGGCTTCACCCCCCATGTGCAGTACGACGGGCCCCTCGACGAGAACCACGCCGCCTCGCCCCTCGCCACCCTCATGCAGACGCTGCCCACCGCCACCGCGTCGGGCACCATGCCGGGGCACGCCACCGTGCCGGGCTCCGGGCCGTAGTTCCCCGCGGCCGCAACCACTACGGCCCCCCTCGCCGCCGCGGCGGCTATCACGTCCCTGAGCGCGGAGTGGCAGCACTCGATCAGGGCGCCGAGGCTGAGGTTTATCACCTTAGCGCCCAGGGCGATCGCCTCCTCCACGCCGCGGACCACGTCGGCGAGGCTGGCCTTGCCCCCGGGCCCAACCACCTTGACGTCTATGATCTCGGCGCCGGGCGCCATGCCGCCGAGGTGGTGGCCGTCCAGGAAGCCCTGGCGCGCCGCGGCTATCCCGGCGACGTGTGTGCCGTGGTCTATCGACCTCCCGCCCCCGACCAGGTCCCTGCGCTCAACCACCTTGCCCCTGAGCAGCGGGTTGGAGTCGTCGACACCGGTGTCAACGATCGCTATCCTGATCCCCCTGCCGTCGAGCCCCACCTCCCACAGCTCCGGGAGGCCCAGCTCCGCCGCTACGTCGAAGCTCGTCACCAGGGACGCGGAGGGGCTAAAGGGCGGGGCTCCTGCAGCACCTGTATCTCGTACCCCGCCTCCTTCTCAACCCTTACAACGAGTGGGCTCCGGAGCAGCCTCTCGACCGCCCCGGGCGGCACGTCGGCGACGACGTACGGCGCGTACCTCCCGACAGCGACGACCCTGCCGCCGAGGGACTCTATCAGCGACACCACGTCCCCGACCCTGTCCATGGAGACCACGGTTACCGTTACGCGCAACCGCTCCACCCAGGACCTAACCTGTACTACCAACAATATAAGGCTAGCCCAGGATGCGCAGCGCGGCGTACACCGCGACGAGCGCCACCATGAACGCCGCTACGGCGGGGCCGGCGTCCCTCAGGAACTCGGCGATGTCGTGGGCCGCGGCCCAGACCCTCGACCCGGCTATCAGCGCCACTATCCCCACGCCCAGCGCGCCGAGGATACCGACCACCACGGGGACGAGGAACTGGGGCTCCACATCGCTCGACTCGATCCTGAGCTCCCTCCCCTCCTGCACAACGGTCCTCCCAAGCCTCTTCCTCAGCACAGCGAGCTCGCGCTGGGTCAGCGGCCTCTCCAGCACCACGACGAGCTCCGGCACCGGCTCCCCCGCAGTACCTGTACTATATAAAATATATAACCGTTCCCTGCCCAGTTAGGCGCGGTGGTAGCTTGACCGACCTCTACATCAAGGTGATCCACGACGGCAGCGGCGTCACTGTTCTCTGCCGCGGTCCCAGGGCCCAGTGCGAGATGCTGAGGCTCGTAACCGAGGCTGCGCTGTCCATGGCGGGCGCGCTGAGCGAGGCCGCCTCCATGGAGAGGCCTCAGGACGTCGACGTCGAGAGGCTCGCCGAGCTGGTGCTGGAGGCGCAGCGCCGCCTGATAAAGAAGCTGGAGGAGCTCAGCGGCGGCGCCGGAGAGCCCTAGACGCGGCCGCGGCGCTTACCGCCACGCCCATGGCCCCGGCGGCGCCTATAGCGAGCCACTTCGCCAGGTCGACCCACTCGCTCTGCTCGCCCGGGGGCCTGTAGCCCTCGGGTGCCTCCACGTAGGCCACCAGCGCCACCGAGCCGTTGGCGCAGACCGTCCCCCACGCCCAGTTCTTCCTTATGTGTATCTCGAGCTCGACCCTCGGCTTCTGCCTGATCAGGGAGTAGTCCACGGGGACCCTGTCCTCGTAGCGCCTCGGTGCGCAGCCCTGGAGCGGCTGCCACGGGTTCGACGCGCTCCAAACCCTCGCGCCGTTCAGGTACAGCGCGGCCTCGTCCACGCCGCAGTCCAGGGTCAGGTCGACGTCTAGGTACAGCGCCAGGAGCCTAACCCTGCCGCTCTCCACGTCGCTCACGAAGGGCGACAGGTCCTTCTCGAACCTGGCCGTGTCGAGCCCGTGGCCAAGGACCCCGCACGCCGCGCCCTCGAACAGGACGTACCTAACCCTTTGCTGCGGCACCGCCCTGCACCCCGCCGGCGAGCCTCTTCATTATGCCGTGTATGAGGTCGCTGCCGAAGTACCCCACCACTATCGCCATCACCCCGTCGGGGAACCCGAGCCTCGCGTGCAGGAACCAGTAGACGATGCCGCTGAGGAAACCCACCACCAGGTGCCTCACGCTCTCGAAAGCCCTCAGCTGCTGCCAGCCCCTGGCCCAGAGCCAGACGCGCAGCAGCGCCCCCAGCAGCCCCAGCAGCCCGAACCACAGGGGCCCCAGCTCCTCCCCGGGCACGCTCCCACCTGTGAAAAGGTCTGCACGGGGGCAAAAATCCTTTGCCTTGCGGCACGACGCCTCGATGAGCTACACAGGAAGCCTCGGGAGCGCCGGGCCCTCCTGCCCCTGGTACCTCCCGCTGTACGGCGCGCCCGGGAAGGAGTTGAGCGTGAAGAACACGATGTGGAGGAACGGGGTGCCGGCCCTGACCTTCACGGGGAACGGCGGGGTCTCGACCTCGATCGTGAGCTGCCCCTCGAACCCGGCGTCGATCACCGTCGGCGGCATCGTGAAGCCGAGCCTGGCGAAGGTGCTGCGCAGCTCGACCAGGCCGGCCAGGCTGCCAGGGACCCTGACCCTCTCCACGGTGTGGAGCAGGTACTTCGCGTTCGGCGCAAGCACCAGCTCCTCCGCCTCGCCGCAGCGGTACATGTCCGACAGCGCAGGGGTGCTGTCCACGTTCACGTCCACCACCCTCGCCCCGCCGCTGATGAGGCAGTAGCCCCTGCCGAGCCTAAGGTCAACGCCGTTGGGCCCGACCAGCCCCGGGTCGAACGGCTCGATCACCAGCCGCCCCCTGCGCACAAGCTCCTTTATATCGGTGCCCGAGAGCATCACGGCTCAGCACCCGCTGCACCTCCTGCACGCGTGCTCCGCGAGGCCGAAGACCCCGGGGAGCGCCGCTAGGAACAGGGCGCACAGCGCGTACGCGACGGGGTTGTCAACCGCCCTGGCCCAGGCGCAGCGTATGAGCGCCTCCCTCACCCTGGCTATCGCGGTGTGCGCGTTCCGCACCGCCCAGTGGTACTCCGGGGAGCCTGGCCCCAGGGCCTCGACCGCCCTTAGGTCGGCCGCTACCCTGCCCAGCGCAGCCCTGATCCTGTCGAAGTCGGTCTCGGGCGTTGGGAACAGCCACACAGCGTTGCCGTGGTACCCCCGCAGGCCGTCCACGGCGGCCTCGACCCACAGCCTAGCCTCGGTGGCGTTGAACGTCCTGAGCGCGTACTCCAGCCGCGCCACGGGGCCGCTGAGCAGCGGGTACACGTTGTCCACGTAGCCCCTGACCACCACGGCCGAGAGGGCCACCGCGTACAGCAGGAGCAGCACCCAGAACCTGTCGCATATCGCGCACCACACGCCCGCCACCGGTAGGGGGAGCGTGTACCTGGCTTAAAAACCTTTTGTTTTCGACAGGGAAGAGGCTTCAGTCGCTCTTCGAAGCCGCTGCAATAAAGCCTGTGCTGAGGAACAGCGACACGACGAGGGCCAGCACGTCGACCACGGCGAGCTGCTGCACGTGGCCGAGCCCAAGGGCGCCGCGGAGCCACGGCACCGCCGCGAACCACAGGGCGAGCTGGCCAACGACGGGGATCGCCGCGAGGAGGATGCCGAGCAGCGCCAGCGCAGCTGCGTACCCCGCGCAGAGAAGCGCCGTTGCCAATCCGTACTGGTACCCTATCGCGAAGCCCAGGAACGCTATTACGATGACCTCCAGCAGCGCGGGCCACCCAACCAGCAGTCTCCAGGGGCGGGTAAAAATGTTTAGTGTTTCGCCCGTGCCGCCCTGGCCGCCAGCTTCACGATCTTTGTTACTAGGTCCCAGGAGTTGTAGCGCCTGTCCCACCGCAGCGGTACGTACACCGCCGCGTCCTCGCCCTCGAAGAACCTGGCGTGGGACACCACGACGCAGCCCGTCCTCCTCGCGTACTCCAGCAGCTCTGCGTGGCCGGCATCAATCGGGAAGTCCTCCCCGGGCGCGAACACGATGAAGCCGCGGCGGCGCAGCGGGTACTTGAGCCACGCTATGCTCTGGTCGACTATGAAGCAGAGCACCACCGGCATCACCCTTCGGCGGCTGATCGGCACAGCGACCTGTCCACGAGCTCTACGGAGCCGTCCCCGCCGAGCCGCACGGCGCCGGTGGAGGCCAGGTAGTCGAGCACGTACATGACGGAGCCGCACACCACCGAGCCGTACTCCCTGCCGCCGACGACGAGCCTCGCCTCGGCCCAGTCCGTGCAGAGCGCGTCGCCCCTGAACAGCATCTCGTTGTACCTCATCAACACGTCCAGCACGTGGGTCCGCCCACCCGCGCCGCAGATTATGCCGATCACGGTCCTTGTCAGCGCGTCAACCACGGCGGCTCCCCCGGCGCGGCCCTCCCGCGCGGCCGCTACGGGCAGCGTGGCATGGGTCATCGCCGGGGCTCCCCCTGCGCACAGGCCTGGGCCTCGGGTGCTTGGGAACCTGAGCCCGCCCTGCAGCCACGAACCGCTGGGTCATCGCCCGTACACCACTTCGCGCGGCAGCTAAAAAAGCTTTCTACTGGGGGAGCCACGGCACCACCGCCTCCACCGCTCATCGGCGCCGCCCACCTTCGATGCACGCGACTACCGTGTCTATGCTGCTGAGCAGCTCCTCCGCCAGGCCCCGCAGGGCGTGCCTCAGGAACCGCTCGTACCTGGGGTCCTCCCATGCCCTGGCCGCCAGGTACTCGATCGCCCGGACCCTACCGAGCAACACAGTTACGAAGACCTCGCACGGCTTCACGGCTACCACCCGTATGCCCTGACCGCCCGCTAGCCCTGCGCCTCCACCGCCCCCTCCCATATATACCTGTACCAGATAGCGGCTCCGAGGATCATCAGGGGGAGGGCGACTGCCCACACCGCTATGGGCTCCGGCACCCCGTTGCCCGTAGCTATGTACGCGGCGCCGAGCGGCCCCAGCGCCATCACGGATAGCGAGGTCCAGAGGAGGGCGAAGAGCTGCCACGCCAGCCCCAGCGCCCTCCTGACCCTTGGCCGCAGCGGCTCCCTCAGCAGCCCCTCGCTGAGCAGCACCCTGTAGACGCAGGCGCTGAACCTCTCAAGGTCGCCGCTGTGCGCCCCGCACTCCTCCTCGATCCGCCTCCTGATACGGTCCCGGCCCGCCCTAGCCATGCTCCTCGCACCTCTCCGCCACCACCATGCCTTCGCGGAGCACGGCAGAGGCCGCCTCGACGATCCCGTTCGCAACGCCGTTGGCCTCGTCGCCGCAGGCGTCCCACCACGACCGGATCAGCGTCTCGACCGCGGCGCACTCATCGGTCGCCACGAGCGCGAGCACGGCTCCGGGCGTCTCGACCCTCACCTCGAGCGGGTCGTCCAGCACCCGGACCCTGAGCAGCTCGCCGGCGTAGAACACCAGGTAGTCGCAGCGCCTAGCCACGCTCCCACCTCACGGGTCCAGCTTCCTCTCGAGGTCGCGGAGACCGCGCTTCGGATCTAGCCTCTCGGCCAGCTCCCTCAGCGCCCTCCCGGGGTCGACACGCACCGGCACGTACCACGGACACCTACCCTGGACGCGGAGGTAGAGCGGGCACCCGCGCTTCCTGGCGCACGTGGCGCACCACCAGCTCATTCATCACCGCCCCTCGTTCCCCCGCTCCCGAGCCCGAGCTCCTCGGCTAGCCTCCCCAGCTGCTCCAGGAGCCGCGGCACGTCCTCGGGGTCGAGCACCACGTTTACGTACAGCCTGTTGTCGGTCGCTATCCACAGCTCCGGCACGTTCTCCTCGAGCAGCACCCCCCACCTCCTCCGTGGGCGGCGCCCTGCAGTAGGTCCTGCCGGTATCTAGGACCTCCAGGCACACCACCAGCGGGTGCACCTCCCCATCCATGTGCACCGCCCCCAGGAACAGGCTATACCGCAGCCCGCTCGCCCTCACCCTGTCGTAGAGCCGCTGCCACAGTCCGCGGCTCAGGATCCACGCGTCCCTCATAGCTGCTGATCACCTCCATTCCCCGGTACCAGTTTTATGTAGACTATGTACCTGGGCAGGGCGCCTCGTGGCCGTTCCCAGCGCAACCCTCCTGCCGCCGCACTCAGCGACCACCCCGCCGCTCTCATCCATGTACACGGTGCAGGGTACGCGGGGCACGCTCTCACCACCCGGCCAGGGCGAAGCCTATCACGCGGATGTATATGAGCCCGATCGCCCCGGCTATCAGGGCGATGCCCGCGGCCGTGCCGGCCTTGGAGCCCTCCTCCAGGGACACGGCCGAGACGGCGAAGCCCGCCGCGAACACCGACAGGGCGATCGACATGTGCTGGTCGCGGGGCGAGACCAGGGAGGCGAACGCCGCGAGCGTCAGCGCCATCGACAGGCCCATGCAGGCCATGTCGCCCCTGAGCGCGAGCAGCGCGGCGGCACCGCTGGCGGCAGCGGCGACCCACGCCTCGGGGAGGCCCCAGGCGGCAGCGGCTGCCGCGAGAACAGCGGCGATGACCGCGTCCACCAGCGCGGCGAGCACCTCGGTCCTCACCCCTCATCACCCCCGGGCCCCCTCTCGAGGGATAGCCGCTTCCCCTCCACGGCGACCTCCGCCCTGTCGGCGGTGAAGCGGATCGCCCTGATCTCCCTGACCCTCCTGCCAGCGGGGTCCGCGTAGTCCCTGATCGCGTCGACCCTGACGTACACCAGGCCGTCCTCGTCCCTCAGCACCGTCACCCTCACCTCGGAGACGCGCTGCGGCCCCTCGTACACCACGTTCTTAACGTCCCACCCGGGCCTCAACCTCCCACCTCCTCTAGGCACTTGGCGTACCCGGCGAGGTACCCGGCCATGGCTCCGGGGGCGCCGCCGAGGGCCCTGCCCAGCAGGAAGCCGCCGAGGACGTACACGGCGCACCTGACGAACTTGTCGTTGATCGGGTTCCTCACTCTCCCACCTCCTCGATCGTTATTCTGCCCCTCCTGCCCTTGAACCTCTCGATCACGACGCGGCCCACGGTATCACCCGTCGGTCGTCCCGGCGCTGCCCGGCTCCACGATCTCCACGGGCACGACGCGCCTCTCGACCCTGATCCTGTAGCAGGCGCGCTGCTGCACCATCCTCAGGATGGCCGCCTTGGCGCGCTCCACCGCGCTGGCCTCGGTCTCGTCGCACACGATCACCGGCTCGGCAGGGAACTCGGCGCACCTCACCTCGTAGCACACCAGCCTCTTTGGGAGGCCGGGAGGGCCGTGCACAAGCCTCGCGTACGCGGACATGGGTATCACCGGTAGAGGTGTCGGTATCCGGGGTTAAAAAGCTTCTTCAGAGCCACACCGCAGCGGCTACCAGGGCGGTGAGGGCGGCGTAGCGCAGCGCCTCACGCCTCCCCGGGCTGTAGAGCTCGAGGTACCTAACGAGGCTCCTGACCAGCACGTAGGTCGCCGCGGCCCTAACCAGCAGCGTCGTCAGCTGCGGCAGCAAGGGCCTCGCCCAGCGCCCGCGCGGCCCTGGGGTCGAGCGATATGCGGATCAGGGCCCTGCCGTCCCCGATCGCCAGCACGACCTCGCCGCGGAGCGACCTGACCATAGCTACGTAGCGCCCGCCTAGCCTGAGGGTCCTGTCCACCGCGCGCACCGGTCCTAGAATGGGCAGCGGAACTTATATCGCTGGCGGAGCTCCCCGGCGAAGAACCTGGCGGCGTCGTACATGCTGCGGAACTTCCTGCCCAGGACAACTATGCCGCCTCCGCTCTTAGTGTACGATGCCTTGAACTCGTCGTAGGCCAGGGCCGCCGCGAGGACGACGTCCCTTACGCGCCTCGCGCAGGCGCCCGACACCACGGCGTGGGACACGAGCCTCTGGTTGTTGCCGAAGAACCTTCCGCACACGGGGCACGCACCCCTCGACAGCTCCTCCACCAGGCGCGGCGCGAGGCCTGTGAGCACACCGAGCACAGCGGTCTGCGGCGCCGTTCCCCTGAGGGCAAGCGCCTTAACGGTCCTGGCAACCGCGTCTACCGACCTGGGGGAGGGGCGCGTGCTCAGCAGCTGCGGAAACATCCTTGGCACCTGGGCTAGGAGGCTGCACCGGCCCTAAAAAACACGTCACTCGGGGGACGCGCGGCAGCTCAGCCCGCCGACCTCGCTGCATATCCTGACCGTGCGCACCGCGCCGCGCCTCCTAACCCTTAGGTAGATGCACCCCGGCGACGGGGACCAGGCCTCCAGCACCTCGGATCCGCGCAGCGCCTCGATGCACTCAGCCGGTGCACCCGGCCTCGGCGCAGTACGCATCGCGGACCCTCGCGAGCCTTATCAGCAGCTCGGCTACCTCCAGCGCCTCGGCGAAGAACTCCCTGGTGAGCCTCGGGCGCCTGACCCTCCTCCCCGTGTACGCGTCCCTCTCGAGCGGGCCGAGCTCTATCAGGCCGCCGCACGCCTCGGTCAGGGTGTAGTAGGCGTTGCCGCGCGTTAGCCTCGACACGGACTTCACGCCCCTGAGTATCCTCGGGGCGAACCTGAGGCACCTAACGAACCTCGCTACCTCGGGGTACCTCTCCTCGAGCTCGCGGCTCAGCTCGACGACCTCGTCGATCACGGCTGCCTGGGCCACCTCGGCTCCCCCGGGCGGCGCGCACCTGTACTATTATATATAATAGGCGCCGCGGACACCAGCCTCCTAACGGCGGATTCGAGGACGCTTGGGTGCCTGTCCCTGAGGTGCCTCGGGAACCAGGAGAGGCTGACCTCCTCGCCGCAGATGCCGCAGATCACCGACGCGCCGTTGCGCCTCCTCACCACGGGCTCTATGCGCATCGCCTCCCTGGCCAGCACCGCTAGGAGCCTGCGTGCACGCGTCGTCCCCAGCTTCTCGTAGGCGCGCCTGACGATGCCCCTGACCACGTCCTTGCTCAGCCCGGTCGCCGCCGCGGCCTCGCTCGGCGACGCGCCCTCGCCGAACATCTCGATCGCCGCCAGCCTGTCGCGGTCGCCCCTCAGCGCCATCGCCGCCAGGTACTCGGAGAGCTCCACGACACCCACGTCACACCACCCTTATCTTCACCACCCGCATCCCGCCCCCGCCGGCGGGCGGGTAGTACCCGAGGTTCTCGAGGTACCGCCTCAGCGCCTCGCGTATCACCTGCGACCTCGGCACCCTCATCGCGGCCGCGGCCCTGTCGGCCGCCTCTATCAGCTCCTCCTCAGCCTTGAAGCTCACGACCCGGAGCCTCTCACTGCCGCTCCGCAAGCCTCCTCCCCTCATCCCTGCCGAACCTCTTCCTGTACAGGATGAAGCGGCCGAGCACGACGCCGGGGCGGTCAAGCACGGAGTGGCTTCCGCGGGGCAGGAACACCACCCGGAACCACCCCCGTCTCAGCCCTTATCACCCTTCCTGCGCCAAGCCCTGATCAGAACCGCGCCGCCCTCGCCCCCCTCGAGCACTATCGTCGCCCTCGAGAACCCGAGGTCGAAGAGCCTCAGAACCAACCTGTACACCTCCTCGGCACAGCCCTCAGGCGTTATACACACGGAACTCATGGTTCTCAAACCCACCACCGGTAGAAACCTGTAAAACACCGGGTTAAAAACCTTGCTTCCCACGACGCCTAACCATGCCCCTGGCAACCTCTATAGCCTTCTCGAAGCGGCTCACCGCTACGGGGAGCAGCAGCTCTATCGGGAACGCGGTTACGTGGCCGTAGACCCGCCTGGCCTCCCTGAGCAGCGCGCCGATCTGGTCCTCCCTGCATATATACACGTAGTAGCTGTGCATGGCGTCTACCCTCTCCCTGCCGAACACAGTGGCGAACGCCCTCCTGACACGCGGCAGCTCCTCCACGAAACCGCGGAGCTGCACTACCCACGCCTGGGTGAACACCCCTGTCTTGACCTCGAAGAACACGGCGTATCCTATCGGGTGCCCGACCCTGTTCCTGGCAACGTACACCCATACCGCGTCGGCGAACCTGCTCAGGCCGACCTCTGGCCTAACGGCGACCAGCCGCCTGCCGGAGAACAGCCTCCACCTAGGCCTGTACCTGCGTATCAGGCGCTCGACCGTGTCGGGCTCGTAGATCAGGAGCGCCCTGACCATCTCGTGCACGTACGCCTTAGCGTTCATGGCGCCTCGCCCTGGGCAGCCCCTCCGTGACGTCGAAGCCCAGGAGGTCGGAGAGGCGGTCCGGCCGCTCCACCTCGACGAGCCCGGCCCACATCAGCGCGGCCAGCACCGCTGCCCTTATGTGCTCGTTGTAGTCGGAGAGCGGGGAGCCGTCCTTCCTCGTCCCGGTTACGAGGCTGCGCCACGCCGGCGCGGTGTAGCTGTACCTCATGTTGTCCTCGAGCTTCCCCACGTACTCCTCCGGGTCCTTACCCGGCGCCGCCCTGGCCGCGTGCTCGAGGTAGAGCCTCGCCTCCTCCTCCGTCACCAGCCCCCTCTTAACGGCCCAGGGCAGGGTGAGCCACGCGAAGGTGACCCGGGCGTCGGGCAGCGGTATCCGCTCTCTCACCAGGGTCCTGACCCATCCCCAGCCCTCGAGCCTTGGGTGGTACCTCACCCTGCCGAGGTCCGGGGCCTCGACGGTTCTCCACCTGGCGCGGCGGCGCATCGGGGACAGGGCCGAGTCCAGGCCGGAGAGCCCGTCCCTGATCACCTCCTCGAGCCTCCTCATCAGCAGCCTCTCCCTCATCGCCCTCGCCTCCTCCTCGCGCCTCCTAAGCTCCTCCTCCACCCTCCTCGCGGCCTCGGAGACGAAGTCGTCGGGCACCGGCTCGCGGCCCAGCGGGTCGAAGTCCCTGGCCTTCACGAACCTGGGCCGGCCGCCGGCGAGCTCTATCGGCGCCACCATCCTGCGGGTCAGCTCGTGGAAGGTGTACGGCACCCTCGTCACCCTCATCAGGTCCTTGACCTGGGGATCCACCGTCACGTTCACCATGCCCGCCAGGCCGGCGATGCGCAGGAGGCCGTGCCACAGCTCCCTGTAGAGCAGCTGGGCGAAGGCGTAGCTCCTCCCCCCTAGGTCAACGCCCCTCAACAGGTACACCACGCCGTAGCGCCCGGGCCTGGTCTGCATCGCCACGGGCTCGGCGCCCAGCGCGTCCCTCACCGAGGTGATCAGCCTCGCCAGGGTCTCCGCGGTTTCGCGCTTCCCGACCCCGTCCCTCTTCGGCTCGATGTCTATGTACACCGCGCAGAGCCTGTCGGGCTTAACGCTCTTCTCGCTCCTGGTGTGGTAGTTGATCCCGGTCATCACTCCGACCTCGAGCCTGAGCTTGGATCCGAAGTCGTGGATCGAGAGGTACTGGCCGTAGCGCTTCCAGTCCCGCTGCGCAAGCTCGAGGAAGTGGTCGAGGTCGGCGTACGCGACGCGCCTAAGCCTCTTCCGCCCGTTCTCCGCGAAGCCGATGGCGTAGTCCCTAGCCGCGGCCCCGCACAGCCCCCTGAAGTACCGCCCCCACACCGCGAGGACGCTGTCAGGCACCCTCAACCTCCCACCCGAACGCCGCGGTGTTTATCCTGAACCTCGCGGAGGTTATGTCGTCCACGGGGCCGTCCGAGTCGATCACGAGTATCCCGGCGGCCACCGCCCACTTCACGTAGTCGAGGAGCTCGCGGTACCCCCTGAACCTCTTCATGTACCTCGCCAGGTCCCTCATCTTAACCACGTCCATGCCCCTCCTCCGCATCTCCTCCAGCCTCCTCAGGAAGTAGGCCCACCGCTCGTCCACCCCTATCCACCTACGCACGAAGCCGCTTGCCAGGATCGGCAGAACCGCTATGCTCAGGGCCAGAACCATGTAGTGAGAAGGTATATATACCCCCACCTCATTGCCACGTTCGATTTCCACGGTGGGCACTGGTAGAAAAGTGTTCTTGATCGCACGTATTAAGTATGTTGAGGCCTGAACCTGTTCCGCCGACGTTTTACTCGCTAGCAATTGAATGGTCCTTCGACATATATTCGACAGTATAGATATATTAATATCGACAGCCTTCGACGATATGTATTCTTCTGATTTCTCTGGCGAAGGCGCGATTGTCGAACCTGTGTCCGGTTTCTCCCCCCTGTGTGTGTATACACCGCCTTCGACGATGTGGTAACCAATCGACGAGTTGAATTCATCTGTATTCTTCCGCATCGCTACCTGTTGGAACCATTCAATTAGTTGTTGGCTTGTCGAAGGAGCGGTACGGTACACGTCGACCCGGTCCAGCCCCGCGAGCTTCTCTGTGAGTGCTACGACCCGGTCCAGCGCCAGGATCGTTGCTATCCTTATGCTCTGCTCGGAGAGCATCTGGAGCGACTCGCCGTCGAGCCTAAGCGCCGTGGCTATCCAGCTCCTCAGGTTCCTCACCTCGTCGTCTATGTCGAGGACCACGCGCCACCTGAACCCGCTGAGGAACATGAGCTCGCCCGCTATCCTCTCCCACTCCATCGGGAGGTAGTCCCCCTCGCTCCACGGGTCCACGACGCGGTCCACCGTGACTATGGCGAAGCGGCGGAGCAGCGCCCTGTCCATGACCGAGGTGACGGTCTCGAAGTCGTCGTACGTCGTGGTCCATATCACGGTGAGCCTCGCGTCCTCCGGGATGTCAATCGTCTTCTTCTTGGAGCGCCTCGCGAAGGTTATGGGGACGCGGTAGTACGCCGTCTTCCACAGGTCGAGCACCTCGCCGACGTAGCTCTCCCTGCGCCTCCCCCTGAACATCTGGTGGACCTCGTCAGCTATGTGGACCACCGACCCGGTCTCGGCCAGAACCCTTGCCAGCCCCTCGCTCGACGTCCTGGCCCCCACCAGCTTCACGTTGAGGCCGCGGCGCGCCAGGTTCCTGAAGACGTGGTAGGGCACCGTGGTTTTGCCGGCGGCCGGCACCCCTATCACCCCGACGTACAGCGTGGTCTTCGCTATGTTGCCGCCCACCCCCTCGATCTCCGCGTCTATGAAGTGCCCCACGGCGGCGAGCGCCGTCATGAACGCGAGGGGCTTCGAGGCCTCGGTGAGCTCCCTCAGAACCGTGGTGTATATCCTGACGACGGGGCCCTGCCACGGGATCCAGTAGTAGGCGTCGAGGGGCACCGCGCTGCTCAAGCGCACCACCCGTCAGGGCCTGGGGACTAGTACTATGCGCCCGCCCTCTATCCTAAGCTCGAACTCACGCGGCCTACCAAGCGCCTCCCATATCCGCTTCGGTATCGTGACCCTGATGGTGCCCTTGGTGTCGAACGCCTTGACAACCGTACCGCGCACCGTACGCACCGCAGTATAGATGCCGGGGCCGGCTTATATCCCTAGCGCCCAACCGGTTCGGCGCCGCGCTTGCGGCCCACGGTGCTTATCCGCGTCGGCGGGTACACACCTCTGGTGGCGCGCGTGTGCCCGGGTATGCGGATGCTTGCGTCGCTGCTGCTCGGCGCGCTCAGGTGGTTCCGCGGCCTCGTCGAGGGCTTCCCCACGGTTAGGCTGCTCCAGGTTGTCGACGCGTCGATAGCGCTGCCCTGCGAGCCGCTCATGGTCTCGGCATCGGTCCCGGCGGGGGGCGCCCAGGTGACCATGAGGGTTGGCGGCTACCTGGTTAGGGCGGGCGGCGGGGTGGTGACGGTCACGCCGCCGACGGCCATCGTCAGCGACGTGCTCAGGCTGTCGTCGGCTGGCGAGATCGGCATAGCCGAGCTGTCGCTGCTGAGGGCCCGGGCCCTGCTGCTGCACGACCGGTCGCGCCGGACGTGGCACCTGACCCTGAGCGCCGGCGACGGTGCGGGGCGCATCGCTGTTGCGTGGCCCGGCGGCTGCACCGGGGACCTGCCCGAGGCGGAGGCCATGGTGTGCGCGGCGTCGAGGTACCGCGACGCGGGGCCCGGGCTGGCCGAGATGCTCGGCGCCCTCGAGCGGGCCCTGCCGGCGATCCTGCTCTAGGTGGTGGCCGTGGACCTCTGGGCCGCGCTCAGGGAGGCGTGCACCAGGTGGCTCGCAGAGGCGTCGGCTACGCGGCTGCCGCTCCCAGCGAGCTTCTCCGCGATCATCGACGTGTCCGGCCGCCCCGCCCCGGTGCGCGTATCGATCAGTTCCAAGCCGGTGTTCGAGGCCGCGGGCAGGGGGTCGGTGACCGTGAGGGCGCGGAGGGCCCTGGGCAGCCGGGTCATGATGCTCGTCGCGTCCCCTCCGGAGTCGTGCCTGGCCATGGTGGAGCTCCCCGGGTACGACGCGATCGTCGTGTGCGGCGAGCGCGGCTGCAGCGGCACCTTCGGGTGGAGCGACGGGTACGCCAGGATGGGCGAGCCGGTGCCGCCCGCCCAGCGCCGCGCCTTCGAGGAGCTGGCCCTGCTGGCATCCAGGTGCACCGAGGCGTGGCCCGAGCTAAGGGCGCTGCTGCGCAGGGCATCGACCCGGCTCCTCTCCCTACTACTATAGTATAATAGGTTCGCAGCGTTACTCCACACCGGTGCGCGGCGTGCTCCGCGGGACCTTCGAGGAGATGCGCCGGCTCCTCGCCGCCGCGATCGACAGGTGCAGGGACGTGGAGGCTGCGCTGAGCCGCGTTACCGGCGCCACGGTGTCGCTGGAGCCCGCAACGCACAGGCTTACGGCGTCGGCCGGCGGCCGCGTCGCCGTCGTCGCGCTGTGGGAGGACTACGTCCGGGGCTGCGCCCTGGTCTTCATAGGGATGCCCTACACCGCGTACGTCTGGGACGCGAGGGTCAGGGTGCCGCTGCCGCGGTTCCCAGGCCCCGACGAGGTGTGCCGCGGCTACGCGGATGAGCTCTCTCGCGAGGGGGTCGAGAGGGCCGAGTTCTGGCTCGGTAAGAACAGGGCGGTTTACGCGAGGGTCAGGGTGCCGGGGTTCGACGAGCCTGTGAGGCTCAGCGTCAGGCTGTTCGGCGGCGAGCTCGCGGTCGACGTGCCGCACTACGCCCCGCAGTACACCTACACCGAGTACCTACGCACCGGGTCGGAGGAGGAGGTGAGGCGGCTTGCACGGGAGCTCGAGGAGCGCGGCCCCGTGTTCCTGCTGAGGGGCGATAGGCTGTTCAGGGTCCTCAGGCTTGTCGCGGGGCCCCCTGCGAAGGCGTGCCTCGAGAGGCTCAGGAGCCGCGCCGAGCACGGCGACCCTAGGCCGCTAGCCAGAACCGTCCTCTTCGCCCTGGCCGCGCCGTGAAAAAGGTTGGTTAGCCGCGGCGCGAGGCCGCGAGCAGGAGAAGCGCCATCCCTGCGACCGCGCCGGCGAGCCTCAGCGGCCTGACCTCGATACCGCCCTCGCCGTCCTCGGGCGGGTCCACCTCTTCGTCCGGCACGGTGAACACGAACACCTTGATTCTGGACACGCCCTTCTTACTCAGGTCCTTCACGGCGTCGCTCCACAGCCTGTCAACAACGTCCTTCGCCGGCGGCGTGTTGCTGTAGCTCCTGTACAGGTACCTGACCCCGTGCCTCCTGCACATCTCGGTGATCTGCTCTATCTGCTTCGCCACGCTCCAGTGCTCCGGCCTCCATTTATCCAGCAGCTCCCTGGCGTATCGGAGCTTGACCCTCTTGGCCCAGTACCCGACGTCGTACGACGGCAGCTCGACGCCGTGCCTCCTAGCGGCCTCGATCACCCGCGCCGGGTCACGCGGCGGCACGACCATGCCCAGCTCGCCCCTGAACTCCCTCGCTACCCTCTCCGCCACCTCTAAGCTGGCGCTGCTGCGTATGTAGTCCAGTATCTCCTGCGCCACTTCCTGGGGCGGGGGCTCGGGCACCCTGTCAAGGAGCAGCTCCGCGAACCTGTCCTCGTCGACCGCCAGTATCACCAGCCTGGGCACGGCTGACCCACCCGCTAACCGGTTTCGTTTCCGCCGTACTTATCTCTTCCCCTGGAGAGGTCCCTGGCCCCGAGGTGGATGTAGGTGAGGCTCGTGTCCCAGGCCAGGTGGTGGAGCCACGCCGCTATCTCCGCGGGTGACCTGCCCTCCCTGGCGAGCTGTGTGCCGCGGCTGTGCCTCAGCACGTGGAACGTCAGGTCGGGCGCCCCTATCGCCCTGGCGAACCTCTTGAATATCCGCCTCGCGGTCTCGCGGCTGAACGGGAACATCCTCGGGTCGCCGTCGCTCCTCGTCGCGAGGTACTCGTCCAGGATGTCCTTGACCCAGCCGGCCAGCGGCAGCTCGTGGCTCTCCCTAGCCCCGCCCTTCATCTTGACCCGGGTGACCCTCACCGTGCCGCGGGCCGGGTCGTAGTCGCCGCGCCTAAGCAGCAGCGCCTCGCTTATCCTCAGCCCGAGCCAGTACGCCAGCGCGATCAGCGCCCTGTCCCTCGGGCTCCCCAGCGCCTCGATCCCCCGCCTTATCGCCTCCTCGTCGAGGGCCTCGAGGTACCTCCTCCTGAACCCCCTGGGGAACGGCATCTGGGACGCGAGGTCCTCCCTCCCAACGAACCTGAGGAACCGCCTCAGCGCGTGCGCCACCTTGCTCCTCGTCGACGCGGCCCCGAACCCAGCCACGAACCCGGTCACGTCCGCCATGTCCAGCTCCGACGAGTCGCGCTTACCGCAGAACCTAACGAACCTCTCAACAATCCTGCGGTACTCCCTAGCGGTGGACGGCGCCCTCGACAGCTCCAGCCACTGCGAGAAGCGCTCGACAGCCTCCCGCAGATCCATTACTGACACCAGGTGGGCCGCGAGGCGCGCAGCCAAACATTAAAAAAGAATTGATTTTATCACCCCCTCCTCAGCTCAGCCTCAACCTCAGAGACTATTGACTTTGCCTCGCTCTCGCTCAGGGTCTCGCCGAACATCTTGTCAGCGTAGTCTATGACCCACTTTATGAAGTATGTATCGGTGCCGACCTTCTCACTGTAGCTCGCCGGCATTGTCTTCCAGGCAGCCTCGTAGTTATCCTTCCTGGTCTTCTTCCATGGGTATAGACTGTAGTTGGTCTTCGCCCTTGTTTCAGCTGCCGCGTACTCGCTCTTCATGCTGTCTACCTTTCTCATCAGCTTTCTAAGCCCCTTCTTTATTAGAGCCTTCTGCTCGCTTGATAGGGCCATACCGTCTCACCCTCATCAATAGGAGGTTCTGAGCAGGCTAATAAATTTTGCTGGGCGGCTAACCGGTTCGCACCAGCCCGCCGCCGCGCAGGGGGAGGGGGAGGGGTATATATACCGATGTACATAACTTTATGTTCGATTGTTTTGCGCTGCAGGTTTAAAAATCTGTTTATAAGTTTTTGCCGGTTATCTCGGCCAGCGACCTCTCCATGTTCTCGACGAGGCGGCGGCGCTTCTCCTCGGGCACCCCTATCTCCTCGAGCCAGCGGCGGTAGCGCTCAACCGCTCTGCGCTGACCCTCTATGCTCCTGACGAGGTACCTGTAGAGCATCGCCGCGGCCTGGGCGCCGTACCTCTCGGCTATGGGGCGGAACTCAGGGGGGAGCCTCAAGCCGCCACCCTCGTCACTGCGGGGACCGGTGCTGGGGCCGCCGCGAGCTTCGCCTCGGTGCTCGCCGCGAGCTCCCTCAGCCCGCCCATCCACTTCTCCGCCTTCTCCAGGTAGAACTCGAGCGCCTCCCTCAGTATCCTCAGCTTCTCCTCCCTCGGCAGGTCCCTGAACACCTTGTTCACGTAGCCCTCCGCGGTCTCCACCGCCCACCCCACCGCCGCGTTCACCAGGTCCCTCCCGTACCCCTTCGACAGGTAGTACCGCCTCCACCTCTCGATCAGCTCTCGCGCCCCCGGGAGGTCCGCCACCGTAACGGTGTTTCCCTCGGGGTCGGCGAGGATCGCGAGCACCGCGAGGGGCCATACCCTGCTGCGCCACGGCGAGGCTATTATCGCTGCGGCGACCAGCCAGTTGATCAGGCCCATGCAGGCCACCGTGTATAGCGTGCGCATCGCGGGATATATCCTTCTCGCTTTATAACCCTGGCCGCGGTACTGTGTACGGGGATGGGTGAATGGGTAAAAAGAGGGGGGATGACCGGGCCAACGAAGAGGTGGACGGGGAACCGGGCAGCGGGGTGCCCACCGGGCAGTCCGGGCCCGAACCTGTTCAGGGCTCTCCTGAGGCGGAGGAGGCGGCTATAGAGGAGGCGTTCCAGGCGGAGATAGATGAGCTGAAGAGGAGGGTGGCTGAGCTCGGCGGGACGCTGCCGAACCCGAAGGAGGACCCGGCGTTCTACGAGAGGATCGAGGCGATCCTGAGCGACCCGCTGTTCGCCTCGCCAAAGTTCAACGTGTCCCTGAAGGAGATCGCGAAGCGGCTGGGCGTGCCCTACGGCCTGATGAAGCAGAGGATGTCGCAGTTCAGGCGGTGGCGGAAGCGGGAGCAGGAGAGGGCGGAGGCCGAGGCCGAGGCGCCGGAGCAGGGAGCCCCCGGGGAGGAGTCGGTGCTGAGCGACAGGATGGAGAGGGTGGCGCTGAGGCTGATACTGAAGAGGTTCGCCAACAAGGCGGACGCGCTGGCGAAGGAGTACATAGAGGACGTGGTGAAGGTGGGGCAGACCTTCATAAAGGACTACGGGTCGTGGTGCAAGGAGGAGGGGATGGAGTACGAGCAGTGCCTGAGGGACGCGATGGAGTTCTACATGGCGAACAGGGACAGGGTGGAGCGCTTCGCGATGGAGGCCCTGGCCTGGCGCGTCATAGCGATGGCGCTGCTCAGGTTCGCGAGCAGGAACATCGTCAGGGTCGCGGCGCTCGACGTGCTCAGGGCGTCGCTGCTCGAGCTCGCGGAGCGCGGCAGGCTCGACCTGGTGGACGTTGTGTACGACCTTGCGCAGAGGATAGTGTCGTCCGCATAAATATCCCGGGTGCGAGACTATGTCTGGGGAGAGAGCTTTGCCCGAAGAGGAGGAGGCTAAGGAGGGGGGCGGCGGAGGCGTCCCCAGCCTCGCCGAGGCCATGGCCAGGGAGGAGGGCGACGGCGGCTCCAGGGCCCCCGCCCCCGTGAGGCTCACGCTCCAGGCGATGGCCCAGAGGCTCGCGCAGCGCTACAACCTCGACCCGAACATGGTGTCGCAGCTGGTCGACGAGCTCCTCGAGGAGGCGTCGAAGGACCCGGAGCTCGAGGAGGTGCTGGGCGCCGCGAGGTACCTCGACGTGATAAGGCAGCTGGGCCGCGGCACCGTGTCTGAGAGGGTGCAGGACATAGTGTCGAGCAGGCTCGTGGCGAAGCTCGGGGACAGGCTGGTGAAGAGGCTCGACGGGGACTACCAGGGCGTGGACCCGAGGATGATGAAGATGCTGGAGACGATAAGCATGTGGGCCGCGCTCAGCAGGTTCGCCGCCCAGATACTCGGGGACGACAGGCCGAGGGGCGACGAGATAGCCGAGGCCGTGGCCAGGGCCGTTGCGCAGCAGCAGGGCCAGCTCGCAGCAGCGCTCGAGAAGCTGGGCGAGACCTTCAGCAAAACCGTCGAGGCTATGAACAGGAGGATCGAGGCGCTCGAGAAGGCGATGCAGGAGGCGCTGGACAGGAGGCGCGAGGAGGCGACGAGGAGGATGATCGAGGAGGTGACGTCGAGGGTGGCGGGCCCGCTGCAGCAGCAGGTCGAGTCCCTGTCCAAGGCCCTGGAGAGCCTGTCGAAGTCGCTGGAGAGCGTCAACGAGAGGGTGTCGAAGCTCGAGTCGGCCCCGCCGACGGGCCAGGGCGGCTTCACCAGCATCGCCGACGTGATCGAGCAGTTCGTGCAGCAGGCCGAGAAGCTGAAGAGGCTCGGCATAGAGATCGTGACGCCGGACAAGAAGATCGAGGAGCTTGAGAGGAAGCTGAGGGAGAGGCTCGAGAAGGGGGAGGTGAGCGACGAGAGGTACGAGGAGCTGCTCAAGGAGCTGGAGAGGCTGAGGAGGGAGAGGGAGAGCGAGGAGCGCCAGATGAAGATGAAGATGATGGAGATGGAGATCAAGAGGAAGGAGGAGGAGATAAAGGCGATGCGCAGCTTCCTCGAGAACGTAGGGAAGGCGATATACGAGCTGGTTAGGAACCCGTCGAGGCTCAGGGAGCTCGTTGGCCTTGTCCAGGGCATATCCGGGGTGGCCAGGCCCGGCCAGGGCGTGGAGCCGCAGCCCGCCGCGCCGCCACCACCGGCTAATATACCCCGGCTGGCAGACATCCTAGAGGAGGAGGAGAGCGTTGGGAGCGGAGGAGCTGTGGAGGAGGCTCCCACCGGCGAGGAGGGTGGCGTTCGCGAAGAGGGTGCTGAGGGCGGTGGCGCAGGCCCTGGAGAGGGCGGCGAGGTGCAGCGACCTGGCGTGCGTGAGGAGGGAGCTGGAGCCGCTTCTGGAGAGGAGGGAGGAGGTGAGGCTGTCGATAAGGGAGGCGGTGAAGCCGGAGTTCAGGGACGTGGTGATGATGGTTGAGCGGGTCGTCCTCGGCGGTTGACGCCTTCTACTCCAGGCCGAAGGAGGTTAGGGACCGGGCCGTAAAGCGCATAGTAAGGTACTTCGCCGAGCTGTACGAGCGGGACCCTGCGAGGGCCGCCGCCGAGTTCGTGAGGTGGATAGCGAGCGAGGACGGGGCGGTCGTCTGGGGCTACCTCTGCCGCAGGGAGTTCGTGGACGAGTGGGTCGAGCTCTACAGGGGGATCGTGACCCTGCTCGCCAGGCTGGGCCAGCTGATAGGCGAGCCTGCGTAACCGATATAAGTAGCTATTCACAGGTTAGACCCGGGGAGAACGGGTATGCTGTTCGGCGCCGTGAAGCTACCCCAGGACAGGCAGAGCGTGGCCCTGGACGAGTGGATGGGGCTCAAGTACCTGGTGTACGGCGTGGGCGGGCTGCTGGGCTACGCCATGGCCGAGTTCAGCGCGAGGGAGGCGGTCAAGGCCGTGGGGAGGTACCCCCACGTGGTGGGCGCCCTCACCAAGCTCGGCATCTCGGCGCTGACGTACTACCTGCCGGCCAGGGCGCCCGAGTACGTCAAGGCGCTGGGGATAGGCGCGAGCCTCGGCAGCTTCGTGTCGATAGCCAACGACGCGGTGCAGATGCTGGTCGGGCCTAAGGCCCAGGAGTACGGCCTGCCCCCGAGCTCCCTGGCCGAGATAGCCAGGAGGAGCGCGGTTAAGGCCGTGGGGTGAGGTGGGAGCATGGCGTTCGCTGACCTGTTCAGGGGCCTCACCGTAACGATAAACACGCCCGAGGAGTTCGCCAAGTTCGCGACGCTGACCGGCGGAGGGATAGTGACGAGCGAGGTCCTCAGCGCATCGGTGGCCACCGCCGCCAAGCTGGGCGGCAGGGCGTACCACGCGGTGAAGCTCGGTGTCAAGATACCGATAACGCTGCTGTGGCTCTGGCTCGGCAGGAGGATGGGGCTTGGCGCCGACGTGGTCAGCCCGATGGCCGTGGGGATGCTGGGTACGATGGTCAGCGACGTGTTCAAGATGGTGGTCGGTGTAGGGCCCGAGACCTACGGCACGGTGCTCGCAGCGAGGATAGAGAGCCTCGTGGCAACGGCTAGGGGCAGCGCCCAGGCAGCGGCCGCGCCAGCCCCCGCACCCGTATCTGTGGTGGTGCCGCCCAAGAAGGCCGCGGAGGCCAAGCCGAAGGCCGCCGGCTTCGTGATAGCGCCGCCGTGATCACGGGGGCCTGATGCCGGGCCAGCGGCCGAACCCCGCAATGGCCAACAGCTTTTTTAGCAGCTCCTCGTTGGTCCTCGCCCCGAGAACAGCCTTCGCCAGCCTCCACAGGTCGTAGGTGTCCCTGTCCACCTCTATCCTTATGTTGACCCTCTTCCTCGCCTCCTGGGCCATTTCGTTAGGCACCCACCCGTTACGTCCGTAACGCCAACTATAAAAGCTCCGGTGCCGAGAACAGGTTCGAAGGTGGGCGAAATGGTCAACTACAGCTACATAGTGCCCAGGAGCGAGATAAGCTACGAGGACCTCGGCAGGCTGAAGACAGACGCGTGGAACCTGCTCGGGGCCAGCATAGCGAGCAAGGGTGAGAGCCCGAACAACTACATCATCAGGGACATCCTGCCCAACACGGACCTTGGGATAACGACCGCCACCAACGACAACTGGGTGTTCAACCTCACAGCGGGCGACAACGAGGTGGTGAGCAAGAAGCTCGAGGACGACACCCACATAGTGTTCGTCGGCGTGGCCTACCCCGACACGAGCAAGGTGGTGAGCAAGATAACGTTCAGCAGGGGCAAGGCCGAGGTCCTGGCGATATACCAGATACAGAAGCTGTACGCCGAGCGCGACCCCGTGGGCTACTTCAAGCAGCCCGTGGCCTACTCCGGAGGCGACACCGTGACCATAACCCTGACCGCGACGGCCGACGACACGGCGGAGCAGCTGGTGCTCCTCGGGTACCTCGCCGAGCCCAAGGGCAAGCACATAAGCGGTAAGTGAGGCGGTAGGCGGTGCCGGCGAAGCTGCTGCTGATGCCGACCCACGGCTACGGCGCCAGGGTCGTCGAGGCGAGCGGCACGGGGCCTGACGCCGACGCCACCGTGGGTGCGGGCGCGACCGCCACCGTCAGCGTAACGGTGAGCGACAGGGACATATCCCCGGGCTCGACGGTGTTCGTCGCCGGTGTCAGCGGTCTGCCGGCGGGCGTGGCGATCGCCGGGGTCGAGGTGTCAGCCGGGCAGGGCTCGGCAACAGTGACCCTGACGCTGTACAACCCGAGCGGCGCCGACGTGACCGTGCCCGCGAACAGCGTAACCGTCAAGATCGTGGCGATAGGCTGAAAAACGGACCCGTTTTTTACCTCTTGAGCTTCTTGGCCACTGCCCCCAGGATGAGCGCCCCCGCTACGGCGGCCGCGGCTATCTTCGGCTCCATAAGCGCCTTGCCCACCTGGGTGGGCTGCACCACCTTTATCGTAACCGTGTTGCTCCTGACCACCCGTACCACCGGTACCTGCTTCGCGCCGCAAACGTATAAGCTTCGCGCAACGCTAAGGATATATCCCGCTGTGGGCAGGGTATTAACGGTGGTAGCGGGTGAGCGTAACCGCCCTGCACCTGCCGTACAAGGAGGAGTTCGAGCCGATAGCGCGCAGCGGCGACATAGTGGCGATACCCATCGGGAGGCAGGAGGTGAGGTACTTCAGGGTGGTGTACGTAGAGCCGGTGCAGCCGGTACTGGTTATCGAGCAGCTCTCGGCGCTTGAGCAGAAGAAGGAGCACAGGCTCGAGGAGATAGAGCTGGAGGAGGACCAGATGGGGCAGTGGAGGCTCGCGCCCCTCGACTTCGTATACGTCGCGATGAACTTCCCCAGGGCGGTGAGCAAGTGGAGCACCAGGTCCGAGACCACCAGCGCCACGCCGTACTCGCTGCTCGCGCCGCAGGTCCTCGAGTTCTTCACCTACGCCGACGACGTACCGGTGCTCTACCTCAGCAACCCGGCGCACGAGGACCAGGTCGCCAGGGTCGCGGTGATCGGGTACCGCTTCGCCCTCGAGGAGTTCAGGGAGAAGCCGGAGCACTACGTGTTCATACCCGCGTACAGCCTCGAGTACGTGATAGGCGCGAGGAGGTGATGTGAATGCCGTTCGTGTTCGTCGACGGAAAGGCGCACGCCGTGACCCCCCTGGTCGACGTTGGCGGCACCGACCCGGTGGAGATAATTAGGTGCACGCCCGCGGGGCTGAAGTACGTGATAAGGAAGCTGTTCATATACAACAGGGACACGGCGGACCACGAGGTGACGCTTGGCGAGTACGACGTGTCGTCCGGGAGCTGGGTCAGGGACGTGCTCGTGGTGAAGGTCGCGGCGGGCCAGATGCTGTCGCTGACCCCCGACGACCTCCCGATGGACTTCGTGGTCACGGTGGACCAGCATAACGCGCTGAGGGCCTGGGCCGCGAAGCTCGACGCGGACGTGTCGGCGAACCCGGTCAAGGTCAAGGCCGAGTTCGCGGTGGTGTGAAGGGTTAGGCGATGAGGCTCGAGGACCTGTACTTCGCCAGGGGGTGGGACTGGCGCGGCGACTTCAGGGTCTACACGCTGTCGCCCGGCGACACCGTGGAGGTGGTTAAGCACAGGGGCAGGGGCTTCTTCTACGGGGCGATAGCGACGTTCGCCGGGCACGACGACGCTAGGTACGCCGCGCTGATCGTGAACATAGACGGCACCTTCGTCATGCCGCTGTACCCCTACGGCCTGAGGGTTATGAACGTCGACCAGTGGACGCCGTACGGCCTGCTGCTGCTGAAGTACGACACGACGCTCGACATATACGCCGTGGCGGAGATACCGGGGTACCTGGTACCGATACGCGAGAGCTTCGAGATAAAGCTCGCGTACCCCAGGTCGGTGAAGACGATATGGGGTGAGCACACCAACACCAGGGACATAACCGCGTACATAGCGTACCTCTACATACACGTGTACGACGAGGAGGAGTTCAAGCGCAGCATGGCAGAGGTCTACGGCGCGGGTGGCAGGGCGTGAGGGCCGTCCCCTCCGTAGTCCCCGAGGTGTTCAAGCGGGCGCTCGAGGAGGCAGTGAACCGCATGAGCGACGGCACCGTCGTGGTCTACCAGAGGTTCCTGTCGAAGGTGAGGGAGGGCAGGGCGTTCGTAGCGGGGAAGAGGTTCGAGGATGTGGCCGACGGCGACAGCGTCAACATGGTGCTGAGGAACCCGGTGGGCTCCGGCGCCGACGTCTACGTCGTGCTCGCCGAGGTCACGACGATGGCGCAGGCGTGGGTGGACGTGTACTACGACCCGGTGGTGAGCGGCGGCTCTGAGGTGCCCGCGGCGAACCTCGACCTCGGCTCGGGCAGCGGGCCCGCCGCGGACGTGCTCAGCGGGGCCACGGTGCTCTCGGGGAGCCCGGCGTTCACAGCGGTTTGCCCCGGCGGCGCGAGGACCAGGGCGATAGGCGGCGCCGCGGAGGTCGGCGAGGCGGTCAGGCTGCCGCCCGGCCACAGGATCATGGTCGCGGTGACGAACAGGGGCGGCTCGTCCCAGGACCTCTCGGTAAGGTTCGTCTGGTGGGAGGACCCGCTGTAACGAAACCCTTTTTCACCTTGCTGCGGAGTTAGCACCGGGTGGGCCGGTTGGCCGAGTCCGGGTGGTTCGCCGCCGGAGCCGTGCTCGGGCTCATCGTCGGCATAGTGATAGGTTTCATCATAGCTGGTGCGGTGGCGAGGCCCCAGGGCAGCGTGGTGCTTGAGAGGGACGAGAAGGGGAGGATAGTTGGCATTCACTACCTCCCCGCGAAGCCCGCTTGACCCCGCGGAGCTCGCGGCGCTGATACTCGCCGCCGAGGAGGGGGGCAGGGTAGCCGCGGAGCTCGCGCCCCGCGGCGAGGCCAGGGTTGCCCAGCCGCCGCCTGAGGAGCCCCTCGTCTACACCATGTCCAGGGTGAGGATACCGGGCGAGGTACTCAGGGTCGGGGGCTCCGGCACGCTGGAGGAGCTGGTGATCCTGAGCCTCTTCAGCGACTACAGGGTCAGGGTGGTGTCCGGGGGCAGGGTCCTCCTCGACGCGGAGTGGGGGGAGCTCAGGGCGGTCTCCCCCTTCGTGACGTGGATCTCCGCATACACCGACGACGAGACCGGGTTCGCGGTCCTGGGCATAGGCCCCCTCGCCTTCTCCGGGGGGCTCGTGGTGAGGGCCGCGCCGACGCGGGGCCGCGCGGCCTACCTCGAGACCGTGATAGCGAAGCTCAGGGTGCGGGGGTAGCGCTTATCACCCCCGGAGCGGATGCTCTTCACGGTGAGACGGGATGCGAGGGGTGGGAGAGCCTTGTCCGCGCGCGACGCGGAGATCGTGCACTACCTGAGGAGGATACTGGGCAAGTTCTCCAGGGTCGAGGGCATAAGGGCGTACCCGACGTTCGACGACCACATGCTGCTGACTGTTAACCTCACCGAGTCCGAGAAGCAGGTGTCGCTGCCCAGGGCGGCGGCGGTGCTGAGGCTCAAGGCCCTGGACGCGCCGGTGGCGGTGAACTTCGACAGGGGCACCTCGTCGGAGTACATGGTGATAGAGCCGGCGACGTGGCGCCTGGTGCCGAGGGCCACCGAGGTGATCTACGCCAGGGTGCTCCAGGGGTACGGCAGCGGGAGGCTGGTTATAGAGGGGCTGAGCGTTGCTTGACGAGGTGGTGATCGTGCCGGTCGAGATGACCAACAGGGACCTGCTGGTGATACTGGAGGTGGCGAGGAGGCTGGGGGTGAGCAGGAACGAGGCGATAAGGATACTTATAAGGAAGGGGTTCGAGTCCCTTGTTCAGGAGTCGAAAACCGTGTCCGGGGGTGAGGAGAGGTGAGCGTGTTCGAGTTCCTCGACGCGTCGTACCTCAAGGCCCAGCTCGACAGGCTCAGCAACCTCAACCTGAGCCTGGCGGAGCTCAGGGACGCGATAAGGGGGCCCGACGCCAGGACCCTGACCGACATATACGACAAGCTCTCGAGCATAGGGGGCACGGTCAACGTGGGCAACCTCCCGTCCTGGTTCACCGGGAGCACCAGGACCACCGACGACATATACGGCAAGCTCGACGCGCTGGACAACGCGCTGGCGAGCGTCGGCACCGACAAGCTCAGGGCGAGCCTGGTCGACCCGCTCCCCGCCGGGGACAGCTGGATAGGGAGGGTGAAGATAGGGGACGGGTCCAGCACGGTGGCGGTGCTCAGCGCCGACATAGGGGGGTCGAGCTACAGCGGCCTGGCCGTGGCGCCGGACCTCACCGCGGTGTTCGCCGCCGGCGCCGCCTACACCGAGCAGGAGGTGTCGGTCAGCACCACCGAGTCGACCAGCAGCTTCTCCCCGCCGCTCAAGATCGTGAGGCTGTGCAACGAGGGCGACGTCGACGTGACGATAAGGCTGAACGGCAGCAGCACCACCAAGGCCCTGGCGGCGAAGGCGTGCAAGACAATAGCGCTGTGGAAGGTGGAGTCGGTGAGCTACTCGACGGCGAGCGGGTCGAGCACCCTGAGGATAGAGGGGTACTGGTGAGGTGGGGGGCGTGAAGGTGGTTACGTACCGGGTAAAGGACGTGGGCAAGGACGCGGGGTACTTCAGGAGGCTGGCCAGGGAGGTGACGGGGGCCGACCCCTTCACCGAGGTGCACCCGGGGCTGGTGAGGTTCAGGTTCAGGGATGAGGTCCCGGACGAGAAGCTGGCCGAGCTCGACAAGGCGATGGCGGAGGCTGCGGACGGGGTGAGAGCGTGAGCGCGGTCCCCGGCCCGCAGGACCCACTGGTGCGCAGGCTGCAGAAGCTCGTGGCGCTGCTCAACAGCGTCGGCGGCCTGGTGAACAGCATGGCGATACAGCTCGGGGAGGTGGCGGACCTGGTGAACGAGCTGCAGCAGGAGGTGCAGAGGCTCAGGGCGGAGAACGACGAGCTGAGGAGGCGGGTGGAGGAGCTGAGGAAGCTGAGGGAGAACGTGAAGGCGGGTGATAGGAGGTGAGCGGGTCCGGCGCGCCCCCGGCGCAGAAGGGCCTGGAGGAGTACGAGTACAGGGTCAGGGTGCACGAGGTGGACCCCGACACCGGCGAGGTGACGCTGCTGTTCGAGGAGGTGGACGGGCTCGACGGCTTCGCGGTGACGCTGGGGAGGGACGAGCTGGCGCAGCTCATGCAGAGCGGCGGGTTCGACGACTGGGCCGAGGAGCAGGTGGCGCGGCGCATCGAGCTGCTGAAGCAGGTGAGGCAGCGGGAGGACAAGAAGAAGGCCGCTATGGACGAAATTAAGGGCATCAAGGAGAGGCTCGAGAAGAAGCGCGTGTTCCCAAAGAAGAGGAAGTCGGGCGGCGTGCGCCGTAGGCGGGGTGAGGGCACTTGAGCGTCGCCGAGGCCCCGGACGTAAGGCTCGTGGTCCAGGCCCTGGAGAAGCTGAGGCAGCTCCAGCTCGACGCCAGTGGCAACATAAGGATTAACCTGTCGGCTGACGACGTGGGTTTGGCGAGGGACGATACGCTAAGCAGGATACAGGATACGTACCGGTACGAGTACCCATCCGGTACGGGGTACCAATACGTAGGGGTAGTCAGAACCGTTGCCATAGTGAAGCCCGGCTACGCCGAGGCGTGGACCGAAAGCTACGACCTAGACACGGCGGTGTCATCGACGGACTACACCGACGTAAAGACCGTGCTGTTCAGGCCCTGGTACCTAAGCGCGCAGCACTTCTACATAAGGATGTGGGTCAAGGTAAGGTTCGATAGCGACGCGACGGTGTACGTAAGGGTGCTGCGCGGCAGCGAAACGCTCTGGGAGACGAGCTACACAGGGAGCGCGGGGGACGAGGCAACCCTGTTCTGTACAAAAAGGGTGGAATGGAAGGACACCTACGTTCAGGACCTGAAGCTCCAGGCCAAGGTGAGCACCACCGGCGAACAGGTAACGATACTTGGCTGGACAATAGACTTCGGCCCGGATAAACCGTTCATACCGATATACGAAGCCATAGGGTCCCCCGGCAGCGCCCCGCCGCC